>Ga0209542_10015890_pt1 | contig 12557 bp, 8 predicted proteins | sample RifCSPhighO2_01_FD_184028 | JGI IMG/M metagenome (GOLD analysis project Ga0209542, IMG submission 184028) | Soil microbial communities from Rifle, Colorado - Rifle CSP2_plank highO2_0.1 (SPAdes) (version 2) | ecosystem: Environmental > Terrestrial > Deep subsurface > Rock core/Sediment ...
CCGAGTTCCCCGGCGAGCGCCTCAACCACGATCCCTGAGTCATCGGCGATCGTGGGAGTTTGATTGGAGGCGCCGTGAAAAAACCGCGCTTTGAGAAGCGCGTTTTCTTCATAACTTGCCCCGGTTTCTTCGGGCGCTGAGGTTATCTTCAGATCCCGAAGTGTCAGAATCTCTAGCGGCAGGTCACGAAGGACTTCCGTGATCTCAATGACTTTGCCGCGGTTATTGGTGCCCAGAAGCAAGCGCATGGTCCTATAGTAGTTGACTTTTCTAGCCCCTTGCAGAAACATGTTCGCCTTTATGAAATCGGAGAAACTTGAACTAAGGCAAGCGTACGAACAAAGACTTTCGCGCCTTGAGTTACTGCGCGATGGTTTCTCCCGTGACATGTTGGTCGTGCGGAGATTACTTGACGATCTGATGACCGAAGATGCATTGGAACATTTTGACGTTGAGAAGCAGTACAGCGAAGCGATAAACACACTGCAAGCACTCGATTTTCCCGTCGAACAGATTCCTTCTCTCGAAAGGGTGGCGGCCGCCGCTGAGCCGGCCATGTCACTGATCCAGGCCTTACACTATCCGTGCCTTCTTTTCGTTCCCGACGTGAAATTTGCCGGTATGCTTCGCAGGTTGCAGCGCGCAAACGATGCCCGGAGATTCGGCATCCAGACGCTATATTTTAACGACCATGTCTATGGCGTTCCGACGAAAGAGATTACGGAGCCGCTTGCTGACCGAAGTTTTGTGGAAGATACGCCGCGGAGCTATGAGGCTTGGATTGTTGAAGCTACCCGGCAGGTGCCGTTGCGAAAGGACGAGAACAACGGCCTAAGACTGCCGCAGCGCTTGTCAGCGGAAAGACTGCGCCGGCCTGCGGGCATGCAGGGACTGCAGCGGCACCAATATGCACTATTAGCAGCGCATTCCATGCGCCAGGGCCGGCCGATCGATCAGCGAACCTGGACTGTTCTTGACGAGGATATCGCCATGGACCGGCCGATGGTACCCGCAGCTGGATGTAAAGGTGGCCCTTGCTTCGCTAGCGTCGGCGCACAGGACGTGCATTATACAGCCAGATTCCGCGCCGCTGTGCCGTTGGTTCTTTAAGGAGCTGTCGTTCGTTCCATGTAAATCTCCCGCGGCTTGGCGCCGTTGGGCGGCCCGATCATGCCTTTTTCTTCCATAATATCGAGGAGCTTGGCGGCTCGCGCGTAACCCACACTCAGACGTCGTTGCAGGAGGCTCGCCGACGCTTTCCCCGTTTCGCGGACCACACCAACGGCGTCGAAGAAGAGATCATCACCGCCGTCGTCATCCGCTTCTAAATCGATGTAAGCGCGGTGCCCACCAATATCCTCCGTATCAACGGTTTCATCGGAATCGTCCGAATCCGGCAGGCCGATCTGCTCCGTCATCTCGCCGCCACCGGCAATCTTCACGGCGTTGATGACTCGTTCGACTTCCTTGGTCGAGGTGAATATGCCCTGGATCCTCTGCGGCCGCGGCGTTGTTGCCGTGAGGTACAGCATGTCGCCCGCGCCGAGCAGATCTTCCGCACCGATTGTGTCAAGAATCGTGCGGCTATCGACTGAGGAGACGGTTCGAAACGCAACGCGCGTCGGCATGTTTGCTTTGATGAGGCCGGTAATCACATCCACGCTCGGCCGTTGCGTAGCGATAATGAGGTGTATGCCGGTGGCCCGGGCCATTTGGGCAATACGCGTGACCATCAGTTCTGTATCACGGCGGAGTTGGCGCATCATGAGATCGGCGAGTTCATCGATGACGATCACGATGCGCGGCAATTTGGTGTCATCATCCGATTGTTTCTCATTATATTCGTCGATGTTCCGCGCGCCGGCTTCGGAGAATCGATGCAGCCGGCGGCCCATCTCCGCCACTGCCCAGCGCAGCGCTTGCAGTGCCTTCTCTGATTCGGTGATCACTGGTGTAAGGAGGTGTGGAATTTGGTCATAAAGCATGAGCTCGACTCGTTTGGGGTCAATGAGGATCAGCTTCAATTGATGCGGGGCGTTTTGGTAGAGCAGGGCGGTCAAAAACGTATTCATGCAGACGGATTTTCCAGAGTTTGTGGCGCCGGCGATGAGGAGGTGCGGCATATCATCGAGTGAAGCGACGACCGCGTTGCCGGACACGTCTCGGCCAAGTGGCAGTGTCAAATTCGATGTGCTCTGACGAAACGGGTTGCTTTCCAGAATTTCACGCAAGTGCACAACGGTCCGTTCGCGGTTGGGCATTTCCAAACCAACGAGAGATTTTCCGGGAATCGGCGCTTCGATGCGCAGGCTTTGCGCTGCCAGGGCCAAAGCCAAGTCATCTTTCAGGTTCGCGATTTTGCTGATCTTTACGCCTTCAGCCGGTTCTAAGGTGAATTGAGTCACACTCGGGCCGGGATGCGCATCTTTGACGGTCACGACAATGTCGAATTCCCGCAGTTTCTGCTCAACGAGCCGCGCCTGTGCTTTCAGCTCTTCGTCATTAATTTTGAGCTCACTTTGCGCGCTTTCCAGTAGTTCCAGCTCTGGGAATTTCCATTCGGCGTAGCGTGTATCCTTCATGCGTAATTCCCCGGCAGTCATTACTTTTTTCTTTTTCGCTTCACGCTCAAGAGCTTGCTTGGTGACGTCTTTGACGACTTGCTGAGCGAACGCCGGTCGGACGATATTTAATTCTGGTGCTAAAATATCTTTTTCCACCAAATCCTCCTCCTCGTCTTCCACTTCCTCTTTCTCTTTTGTGGCGACGGCTTTTGCTTTCTTGGAGGTGGCGACCTGTGATCGCTCTCGTAATTCACGGAACCACGCTATTACACCGGCGAAGTCGGGTTCAAAGCCAACGAAGAGGCCCGCGGCAAACAGGCCGGCCAGGACGGTGTAGCCGACGGGCTTACTCGCAAAGAGGACAAACGGCACACTCATGAGAAAACCAATTGCACCGGCGTACTCATCCCGACGGATTGCTAGATCTTCGGTCGGTGCCCCAAGATGCATGATGCCCAGGAAGGCCAAGACACAGAGTGACAGACCGGTCGTTCGCTTGAGTTCAACGGGCGTATTTGGAGCGAGAGCATGGAATGTCCCAGAGAGCAGTAAAAATAGCGGAATCGCGGCGCTGTAGGCGCCTGTAAAAAATGTGAGGCCTTGCTTGGCTGCGTCACCGATTGGTCCGGCCTCACCGTTTAAAACTAAGAGAAGGATGACTCCCAAACAAATTTGAGCGATGCCGTTAATTTGCCTTCGGGTCGAAGTCTTTAGTTGGAGCGCTGACGCTTTGCTCCGAGTAGCGCGGCGGGTGGTTTTGCGAGCTGATTTGGAACGACGTTTTCGAGCCACGGACTGCAGTGTAGCTACCGCTGTTTCCCGCGTAAAGAAGCAGAAAATATTGGCGCGTCAATGTTTTGCATAAACATTGATTTTATGCTTAAATAATGCTCCATGGAAAAATGGCTTCAGCAAGGGCTAAATAAAGCTACGGCGGCTCCTAAATGGCTCTGGGCACGTATCCGAAGATATCCCAAACGCAGCGCTGCTTTAGCAGTGGTCGCGGTGCTGCTCCTGCTGCTCATTGCTCGTTGTACGAGGCCGGCCGAGCCAACGTATCTGACGGCCGTGGCGGAACGCCGTGATTTGCGGCAAGTGGTGGAAGCAGTTGGTGAAGTCATCTCCGAGCGGGATTTGAAACTGCAGTTTCCCATGACCGGCCTGGTCGCCAAAGTCCATGTGGCCGAAGGTGACCGTGTGCGGGCCGGCCAAGAATTAGCGCGCCTTCGCTCAAGCGGCCTCGGGGCAGATGTCAGTTCGGCGTCCGCCGAAGTGGCCGCAGCCGAAGCAGATCTCCGCCGGATGCAAGAGGGAACGCGTCCAGAAGAGATTGCCATTACCGAGGCGACAGTTGCCAGTCAACGAACCGCGCTGCAAGCGGCGCAGGAACAATTTGAGACGGCCGAGCGCAACTTAACCCAGTCACAATCGCGATTGGAGGCTTTGCAACGCGAAGCTCAAACCAGCCTTGGGGGCTCAGTTGCTTCGGTGCAAAGTACGATCAGTGCTGAAATGAGTACAGCAATGTCCGCTGTTCGCGCCCTTGAAGACATTTGGGCGCGGTGGGAGGTCAGCGATGTACTAACGAATTATCGGGTTGGTCAGTTGGATTACCAAAACCGTCGCACGGCAGAAGCACTCGCCAAGCTAACCAGTGTGCCAGCCTTTAGGGGTGTTGATTACCGGGAGGCGTTGGCAGCGCTGCGGGTTGCGCGTGATGCGGTTTCATTTGCGAGTACCATTATTTCGGAAGCCTATGATCTGATGTCATCGGTTCCTATTACAAACAACTTCGGTGTGAGTGTACGCGAAGAGATTAAGAGTACGATTTCAACGAAGCTCACGACAGCACAAAGTGCGATTACCACACTCGATGCGGAAGTGAAAAGTTTGCAGGATGCGACGGCGAATTTTGATACGCGTATTGCCCAGGAAGAAGCGAGTCTCACGCAGACAACGGGTACGCGTGATCAAGCCAGGACCGCCATAACAACGGCAGAATCAGCTTTGCGTATTGAAGAAGCACGCCTCAACCTGCAGCGAGCCGGTAACCGGCCGGCTGACATCGCAGCAACACAAGCGCGCCTCACGCAAGCGCGCGCACAGTTGCAGCGTGCGAGCGAGCGGTTCCGCGACACCATCATTGTGGCGCCGATTGATGGCGTCATTACCAAAGTCGCTTTGAAAGAAGGGGAGTTGCTTTCGACGGCGTTTGCCTCTGACGCGGCCATCACCATGCTCGGCGATGAACCGTTCCGCGTTGAAATGTACATCGCTGAAATTGATGTACCCAAGGTTCGTGTGGGTCAGACTGGCGCCATTTTGCTAGATGCTTTCAGCGGTTCGCCGTTTGTCCTGACAGTCTCGGAAGTTGATCCGACAGCGACCGATGTGGACGGTGTTCCAAAGTACCGTGCCAAGCTGGATTTTCAGAAACTGGATGAACGACTTAAAATTGGCATGACGGGTGATGCCAAAATCTTTACCGATGAACGGACGGATGTCTTCGTCGTGCCAGGCCGAGCAATCATTCGGACGGATATGGGCTCCAAAATTCGTGTATTGCGTGACGACGATGTGATCGAAGAACGGCTTGTTACGGTCGGCATGGAAGGTGAAGGCGGAGATGTTGAAATCCAAAGCGGTCTGGAAGAGGGTGATGTGATCATCGAACTCATTCGAGAAGAGTAACATTCTTCTATGACGAAGAATCCGCCACTCATGGAAACGCAGGCCCTCTGCAAGTCCTACTGGAACGAAGACTTGGAAACTCCAGTCTTGTTCGACATTAACTTGAAAATTGAGAAAGGTGAATTCGTCTCGATCATGGGCCCCTCTGGGTCAGGCAAGTCGACTCTGATGCACATTCTCGGATTCTTGGATGACTTCTCGAGTGGGACATATCTCTTCCAAGGTAAACCTGTTCTAAAAATGGATGATGACACGCTCGCACGCATTCGGGCGACGCGGGTCAGTTTTGTCTTTCAAGCCTTTAACTTGCTGCCCCGGACGACCGTCTTACAAAACGTCATGTTGCCGCTTCTGTATCACCCGACGATTGCAACTAGCGAGCGAGAACAGCGGGCCCTTCAGGCAGTTGAAACCGTTGGTCTGACAGACCGAAAGGATTATCTCAGTAACCAACTTTCGGGCGGTCAAAAGCAGCGCGTGGCGATTGCCCGCGCGCTGGTGACCGAACCCGAAGTGATTTTTGCCGATGAGCCTACCGGTAACCTTGATTCAAAATCAGGAGCCCAGGTGATGAAGGCTTTGCAGGATCTGCATGAATCAGGCCACACGATTATCCTCGTGACGCACGAGCAGGCCACTGCCGAACACGCTGAGCGCATCATTCGGTTACGTGACGGACGCATTCAGTCGGACGACAAGGATTTCAAACGTCGGAATGTGAAAGCAAGCGACATTCTTCATATATAAGATGCGCATCACCGATACGTTCGCATCGGCATTTCGGGCCGTGAACAGTAATAAGTCACGGTCGCTCCTTACGATGCTCGGCATCATCATCGGTGTGGGGTCCGTTGTCCTCATGACCGGCATTGGTAAAAGCATGGAGGGATTAATCCTCAGTCAGATCAGTATTCTTGGTCCGCGGGCGATGGTGATCTTTCCCGGTTCCGGCCCTGAGTCCGGACCGAGTGGCGTCCAAGCTGGTTTTGATAGTCTGACATTCGATGACTTCGAAGCGCTGCATCGTTTGCGAACGATCGATACGCTCGCCGGCTCGATTCAGCTGCCCGGCCGCGTGAGCTTTGGTCGCGAAGAGTTTGAAGGCGCTGCATTTGGTACGATGCCGGAGTATTTCCACATCCAGAATGTCAACATTGATCGGGGGCGCTTCATTGATCAAAGCGATCAAGAGGCGGGACGTTTTGTGGCGCTGATCGGGCCCGATGTAGCGCGGGAGCTTTTCTTAGACCAAGATCCACTTGGACAGCGTATTCATCTGGCCGATCGTGCCTTTACAGTCATTGGCGTGTTTGAGCCGGTCGGAACAGTCTTCTTCAGCAACTTTGATGAAAATATTTTTGTGCCGCTGAGTACAGCGCGCAGCATTACCGGCAAAAATTATCTCGACATCATCAATATGAATTCGGTGGTTGATCCAGCGTTGGCGATTGCTGATATTGAATCATTCTTACGACAACGTCATGCAATTACAGATCCTGAAAACGACGACTTTACAGTGCGCAGCTCCGGGCAAGCCGAGGAAATTTTAGGCACCGTGTCGCTCAGTTTGACGCTCTTCATCACGACAATTGCTTCTATTTCGCTGGTCGTTGGCGGCATTGGCATCATGAACATCATGCTCGTTGCCGTCACGGAACGGACGCGCGAAATAGGGCTTCGGAAAGCCATTGGTGCGCGCCGGAGAGATATCCTCATTCAGTTTTTGATTGAGGCTGTTGTTCTCACACTGATCGGTGGATTGATTGGCTTGGCGCTTGGTATTGGCTTGGCGTTCATCACGGCCATGATCGTCCAGCAATTTCTCGATACGTATCAATTTGGGGTTTCAGCGCTGGCGATTGTTGTTGCGCTACTGATGGCTGCGGGGACTGGTTTACTATTTGGAATCTATCCAGCCAAACGGGCGGCTGCTTTAAGCCCGATGGAAGCACTTCGATACGAATAAGATGCAGCTACGCGATCTCATGTCTATGTCGGCCGAAGGCATCAAGCGGAATCGCTCGCGATCGCTGCTGACCACGCTGGGCATCATCATTGGTGTTGGCTCAGTTGTGCTCATGGTTTCCATAGGCAACAGTTTCGAACGCTATATTCTGAACCAAGTCGAATCGTTCGGCGGCGGACTCATTGAGATTTACCCCAAGGGACTTGAGGAATACGGCGGCAGTTTGGACACCATTACGTTTAACGATGTGGATGCACTTGGCACTCTCAGCACAGTGACGCAGGTTGCCCCGGTGATTTTCGTTCCCGAAGCAGTGCAGTATGGGACCGAGCGAGTCACTCCGTTCTTGGCGGCAACGAATCCAAACTTCTACCGTAACCTCAACATGACCGTCAGCCAGGGGCGCGGACTTTCGGCGGATGATGTCAGTGCAGCGCGTCCGGTTGCCGTGCTCGGACCCGATGCGGCGGAAGAGCTTTTTGCCGCGGAAAATCCTCTCGGCAAGCGTGTCACCATCGGTTCGCGCAAACTGACAGTCATTGGTGTGGCCGATGAACTTGGTTCGCTGAGCGGGCAACAAATGGACGGTGCAGTGGTCATTCCTCTTTCGGTCGGCCGCGCTATGACCGGTTTCAATTATGCGACCTACGTCTCGGTGCAAGCAGTCGACGATGTAGAACTGGCGTTGCTTGATATCACGTCGCTTCTCCGCCAACGCCATGGCATCGAAAACTCCGAGAATGATCCTGATCAAGACGACTTTCTGGCTCGCAGTACAGAGCAGGCCACCGCAATCATCGGAACAGTCACGGCTGGCATCACTGCATTTCTTGGCCTGATTGCGGGTATTTCACTTGTGGTAGGTGGCATTGGTATCATGAACATCATGCTCGTCTCCGTGACTGAGCGGACCAAGGAGATCGGTCTGCGGAAGGCTGTAGGAGCGAGGCAGAGCGACGTCCTCATCCAGTTTTTACTGGAAGCAATGATGCTGACCATGCTTGGTGGCATCATCGGTATTGTGGGTGGCCTGGCTATTGCGTACGTGTTAGCGCTGATCATCAATAACTTCCTCGGTGATTTCCCATTTGCAGTTTCGGTGAGTGCCATTGTGCTATCGACGCTGATGGCTCTTGGGACAGGGCTTGTGTTTGGACTGTATCCGGCTCGGCGAGCCTCGCTCCTGAGTCCGATGGAGGCATTGCGGTGGGAGTAAGCTAAAATGGCTTATTGAAAGGGTTAATCGCTATTTTGCTAAATAGAACATAAAATGATATAATAATAAAGATTCTCAAATAAACATTCTTCGTCGCTTTGTCCCTCTGGCGGCATTCGCGTTTAGCTTCACGGTCGTTACCGGAGCGCTTCATGCGTACATTTCGCCAAGTGAATTTATTCAATTGATGACCGGTCAACCGGCAGTATTGCCACCAGGTGACGACAGCTATGAAACTCTTCCGTTGCCCAATCTCTACGCATTGAACCAATCGAGCCAGGACTACGACACGTTACCAATTCCAGATCTAATTGCGCTGGGTGGATCTTCACAATCGTCAGCGGCGACTTCAGTGGCAAACTCAGCCAGCTTTAGCACGCCGACTTCTGTCGCATCATCCGCCTCTTCCTCTGGTCTCGGCACGCTGCCGATTCCTGGCTTAGGAAGTGCTAGTTCGGCAACTAGTAATTCTGTTAGTTCAAGTGGTTCTACTCTGAGCTCTGCAAATTCATCGGTCAGTAGTACTACGGTGATTGCTGGTGGAGGTGGTGGCGGAGGAGGTGGTGGGCGGCGCGGAGGCGCTGGAGGAACAGGGGAAGCGGGGCCAGTGAGCGCCACACGCAACACTGGTCGTCAGTCCGTTGCGGGCCAACCCAGCCAATCGATTAATGTTTCCGGTGTGAGTGGAACGACTGGTGGATCCGGTAACGGTTCGGTAGGCGGTGACAGCAATTTGCCCACAAATCCGTTTAGCCCAGCCAATCAAGTTGCCGGTGTCCATCAAGCCGATTCACTCCAGACAAACATCCAAGCCCAAAATGATGTTTTAGGCGCTTCCTTGATTCAGCAGCAGGCGCAAGCCGCTGCGCAACGCTCTTCGGATTTACCCGATGCGGGCCCGATTGCGACTGGGGTCATTTGCTTCATTGCGTTTAGTTTCTTCATCTTCCTTTTCCGTCGCTCCGCGACTGCCCTTCGAGCCCCCTCAGGGCAGGCGGTCGCGTAAATCCCCCTCTTTTTTATGGAAAACCTTTCTATCCCTTCCCAGGCTCCGAGCAAATCGGCTCGCTCTCGGCGTTTTGCATGGCTTATTGGAGCCTTACTTGCCGCCGTGGTCATTGCGGCTCTGTTGGTACAGCGCGCCTTCTCCGAAGAGCGCATGTACCGCGAGCTTCCGATTCCCGTACTGCCGGGATCGGTTACCTCAAAGCTTTCGGCCTCGGTTCTGGCCGCGCAAGTGCAGCAGCCGGACATTTCGGTTGTTTATGCACCGGAGACGTTTCTGCCAACAGATGGACGAGTCGTTGATGGCGACCATTTGATTGTGGAAATTCTCGCGGGAACTACCAATGTTTTGGATACGATTTTCAGCGGTATTAACAGTGGGAACAACGGCATTAAAGGATGGGCATACATCTACGATTCTCCGCGCGGCCAAAGAGAGAGGGCGTCGGCCATTGCGGGAGACGCACCGGAAGTGACCTTTCCGAAAGCGAACTTCGTCTTGTTTGGTCTTGAGCGGACGCAGGCTGACGGCACGCCGGGCCCTTTCGTGACCCAAGGCTACCATAACCCGAGTAAGCTCTTGAACGCGACCTCCACCGTTCCCGCGGTGGCGTATGTTCAATTTGAGCCGGGAAAAATTGTGACGATTGACAGTAACGACAGCGAAGTTGGCAGTGGCCAGCTTCCCAATGGTGATGGTCTGAATGACAGTATGGAAGCGGCTCTCGGGACAAACCCCACCGATCATGATTCCGATAACGATGGTGTGTTCGATGGAGCCGAAATACTGGCAGGTAATAATCCGCTCGTACCAGATGGCCCCGACGGAGACCAAGACAGCGTCTTTGATGCGATTGATAACTGTCCGACCGTGGCGAATAACGACCAGACAAATACTGACTTAGCGAACGACGGTGGAGACGCGTGTGATACGGATGATGACAATGACGGCGACCTCGACACGGCGGATAACTGTCCGCTCATTATGAACGAGGATCAGATCGATACTGACGGCGACGCAGCAGGTAATGATTGCGATCCCGACAACGATAATGACGGCGTCTTAGACAATTACCCTGATAACTGTTGGGCCGTCCCAAACCCGGGTCAGACAAATTCTGATACAGATTCCGAGGGCGACGTTTGCGACACCGATGACGATAATGATGGAGACCTGGATGGCGCGGATAACTGTCCGGTTGTTCCGAATCCCGACCAAGCGAATGCTGACGGTGATTCCTTGGGTAACGCCTGCGATCTGGACTTTGTGCCGGATGCGGACAATGATGGTGATCCGGACACGATTGATAACTGCCCGGCGATAGCTAATCCGAACCAAGAAGATGCCGATCAGGATCTGCAAGGTGACGCCTGTGATGCCGACGACGACAATGACGGCGATCTCGACGCAGCTGATAACTGCTCATTCGTCGCTAATCCCGAACAGGAAAATGCTGATACCGACACCGAAGGTGACGCCTGTGACACCGACGACGACAACGACGGCGCGCTTGATACGGCTGACAACTGTCCGATCAATGCCAATAGCGATCAGCAAAACACCGATAGCGCGGCTGACGGCGGCGATGCCTGCGATACCGACGACGACAACGATGGCGCGCTTGATACGGCTGACAACTGTCCGATCAATGCCAATAGCGATCAGCAAAACACCGATAGCGCGGCTGACGGCGGCGATGCCTGCGATACCGACGACGACAACGACACAGTACTCGACACAGCGGATAACTGCCCGCTTCACGATAACCTTAATCAAACCGATACGGACAGTGACACAGTCGGCAACGAATGTGATCTTGACGATGATGGTGACGGTTTCTCCGATGTTGATGAACTGACTACCGGATCACTTCCACTGGACCCGAACTCAACACCGGAACAATGCGACGGAGTCGACAATGATCTTGATACCTCGATCGACGAAGGATCCCTCGATACGGACAGCGATACTACGGCTGACTGCGTCGATCTGGACGACGACAACGACACCGTTGTTGATCTTGCTCCAGATAATTGCCCGCTTGTGGCCAATTTGGATCAACGCGACTTGCCTGATGGTGATGGCATCGGGGATGTCTGTGACCCTGATGACGATAATGACGGTTCAAACGACGATGAAGAAGATAATGACGGCGATATGGTTCCTGACATCACTGACAATTGCGTGATGGATGCAAACCCGAATCAGAAGGACGTCGACCGTGACGATGTGGGCGACATTTGCGATGCTTGCCCGACAGTTGGAAACGACGGTACCGCAGCTGCTTGTGCTGTCATGTCGAACTTAGCAGCTGATGCTAATAATGACTGTATTGTCGATGATATCGACCATCAGGTCTGGGTGAACCATGATGGCGAGATAGATGCCAGTCGCGGTATCGGCGATTTTGATGGCGATGGAAATGTGAATGTGGCTGATGAGGACATGTGGAGAAACACAGAAGGGGAAACCGACCCAGCGTGTTATGATACCGATGGTGACAACCGAATGGATGCCGTGGATAATTGTCCGTTGTACATTAATCCTGATCAAGCTGATCTGGACGGGGATGATGAGGGCGATGCCTGCGACACCGATGATGATAACGATGAGATACCAGATAACACCGATAACTGTCCGGTAGATGAAAATAACCATCAGGAGAATTATGACCAAGACGAGGAGGGTGATGCATGTGACACCGATGACGACGAAGACGGCTTCAGCGATGTAACGGAGGTTGCTGCTGGATCAAACCCCCTCAATGAAAATTCAAGGCCTGAACAGTGTGATGGCAATGATAATGATCTTGATGCATTAATAGATGAGGGCTTCCCGAATACCGATGGTGATAGTGACGCTGATTGTGTTGATGATGATGCTGACGATGATGGCGTCATGGAAACTGATAACTGCCCGCTTGTATTCAATCCTGATCAAATCGATACTCCTGATGGTGATGGTATTGGCAACGTTTGCGATCCGGATGATGACAACGACAGCATCAACGACATTGATGAAGATTCAGACGGTGACGGCACGCCAGATATCAGTGATAACTGTCCGAGCATTGAAAATGCCGACCAGGCCGATGCGAATAGTGATGGCCAAGGG
>Ga0209542_10015891_pt1 | contig 12556 bp, 10 predicted proteins | sample RifCSPhighO2_01_FD_184028 | JGI IMG/M metagenome (GOLD analysis project Ga0209542, IMG submission 184028) | Soil microbial communities from Rifle, Colorado - Rifle CSP2_plank highO2_0.1 (SPAdes) (version 2) | ecosystem: Environmental > Terrestrial > Deep subsurface > Rock core/Sediment ...
CATACCTATTTTAGGCGAAGTGTTCCAAAGAGGCATCGGCTTCCTGGCAAAAGAGGGGGACATGGCCATTCTTCACGAGGAATTATTCCTTTGCAAGAAGGCCATGCTTTAGCCCGTGCTCAAGGGGATTATGCTTCATCTCTTGCTGATATCACCAGAATTTATGGAGCTTTCCAAACGGTCTTGGGGGAATTATCTGTCTATAAGTTTCCTCATGCTGTTGATGATCCTAGCGGAAAGCCTTCCCAGGCAGATGCTTCTCTTGTCCTTTCCATGCTGCATTATGCAGGAAACAATCCTGAGAAAAAGTCAGCAGCAGCAACGGGAGATGTTGATATTGTTCGGCTGTATGTTCGGTTTGTCAAGGAGCGAAAGGTAGAATCTTCAGTCTATGATCGGACAAAAGTTTTTCTCTATGTTCCAAGAGATCATCATGTCTTGGAGCTTCCTTATGAACGGTCAGTAGAATTGCTGAATTCTCCACTTTCCTCTCGGAAGATAGCACAACCTTCCAGCGGTATGAGTTAAGGCAAGATAATTTCCTCTGCTTTCCTCCCTTTGACGCCTTGTTTTATAGTTAGGGCCAGAGGACAGTGGTTACACTACTACTATTAAGTAGAAAATAAACCATAACATTTATATATAGGCACTACTTTTTGGTAGTTAAACACCTCGAAACACCTCTTTTTCCTCAGCATCCGAGCTCAAACTTGGATGTTGAGGTTTTATACTCACTATCTTGTTTTAAAAGAACTTTCTGCGTTATGGAGTTTTTCTCGAGAACTATGGATGTTGCTTCAGTCGTAACCATTATGAAACTACTATGTAGTGATAAATATAGAAAAATTTATAAAGATAGTGAGAGTATAAGGAAGAATAATGGAAAAATTACCTTCGGGAATAGTCAGTATAGTACAAAGAATAGGTGATCATCCTAGAAATGAAGATCATGAGGAGGGAAACTAAATGCCAGCAGCACGCGGAGACTTTGAACATGTCTATAAACGGAGAGATGAGCTGATGCAGGAAGGGAAGAGTGATCAAGAGATTGTAGAAGTTATTTCTCAGGAAAGAGGTGTTGATACAGGAAAATTGTACAATGCCCTTCGGCAATGGGTGAAAAGGAAGAGAATGGATCCAAATCCTAACAATATGAATCTTAATCCAAGAACAGCGGAATGGAGGGAGCGTGAAGGGCTCAAAGCATTAGTAGAAAGAGAATATCGTCAGGAACGCCATGGCGATGCTCGTGACTCTACTGTTCAGATTCAGGGTGTGGATTTTGGTGTTGCTGCAGAACGGATAGCGGAGCGTTATGGCTTGCCAGTTTCTGATGTGAGTTGGGTAGTTAAAACTTTAGGAAAGCATGGACGGATTACTTCTCAAACAGAGGAACATCTGAAGAGGAGAAATGATGAAATCATTTCAATGTACCAAGAGCTTGGTGTGGAACGACCTTATGAAGCAGCGCCAATAATCAGGAAGAGATTAAAGCCTCAAGGGAGTGGTGGAAGAATTTTGACAGCGGCGGCAATAGAAGTGGTAATTCATGATACGTTAAACATTCCTCGTCGAGCGTATACTCCTCCTGTTAGAGCATCTCCAGAGCAGCTGGACTACCGTGTCCAACGTCGGGAAGAACTGATGCAAGAAGGAAGGTCAGACAGTTATATATCTAAAGAATTAGCTTTAGAAGAAGTGGGTGATCCTTCAAATGGTGCTGAAGTTAAGATGAGAGCTAAGGGGGTCTATGCTTTTTTCAATGATAGAATTCAACGAGGAGCATTGCCAGAAAACCCAAACAAGCCTTACCAAGCACGCGCTGAAGGAGAAAGAGTTGATCTCTTTCGTTGATTGATAGTTATAGTTTTAGAGCTCTCTTTATGGTTATTCAACCAAAGATCAGCACTAGACTTCCCAAAGCAAGGCAGTACCAGGCAAAAGCGTTAAAATTACCTTTTTTGAGCATCTTTAACAGCCAGGTTAAGCTGAAATAGCCGACGATCATAGTTGTGATTACTCCGATAAGGAGAGGCGGTATATCCCCTATTTGGGAGAAATTTCTGAATTCCACTACTGTCGCTCCTAAGATAGCAGGTATGAACAGAAGGAAGCTAAATCTTCCTGCTTGTTCACGATCAACGCCTTGCATCAAGCCAGCAGAAATGGTCATGCCGGAACGTGAGACTCCTGGAAGAATAGCGATCGCCTGCAATGCTCCAATTCCAATCATGGATGTCCAGCTAAGATTCTTGTCTTTTGTTTTAGGATATTTTGATAAAAAGAGAATTGCTGCGGTAAACAGTAATCCATATCCGACTGCTTGAAGGCTGCCGAAGGCTTGCTTTACAATATCATTCAGGAAAATTCCTACTAAACCTATAGGGATCGTGGCAACAACTAATCCCGCTGCATACTGCAGGAAGTAGCTTTCTCTGCGCAGAATTCCCCTACATAACAAAAGAATATCTTTTCGAAACACAAAGAGGACTACTATCAAACTTCCGAGATGAAGCAGGATGTCAAAGATAACTGGAACTTCTAAACCTAGCCATTGTTGAGCAATAACCAAGTGCCCCGAAGAGCTGATAGGCAGCCATTCAGTAATACCTTGGATGATCCCTAAGATGATTGCTTCAATGATCGTGGTCATGATGTTTTTCTCTATTCCATTGATGGTATTTTTTTCTATTTATGTTTAGGTGATATTTTAGGAGATATTCTTGTTGCTTTCTCACTACAATTCAATAACGTTACAGACTTTCTCTACAAGCTCTTCTTTCTTTTGTGGATTCCAAATATCCTGCTGAATTTTAGGGTATTGAGGAACGATCTTTAAGAGGGCTACTCGCAAACGTTCCGTAAAATCTTCTTCAGGATGTTCTCCTAGATCTTCCAGCTTCTGCATCACATCGGTGACGAGGAGCGGCAAGACCATCTCCATCATTGTTTCATGTTCGGTGACCATGGGCTGGCTAGAAGTGGAGTATTTTTATATGTTGTGGAAGAGATACTAAGGAGTTTCGGGCTGATGGTACGGAGTTATTTACAAGCTAATAATCAGAATTCTCAACCCTTATTATTTTTCCAGAATGTATTTAAATAGGCTGTCATCCGAAGAGGTTGTGGCCAGAAAGAAAATACGGGAAATTGATGCCAAGAAGATCATCTGCAGCCAGTTTGGCTGGAATTATCAGGGGATTTTAGTAGATTCTTCTACAAACTTAGAAACACTGCCAGGGCAATACCCTTGGCTCCATTCTGGCAAGGTGGTGGTAAAGCCAGACCAATTATTTGGGCAGCGGAAAAAGCATGGTTTAGTGCTCATCAATGCCACGTTCAATGAAGCGAAGATGTTTATCTCTGAAAAGATGAACGAAACGGTCGTCATAGGAAAAGCAGAAGGAAAACTAACTCATTTTCTGATCGAGCCTTATGTTCCTCATGACAAAGAATATTACCTCTCGTTCGATTCGCAACGTGACTATGATCTGATCCATTTTTCGGAGCAAGGGGGAATAGATATCGAAGCAAACTGGAATAAGGTAAGAACGATCAAGGTATTTCCATTAGACTTGCTTGATGATTCAGTGCTAGGGCAGCTTTCTGGGAATATCATCATTCAAGGCTTCATCAAACAGCTCTTTTCTGTCTTTAGGAATCTTGATTTTTCCTATTTGGAAATAAATCCGTTTGTTGTTTCTTCCAGTAAAATTGATAATAGAGATAATAAAAATAATAAAGATAATAAAGAGAATAAAAGCACTATCTTCATGCTGGACATGGTGGCTCAAGTTGATGATTGCGCTTCATTCAAAAATACTAAAGCTTGGAACGGTTTAGAGTTTCCAGCTGAATTTGGCAAGCAAAAATATCCTGAAGAGAAGCATATCGAAGAGCTGGACCAAAAAAGTGGAGCTTCATTAAAATTAACTATTCTTCATCCGGAAGGGAAGATCTGGAATATTTTAGGTGGTGGTGGTGGAAGCATTATTTATCTGGACATGATTGCTAACATTGGGAAGGGTGGTGAGATTGCCAATTATGGCGAAGCCAGCGGAAACCCTTCTGCTGAGGAATCATATGAGTATGCTACATCTATCATCTCCTTGATGCTACAGCACCAGGGAAAAATTTTGTTCATCGTCGGAGGGATAGCAAATTTTACCGATGTTCGTGATACATTTAGCGGTTATTGCCGGGCATTGAAAGATTTTGCAGGAGAGCTTCGGAAGCGAGGGGTAACTATCTTTGTACGCCGGGGCGGGCCGCATTATGAAGAGGGATTACAACAGATCAAAACGACTGCTGAGCAGCTGGGAATACCTATCTTTGTTCACGGGCCGGAAATATCGATGCCAAAAATCATCCAAATAGCGGAGAGCAGCTTATGAGATTAGAACCTTACGAATTGTTCAACAGTGAATCGACAGCATTTTTCTATAATCTGAAGGCTAAACCTATCCAACACATGCTTGATTTTGATTTTCTGTCTCGGCGTGAAAAGCCCAGCGTTTCTGCTATCATCCATCCTGGCAGCAAGGGCTATCATAAATGCTTCTTTGGCGGAAAGCAGATGCTGATCCCTATCTATTCCTCTCTGAAAGAGGCTGTAGAAAAACATCCTGACACCTCCTCATTGATCAATTTTGCTTCATTTCGCTCAGCGTTTGATTCTACGAAGGAAGCATTAGCCGCAGCTTCCATAAAAACAATTACGATCGTCGCTGAAGGCATTCCGGAGAGGCAGACCAAAGAGTTGATTGCCTTAGCCAAACAGAAGGGCAAGACGCTGATCGGACCAGCTACGGTAGGTGGAGTTGTTGCCGGGCAATTCAGGGTAGGAAATGCGGGAGGGATGAACGAAAATATCCTCCGTGCTAAACTCTGTCGGCCAGGCAGTATTGGTTTAGTGTCAAGGTCTGGGGGGATGATCAACGAATTTTTTAACATCCTCTCCAGAGTAACTGATGGGGTTTATGAAGGCATGGCTATCGGTGGAGACCAATTTCCTGGCTCTACGATGCTGGACCATATGCTTCGTTACGAAGCAAATCCCAAGATTAAGATGATCGTCGCTTTAGGAGAAGTTGGGGGAAGAGCGGAGTATGACATCATCGCTGCCAAAAAAGCTGGCTTATTGACTAAGCCGATCGTGATGTGGGTTTCCGGAACTTCGGCATCCATCTTTCCTTGGGAAGTGCAGTTTGGCCATGCTGGAGCGAAAGCAGGCTCTGCAGAAGAATCTGCCGTTGCAAAAAATAAGGCGCTTCAAGATGCTGGCATCATCGTTCCAAGGTCATTTGAAGCGTTTGAAGATGTTATCCGAGAAACATTTAAAAATCTGGTGCAGTATGGAAAAACACCTATGCAAATACCTATAGTTAAAGAGAGTATGGCTAAAGATATTTTACCTCCAGAAATACCTGCACGGAAAGAAACTCATTTTATTAGCACCATCTCTGATGATCGCGGTGAAGAGCTGCTCTATGATGGGATTCCTGTACCCAAACTTGTCGCTCAGGGAGCTGGTATTGGAGATGTTATCGGCTTATTGTGGTTCAAGAAAAAGCTTCCTCCGTCGTTTACGGGATTTTTAGAGCTGGCTATTGTGCTAACAGCTGACCATGGTCCTGCCGTCAGCGGGGCACATAATGCTATCGTGGCAGCCAGAGCAGGGAAAGATGTTATTTCTAGTTTGATCTCTGGTCTAGCGACGATCGGACCGAGGTTTGGGGGAGCGATCGATGACGCTTGCAAATATTTTAAGAAAGCGTATGATCGAAAGAAGGATCCTGCCGATTTTGTGCAGGAGATGAAGAATGCTGGGATTCTTATTCCAGGTATTGGGCATCGGGTGAAATCTTCTAAAAATCCTGATCAGAGAGTAACTTTGCTGAAGGAGTATGGGAAGAAGAATTTTTCTAAAACTTCTTATCTTCAATATGCTCTTGCTGTTGAACAAGTGACGCTGCAGAAAGCAGACAACCTCATCTTGAATGTCGATGGCTGTCTTGGAGCGTTGTTTCTTGATGCTCTCGTCTCTTCCGGCTCATTTACTGCAGAAGAAATCCAAGAGATCGTTGATGTAGGATATATGAACGGGCTGTTTGCCTTGGCTAGAAGCATCGGGATGATCGGCCATATCCTTGACCAGAAGAGGTTAGGAGAAGGATTGTATCGCCATCCGACGGATGATATTTTGTATGTGAAGGGATGAAGAAATCTTAGCTTTGTTTAAACCAAAAAAGTTAGATCAACACTTCTTTATGGGCAAAAAACTACTACTATTGCCTGACTTAACGGGAAGATTTATATACATAATATAATGTATGTAGGTACATAATGAAAACTGAGCTCAAAATATTAAAGCACTTTATCCAAAACAAGAAATCAAAGACTATTAGAGAAATAGCTCAACAAATTAAATCCGATTACAGAATAACTTATATTGCAATACAAAGACTTATTGAAAAGAATGCTCTTAAAGTCAAAACTGTGGGAAAAAGTTCTTTATGCTCGCTGAATGAGGAATACTTTGGAAATTATGTCTACGAGACTGAAAACGAAAGAAAAGAAGATATACTCAAAAATAAAAACATGAATCAAATCTACAAAGAGATAATGACTAAAGTGAAGACAAGTTCATTTATTCTTCTTTTATTTGGTTCTTATGCAAAAAGAAAACAGACAAAAACCTCAGATATTGATCTGCTCTTTATATCAAATGAAAGCGGCTTTGAAACTAGAATTTCAGACATTCTCTCATTACTCCCATTAAAAACTCATGCTTTGGTCTTTACAGAAGAAGAATTCATCAGAATGAAAGATGCTAAAAAATCAAATGTGATTCAAGAAGCGATAGAAAGTAATATCATACTGTATGGGATTGAGGCTTATTATAGGATAAAAAATGCTTGACGAAAAGCGAATCAAAGAAGCGGAATCAAACGTGAGGCAGTATCTACAAGATGATCTGCTGAAGAAACAAACGAATGAAACTGCCAAAGCAATGTATATTGAAAATGCTGATATCTCGCTGGAAACAGCAAAAAGACTTCTGGCCTTGGAAAGTATAGATTATCATCCTTACCTTTGGGTAATTGTCCCTTCCTATTACTCGATGTATTACATTGCCAATGCTGTGCTTTTGAAATTAGGTTATAAAGTGGGGGATAAAGTAAGCCATAAAGTAACTGTCGATGCTATCATCGTTTTTGTCAGAAACAAGCTCAAGAAAAACCTCTTAGAAGAATATGAGAATGCTCAGGCAGACGCACTTGAATTAATGTCACAACGAGCCGATATTTTGCTGAAATCTTTGGATGAAGAGCGAGAAAAACGGTCAAAATTCCAATACCAAATGGATGAACAAGCAAAGAGAGGAAAAGCCATTACTTCTCTGGAACGGGCCAAAGAATTCGTGTTCGAGATGAAGAAGCTGTTGTGATAAAATATCCTTTAGATATTCAAAATCTTACTCAATTTGTAGTATACGTTCTCAAATGTTCATCTTGCCGTAGCTTGTTGTTATCCCAATCAGTCACACGTAAATCGGCAATTCTCAGCCTACCTGCGGGCAGTACTTTCTGAACAAATAAACGGTGAACGAGAGGATAGTCTTCAGTAGGAAATAATCCTGATAAAAAAGGAGTATAATCTTGAGGATGTTGTTCAAGATGTTTAAAAATATCCTGTGCCAGTTGTTCTGGAGCAGCAACGACAACATATACTCCACCACTAAGCCTGCCACTAGCATCAACAACTAAGTTGTTTGGTCTCAGATAAAGAAAGGAGGCCGGAGTACTGCTTTTAGTATGGACCATTTCATCAATCGTGACTCGCTCTGCTTCCCGCTGAGCAGTATAATGAGCTTCTCTTTCAACAATATCATATTCTAGTACTTCTCTACCAGCCAGTTTCATCATCCTATCAATGAAGGAAAGACTCCTAGGAATTTTTTCCTTTTTTTGATAAGTAACTTGTACTTTCTCATAATGGTATAGATCGCCCAGGAGAACAACCTCTTCGCAGGGGGTACTATTACTTCTATTTGCAGATACATAGTTTTCCATATAAGTATTTAATCTTAAATCACTTTCTCCCTTACCAACACCTTTGGTAAGAACATGCTGTTTATCTTCATCATTTTGAGGCAAGGACCTTAAGTTCCAAGCTGCGGCATAGTATTGCCATGTTTGCCCTCGTTGCCCTCGTGGTACTTCTATTGCTTTCGTTTTGCCAGAATTAAAAGCGGAAATTCTTTTGGAATCATGGTCTCCAGGTAATCCTCCCCAGACAAAAAGGTAGTACCCCCCTTCAGTTCTTACTCCTTCCAAGCATGCTTGTAGTGACATGATAGTATAGATTTACCACTCTTTTTAAACCTTTATGTTGTTATTACTATGCAATAGTCTTTAAATACAAAAAGAAGCGATTGAATTGGCAGTCAAACATAACTATTATGATTATCCCAGAAAAATAGACTTAGAGGGACTTGCTAAGATTGCCAAAGTAAAAAGACAAACATTACAAGAAAATCTACGGTGTGCAGAGAAGAAACTTGTTCCTTTCCTTACCGAGAATATAAGATAATGCTCTTTCTTTGCATTAGTCTACCAAAAAACTTCACAAATTCTTGAACGTCAACACTTCTCTGCCGAAATCTTTGCTCCAGTTCTTTAATTTGTCGTGTTCTGTCGTTTTTACGATCAGTTGAGCATCAATCTTGTCTTGGTAAGGGTCAAGGTATTTTGCCCCAAAATGTTTCTCGACGATGTCTTTGGACAAGAAAGGATCGTAAGCGAAAACATCAACTCCCTGCTGCTGAAGGTCTTTGATGAGGTGCTTCACTCTCGAATTTCTGAAATCATTTACATTCGGCTTAAACGTCAGCCCCAGCAATACTACTTTCTTTTTCTGATTTTTTTCTGCTGTACTCTCTAAAATCTGAAGGATCTTGCTGCTGTAATGCTTATGCATATTATCGTTGATCTTTCTCCCAGCGAGAATGACTTCTGGCTTGTAACCAAGCTCTTCAGCTTTATGGGTGAGATAATACGGGTCAACGCCAATGCAGTTGTGTGCGACAATTCCATTGGTTGTTATCAGCGTTTTTGTCGCAGGAACTTCTAAGGAGTATACAACATCTGTCATTCTTCGTTCAATGGCTTGAATATCTAACGTGATAATTTTGCGTAAGTGTTTGGCATATGGATAAACAACATCTCTTTTTCTTTCACAGAGATATTTCTCTACTTTTTTCTTTTTATCCCCCAAGAACCAATGTTGTAGGCGTGAAACATCTTTTGGTCCGCTGATGGTCAGATATCCTGGGCGTTTTGCCAGTTTAGGGAGGATATTCAGGTGCAGAAGGAGTAATACTGCCTGCTGAAAAAGTGTTTTGCTGGAACTAAAAAAAGATATGCATATACTTGTGTTATCATGGGTGAACTCTTTTCCTTTTTTGGAATATGTTCTCGCTCCGGAATATATAGTAACACCTCCATCTCCCCGAAACATTCCTTTCAGGAGTTCCTCTTTTATGCTTACATTAGTTTCCATGAATTGCCAAGGTATTTGCATCGTGTAGCAATCTTTGCCACAACAGAGAACATTCCGCAGCAGAAATCCAAACAGCAGCGAAGACACTTTGATGACCGTAGCTTGATAGGTCTTGTCCTGGTATATGGAGAAATCTATTCCCCTCCTTTTAAGAATGGCTTGAACATCATCTAGATATTCCTTCTCCTGGCGGTGAAATGTGAATCTGGTCCTCAACGTACGATCATCTGTAATGCATCCTTCGCTGAGATAATAGCCCAGCAGCCTAGCCATCTCCTTATCAAACTGGAAGATGCAGGGAAATTTCTTCAGCCCAGGCCCTCTTCCCGTGCATAAATAAATATTGCGGCGGGAGATCCCTATTTTTTTTTCTACTTTAAGAAATTTCTCCAACGGTAGGTAATCCCAAGCATAATAATTCCCTTTTTTCCCAGAAAGGGAGCTATTGATGATCGCTCTAAAGTCACTTATTTTTTTGCCTGCCAATTTAACCCTGATCTTTGGATATAGCGAGCGAGGAAGATACTGCAACATGTCGATAAGTGGTATCTTTTTCCTGGTTGGCAGCACCTTGCTGAGGACCAACTTATCTCCTAATGAAAGATCTTTTGCCAACTTGATCTTAAAGCCTTTGTCATAGACTACCACTGGATGCCGCTCCGTAACAGTCAAATCATAATGATAGGGGCCGCGGATGCATAGCCCATTTGAATCAGTGCGTTTTGATGCTATGGATACGGGCTGAAATGATGCAGTGTTCTTATCAACGTCATACGACCATACCTGAACATCATCAGGATAGAAAAGTGTTGTCTCTTGCGCTTGTTCAGAAGGGCAGTGCAGCGAGTCCACGAATCGGCCTATCTCTTCAATCCGTACGCCTTTCTTATCTTTGACAAAAATCAGCGTTTTTTTATCAAAGCAATGGCCGCCAACAAGACCAGGATGATACTTATGGAAATTCCACTTCGTGCCGGCAGCTTCCAAGACATCATAGACATCAATGTTCATCCTGTCAAAGATCATTGCCAATTCATTCATCAAGGCGATGTTTAAGTCTCTCTGGATATTCTCGATGACTTTAGCGCCTTCCGCTACCTTTATGCTTGATGCTTTGTGGGTTGTGGTTATCCTGCTATACACATAATCGATTGCTGATAAGCTCTCTTCATCTATTCCTGAAACGATCTTTGTTACCTTATTGAGGGTATGCTCTTTATCTCCTGGGTTAATCCGTTCTGGAGAGTAACCTACTTTAAAGCCATCTTTACATTTCATTCCAGAATATTTTTCAAGGAGAGGGACGCAGACATCTTCGGTAACGCCAGGATAGACGGTACTTTCATAGACGACGATGCTGCCTGTCGACATATGTTCTCCTATCGTCTGAGAGACGGAAGTGAGACAGAAAAGGTCCGGCTTGTTCTGCTCATCGATAGGTGTTGGCACGCAAGCGATGATGAATTGAGCTTGTGCTATCTGCTGCGGATTACTGGTGAAAATGATGTTTTCTGATTTAAGCAAACTGGAATCGATGTTAGAATTCTCATCAGAGCCATTATTTAATGTTGCCACGCGCTCTTCATTGACATCAAAGCCAATAACGTTAAAATGCTTACTGAGCTCTACTGCTAGTGGTAATCCCACATAGCCTAGACCTACAACACAAATCGTTTTTATTGCTTCTGTCATCTTTTTGTTATCGCCATTTTTGGTAGGGCATACCTATTCTATAATCTTGTTTACCTCTGCTGATATTGTCGGTACCATGTTACAAATTCTTTGATTCCTTGCTCTATCGACACTTTTGGCTGCCAACTCAGAACCTCTTTCGTCTTCTGGATGTCGGCAAAAGTGGCAGGAACATCACCTTGTTGTAAAGGAAGGAAGTTCTTTTTAGCTGTTTGGCCTAACTCTTTCTCAATGCAAGAGATGAAGTGCAGTAATTCTACAGGCTTATTATTCCCTAAATTAAGAATGTGGTAGTCCTGCACACGATCTAACGACTTTATCACTCCATCGACAATGTCAGTTATAAAAGTGAAATCCCTTTTATGGTTTCCTTGATTGTAAACGTCAATCGGTTTGTTTTCTAGGATAGCTTTCGTAAATTTAAAGAGAGCCATGTCTGGCCTTCCCCAGGGACCATAGACGGTGAAAAAACGCAGCCCTATACAATTAAATCCGAAGAGCTTATGGTAAACATGGGCATAGAGCTCATTCGCTTTTTTGGTGGCAGCGTATAAACTGATGGGATGATCGACAGGATCGTCAACGGAAAATGGAACTTTAGTGTTTCCCCCATAGACGGAGCTTGATGAGGCAAATACCAGATCCTTGATACCATATTTTCTCATCAATTCCAAGATGTTTAATGTTCCCAGGCAGTTTGCTTGCTCGTAGGCAAAAGGATTTTCTAAAGAGTATCGTACACCTGCCTGGGCTGCCAAGTGGCAGACTTTCGTGAATTTGTGGTTATGAAAGACTTTTTCAAGCTCTCCATAATTGGAGATGCTGACTTGATAAAAACCACGTAATTTATCTTTGATACGTGCCAGGCGAGCTGTTTTCAAGCCAACGTCATAGTAGCTGTTCATATCGTCGATGACTACTACTTGATCTCCACGTTCTAGTAAGGCTTTAGCTACAGCGTTTCCGATAAATCCTGCTCCACCGGTGACGAGGATCGTTGCTGGTTGTGTCTTGTCGATACTCATCGTCTTCCTACTCCATAATATTCAAAGCCTTCATCCTTCATCAGTTCCGGCTCGTAGATATTCCTTCCGTCAAACATCACCTTTTCTTCCATCTGTTTTCCAAGATCTGAGAAATGGACATTCCTGAATTCATCCCATTCTGTCAAAAGAATTATTGCGCTGCTGTTCTGTACAGAATCATGGATGTTATGGCAGTAGGTTATCTGATCCCCAAACAATGCTTTGACTTCGGGCATGGCAATAGGATCCATGACTTTTATGGTTGCTTTCCGTTT
>Ga0209542_10015895_pt1 | contig 12555 bp, 8 predicted proteins | sample RifCSPhighO2_01_FD_184028 | JGI IMG/M metagenome (GOLD analysis project Ga0209542, IMG submission 184028) | Soil microbial communities from Rifle, Colorado - Rifle CSP2_plank highO2_0.1 (SPAdes) (version 2) | ecosystem: Environmental > Terrestrial > Deep subsurface > Rock core/Sediment ...
AGGTAAATGGTCTGATTGTCGGCTAAGTCCAGCACCAGACTCCCGTCGCGGATTGACACGTCGCGAGTATAAGGCAGTGCCATATCAGCGTCAGTTGCCGGCACGACCATGTCGAAAGTGTATCCGTCAGCTAAGAATTCGTCGGCGGAGCGAAATCCGAGTCGCTCATTGCCCGAGATAAGATAAACCGTGCCCGAGTTGAGTATAACCTCTCCGCTCATATGCCGCTCCCCTGCCGCCCCTATCTGAAATGGAAATAACGCTATGACAAGGGTAAATGTGAACAGAATGGTGATTTTTTTTGATTTCATATGGATTGTTGATGCCTAGTTATAATATAGAACAGAAAACCACAGCCGCCAAGACCGCCTATTTCGTTCTAAACATACCTGCGAGCTGCTCCCATTGTGCGATGCTAAGTTCCTGCGCGCGTTGATTGGGAGAAATACCTGCTGACAATAGTTTCTTCTCAGCCTCGGACTTTGACAAATGAAATCCGGCGGATAAGTTGTTGAGGAGAGTCTTCCGCCGGGCGGAGAATCCAATACGGGCTATCTTGAAAAATTCTCCAGGCCCGACTTTGTGTTCTTGCTTCGGGGATAGAGTAATCTTAAGTATCGCGGAGTCCACTTGCGGCTCGGGGAAGAAAGATTCTTTCGGCACAATCCCCGTAAGTCTGGGTGTCCCGAAATATTGAACACTAAGCGCTAGAAGCGAGAGCTGGCCGGGTGCGGCGCAGATGCGCTCCGCCACCTCATGCTGGAGAAGTAGGATGATGCTTTCTGGTCCATGCTGCAATAATTTCTTGATGATCTGTCCGGTGATGTAATAGGGAATATTCGCGACGACCTTGAAGCCGCCTCCCCTCGCCAGGTCATCCAGCAGTGCGGCATCCGCTTTCAGAAAATCGCCCTGCACTATCTTCAGATTGTTCGCGTCCCCCAGCACCAGTTTCAAGGGCTTGATTAGGGCGCGATCGAGTTCATAAGCAATGACCAGTTTGCAGCGGCTCAGAAGCTCCCGGGTCAGGGTTCCGATGCCAGCGCCGATCTCCAGTACTACATCGTTCTTTGTAAGCTCGGCCGCGGACAATATCTGCTCGAGGACTTCTTGGGAGATCAGAAAGTTCTGGCCCAGTCTGTCGTCTGGCCGTATGTGAAAACGGGAAAGCAGGGACTTCAGTTGCTTCGGATCAGTAAGATTCATAAACTCTCATTTCAAAATTCAGATGGCCAACGTCAAATCTCTACTTGCTCTTTGGGCTTTATTGTTCGCCCTGCAACTTCTCAACCTTGACGTGAATAGTGCCGAGCGAGAGAGGCGCGAGTAATTTGAATGCTTCAGCGTCCAAGTCTACGATCCGCACGGTGTGTACTGATTGGTCAGGCCCCCAATCGTTGACCCGGACAATCACGCTCGCCCCAGTATCCGTGCTGGTCAGTCGAAGATAGCTCCCCTTGGGATAATAAGGATGCGCCGCGCACAAGCAACCGCGGAATTTATACCAGCTGGCGGTGCCTGACTCATAGGCTTCAACTACGATCTTCGTACCTCTCCTGACTACGGCCGGGACTGGCTCCCTCAAGATCGTGCGTGTGACTACTCGACGGGATATTTCTTTGCCGTTCTTCTGCGTCACCCGATACACAATACGCGCTCGACCGGCGCTTCCGGGACTCTCTTCATATTCAGTGCCGTACAACTTCTCATCATCGGATAGATAGCGAGTGTCGGCGGGTACATCCTGCTCGACTATATCGTCGAACTCAACCGTCCGGTCGATATGGATGGTGATCCCATCAGTCAGGAAGGTATCTCGATCGGGGCTGACGCGGTCTTTGGGGAAGAGATGGACTGAACGCTGATCGAGAAATTCACCTATGGTCGCGGCAGTTGTAGTCGCCTCCAGACGCCCGGGGCCGTCGAACAAGATGATCCGCAATGGTGATACGTAGTGTATCCGCATGCCTGACTCAAGCTTGGTTTCGCCTCGCGGCATAACCTCTCCCAGGGAAGGATTGATTCCCTGCTCCTCCAGGAGTGATTCCACCGAATCCGCCAATGTCACAATCCGATACTCCGTATTCCGCGTGTACAGACTCACGACGTATGCCGCAGCCTGCGGCTTATCCCAGCTGATCGCCACGACTATTCCTACCCCTATGCCAAGAAGAAGAATGATGAGGTATTGCCATTTGATCGAGAGATATTTCATCGATTGAAGTATAGCAGATCAATATGATCAAAAAATCTCTTATTTGGGCCAAAAGAAAATTGCTGTGGACAAAACCATACGATAAAAATTGGCTAAAACAAAGCCCAATATTTGCTTTTGGAGGCTCTTGAGTGAATTTCAAATCCTTGACCCCAGACCGGGCTGCTGATAAGCTTGTTTTTGTGAATAGAGGTTAATGTAATAAAGAGTATAAGCTCTTTTTTTATTATCCTGTTCGCTCCCCAGGAGGTTTGAGGAACGCTTCATCATTCAATCCGGTCGCGGGACATTCCCAAATTACGCCGTGATCTCTCGCGCGATATTGAAGAATTGAAACTGCCAAGAACCGACAAAAAATCAACATTGGAACCAACCAGGGATTCGTGGTCTAATCGCACGACGGCGTCTAGACTGTCACGAATCTCTTCAAGCGCGCATGCTCGAATCATGCGAGCTCCTCAGATTCTCGTCCGCACCCGCCATTTCATTGGATCATCTTCCCGTTCCTTTTCTTTCCTGAGAAGGAATTTTTTTGCATTCGGTCTGGAAATCACTCTCGCGCTTGTCGCATTGCTAAGTGTGGCGGTAAATGTCTCCAATCTCAACCCCGCCCCCCGTTCGGCCGGGAACCGCTACTTAGGCTTGCTTCTGGCCTACCCAGACACAAACCCCAATCTCATAGCAGAGATGAAGACCCAGAAAATCCAAATCTCGCCCGAGAAACAGCGCTACATATCAACCGCCCAAGCCTCTCCTCCTCCTCTGCTCGCGCATGGAGGAGCTTCAGCAGAAGATGCGTCCAAATCACGCGACAGCCTTCCGATGATGAGTCCTGACGGAGTACTCCAAAAGCCGAACTATACTTCAAAAGACGCGTTCCAGAATCGGGACATTGAAGAGTATACCGTCAAGGGCGGCGATTCACTTGCGCGTATTGCAAGCGTGTATGGAGTGTCGGTCCAGACTATATTGTACGAAAACAAGCTGAACGTTGCTGACTACATCAAGCCAGGCCAGCATCTGAAAATCTTGCCAACCGACGGCATCAGCCATACCGTCCAAAAAAACGAAACGATAGAATCGATTGCCAAAAAATACAAAGTTGACCCGGAGGCGATCCTCGACTTCAATGAGATTGAGGTGCCGGAAGATATCCAGCAGGGAGAAATTCTTATTATTCCAAACGGGCAGGCAGAAGTCTTGCCAAGTGCCAAGCCAAAACTCGATAGCCTGAAAAAAGTGGATGTGAAGACGGCAAATGTGCCTGATGATTATGCCGGCAGTGGCGGCGCTCTTCTATGGCCGCTCGCAACACACAATATCACCCAATACTACTCTTCCAGGCACCGCGCGCTCGATGTCAGCAATGGCCAAAGGCCGCAATTCTGGGCCGCCCAAGACGGCATAGTGGAACTGTCGGGCTGGCAAAGCGGCTATGGAAATACCGCTGTCATAAACCATGGGAATGGCCTGAAAACCCGCTACGCACACGCGTCAGAGCTGTATGTATCGGCCGGAGACAAGGTCGCCAAAGGGCAGATGCTGGGCCGCGTCGGGAACACCGGCCGGACATACGGGGCGACGGGCAACCACTTGCACTTTGAGGTCATCAAGAACGGAACGAAGTACGATCCACTGAAATTCTTCTAGCAAACCAACGAGTCTGAAAATCCCCCGCCTAGGCGGGGGATTTTTTCACTAGCAGTTCACAAACCCAGATACAGAATTCTTCACTGAAGATTGATGTTGCGGTCTTCGACGCGAACGGCAGGCAGCGCTTCTTCTGTAAATGTATTAGTCGCCGAAACCTCCATGCTCTTGGTGATTGGCATGGCCACAGCCGAGCCGCCGGGTGAGCGGACTGAGACAACAAAGGAAACCTGGCGAGTGGAAAATGCGGGGAGAGTAGTGACGCGCCATGTCAGTCGGCCGGAAGAGTCGATGAAGTTCACCTGCCCGCTTTCTCCTGTGGGATCTATGGTACCGTCAATCAACGACACGAAGGGAATATTCAGGTAACCAGAAAAGGAGATATCGTCAAGTTCATTAAAAGAATCGCTCACTCGAAGCGTAATCCGATACTGGGAGTCTTGATCTGTACGAGGCGGCTGAGGTCCAGAGACATATGAGACTTGCACGTCAGGTTGCACGCGGCTTCTTATCTTCACTCTGTCGGGAGTGCCGAGAATAGGATCAGCAAATTCATCCGCGCTAGAATATGCGTTGAATGAGATGGTAGGGTCCTTCACCCCAGATGATCCGAGGTCCCGGTTCACGCCTATATCGAGATAGAAGCTCCCCGACTGCCCCGGCTGGATGAGAGCAAGCTGCGGCTTACTTGAAGCGTTCCAAAGAAAATCGTGCCCGACCAGGGCGCCACCCTCTGCCCTCGCGTGTTTATAGTCGACAGCGTCGCCTTCGAAATGCATGCCTAAGCGGACATTGTGAATGCCCTCGCGCCCCGCATTAACGTATGTAATTGTGAATGTAATCGTATCCCCTTCTTCAGCAATCCCGTTCTTCACGGCCGATGAGTAGGACACATGTAAGGGAGACTCAATAATGGTAGAGGTAAAATAGGCCCGATTTTGCAGCACAAACGTGCCATTGTCGATATATCCAAGTTCAGCTTTCAATACGCGCTCGTCCCCGATGGATCCGCTCATGCGGCCGCGGAGGAGAAGTGTGCCTGCCTGGTCAGGAACGAGAGTATCCAGATCCCACCGTTTTCGATCGAGCGTTGGTATTGACGATGATGCAAATTCGAAACCGTCGGGTAGAGCCAGTTGGAGTTGGGCCCGCGTTAGGGTCTGGCCCGAGATATTCTGATACGAGACAGTGTATTCGATCTTCTGTGAATTGATCACCTGCGCCGGTCCGCTCACGCGAAGATTCAGGTCGGGGGCGAGCAAATTGACTCTTACTTCGGTTTGGGAAAAAAATTGCGCACTGGAATTCTCCAGTTGGTAATAAATCTTTGCCTGCAAGAGCTTGCTCTCATCCGGAATACCGGTGAAGAGCCCGTTAATTACAATCGAGCCTCTTCCGCGACTGGGGATCTGGTCATAATCAAAATTCCTTCCTGTTCCCTCCCGGCTGGTGACGGAAGAATCCAAGAATCGAAAACCGTCCGGATAGAGAATTTCCAGCCGGACATTCTTAAGCGCGTGAGAATCACGATTCTCATACGTCAATGTGAATTCCACTGCGCTTCCAGATGTGACATCGGTGGTGATGTCGAAGTGCAAAACAACATTTGCCGGACTGCCGGATTGAGGATTCCAGAACACCCGCCACCCGATGAACGCCAAGAGTCCCAAGATCAGTACTCCCACAACAGCGAACCATTGGGCGGTACGGGGCACGCGAGTTAGTAAACTTGCCCCGGGCAACTTGGCTCCCTCGGTTATCTCTTCCTCGGGCATGGAATAGATAGAGTTTTTTGGCGGCTCGAGCATGAAATATGTTTTGATAGAATACTTTAGGCGTGCTTAACGAGAAACGGGCTTGAATTGAGAGATCGTTCAATAATAGTTTGGAACACCCCTCCCAACCACCCTTCCAGCAAAGGCTCGAGATTAGAATCGAGCATAACTTGAGGGAAGACTTCGGTTGAGTTTTCCAGAGCGGTAAAGAACTCAACGCCCACCGCCGGAAGAATGCTAATTCGTTCCAATCCGAGAGCACAGCGTTCACATACTATACCATGCCATGACGGACTCCAGCGCGAAGGCTCGCTCTTAAGAGATCTGCCGCACGAGCTGCACCGATCGAAACGCGGCTGATATCCCAGAGCTGACAGAAGCCGGTACCGAAATACTAAGAGGAACTCTGACGCAACCGGCCCATCCTGGGAAAGTTGATCTAGGGCCGACCGTAAAAGAAGAGACACGTTCCTTACCGGCTGGCGATCGGGAGTTGCCCTCAGGATCATTTCAAAAATTGTGAATACCAAGGCGACTCGCTTCAAATCCCTTCCCGCGCGCGAGTATGAAGCCACCCGCCTGACCCCGGCGATAATCGGGAGATGATCTGAAGGAACAACATCGAATTCAAGCCAGGCCAGAGGTGAAAGCGCTCCCTTGAGTCGGCTTTCGTTCTTCCGAACGCCGCGCGCGAGCAATCGAATCTTGCCTATATCCCAAGACCAGCAAGTCAAAACCTCATCGGCTTCCCGATAAGGAGCTCTCTTGATAACGATGGCTGAATGTGTCCGTCCCCGCATACCCAGTATATCAACCCAGTAGTAGAACCTTCGGTTCACTACCGGGCTTCGCTTCATTTAATTTATAAAACTGCGTTGTTAACATAATGTGTTAGGGAAGCAAGCTGTCAGGCGATGCCCCGAAGTGATACAACTCGTTGGATCTGCTTCTGGGGTTGTATTACTGGGCATAATTATTTTGCAGCACGTTTGAGTCCAAGCCAGATCTTGTGTCCGGATAGTTCAATCTGCACCGATATTGGCGTCTCGATGCGAGCGCCGATGACGCTCGCCACATAGGTCTTCCCCTCATCAAAATATTCGAACGCTTCATATATTTCGGGGCTGTCAGTTTCATAATGCAGGGTAATGCGCTCCCCGACCTTCAACCCCCCACGCTTACGCAAATCTTGCACTTGCCGCTCAAGCTCACGGGCGAGTCCTTGCGAGCGCAGCGTTGGAGATATTTCTGGGTTGAGGAATACCATGCAGTCGGTGACGGCCGAAAATTCGAGTTTTTTTAAAGCCGGGTTTTGAGGCGGCTCCGCCATCAATTGAACATTCAAAAAATTCAATTCTTCAGACATAAGCCCCAAGAAACGCTCAAGGTCTGAAGTTTTTGTCACGACTACCAGGTCGCCTAAGGGCTGGCGCACTTTGAGCCCAGTGGTCTTCCGCCATGCAAGGACCGCTTCCACGATAGCGCGGGTTTCCTTCATGCGCAATAATATTGTGCGGGCTGATTCACTCATTCCCCCGGAGGCCGGCCAATCAGTCAGGTGGACCGACTCCGGATCGTGAGAGCTTCTGATAATGCGGAACACCGCATCAGCAAATAAGGGCATGAACGGAGCCAGAAGACGCGTGGTCGTGCGAATGCAATGGTCTAGAATCGTGAAAAAATCGCTGTCTTCCCGGCCTCGGCTGCGGCGCAGGTACCAGGTAGACAATTCGTCGATAAAATCCTCGAGCGAGCGCGAGGCGCGAAATACATTCAAAACATCAAGGCTCTGCGTTACCTCTGCCGCCGTCTCTTGCAGCCGGGCCAGAATCCATTGGTCGAGCACGTTATCGAGTCGGTCCGCATCGGTAAACTTTCCCTTGCCCGATTCCCAGCCGACGGTATTGGAATAAGTGACGAAGTAATTCAACACATTCCAGAAAATCATTTGGACTTTTCGCTGGAGCACGACCAGGTCCCGCTCGGAGAAACGCTTCGGCTCGCCGGGCTGATTCACGGAATACATATACCATCGAACGATATCGCTACCGTATCGCTCAATCAATTGGAAAGGGTCGATCACGTTGCCCCGCGACTTACTCATCTTCTGGCCCTTCTCGTCCAAGACATGCCCCAGGCAAATGACGGACCGAAACGGAGGCTGCTGTTCGCCCAGAGCAGTCGCTACCGCGAGAAGCGTATAGAACCAGCCGCGCGTCTGATCAATCGCCTCGCTGATGTAGTCGGCGGGAAACTGCGCGGCGAACATCTGTTCGTTCTCGAAAGGATAATGCCACTGGGCATAAGGCATGGCGCCTGAGTCCAGCCAGACATCAAGAACCTCCGGAGTCCGCTCCATTACCCCCGGGCAATCGGGACGGTCGCATCGTAGGCGAATATCGTCAATAAAAGGCTTGTGCGGATCGAATCGCTGCTGAAATTCCTGGGGATTATCCAAGACAGCGCGGAAAAACAATTCTTCATAAGAGCCGATGATGCTCACCTTGCCACAGCCTTCCTGCGGGCAAATCCAGATCGGCAGCGGCGTGCCCCAGTAGCGCTCCCGGGAGATCGCCCAATCTTTGACTTCTTCGATCCATTCTCCGAATCTGCCCCGCTTGATATGGTCCGGCACCCAGGTAATCTGCTCGTTGTTTTTGCGCAATTCAGCCCGCAGCGCCGACATGCGGATAAACCAGGAACTACGGGCGTAATACAATAGCGCAGTGCCACAACGCCAGCAGAAGGGATAGTCGTGCTGATATGCCTTCTCGCCCATGAGTGCGTTCTTTTTTTGCAAATAGCGCAAGATTGATTTCTCAGTCTGCGGATCCTTCACCTGTTTTCCGGCCAGATCGGACAGCGAGTCGATGAAGGTCCCGTCTCCCGCGACAGTGTGGAATTTGGGCAAGCCCACCCTGCTGCCCAGCTGGTAGTCGTCTTCGCCGTACATCACCGCAGTATGGACAACGCCCGTACCCTCCGTTGTAGTGACAAACGGCGCAGTGTAAATCTTATAAGACTTCGGCGAGTGCAACTCGGGAACTTCAAAAAGCGGCTCATATGAATGTCCCGTAAGAAATCGCCCGGGGAAACGTTCAATCTCTTCCCCACCAAGAGAAGGGATCTTGTCCCGAAGCTGGGTCGCTACTATATAGTACTCACTCTCGCGCTTGATGAGAGAGTACTCGATGTCCTCGCCGACGGCGAGGGCGACATTGCCCGGCAGGGTCCAAGGTGTCGTGGTCCAAGAGACGATATAAGCCGGGCCATCAAGCTCTATCACTTCGGGTTCGCCGTTTGGATTTTTTATCTGCAACCTGCTCTGCTTGAGAAGAAAGCGGACGAACACGGAGTTATCCGTGACGCTGCGGTAGCCCTGGGCGACTTCGTGGGATGACAGTGCCGTGCCGCAGCGCGGACAGTAGGGCAAGACTTTGTGACTTTGAAATAGCAGCGGCTCTCCGTTCACTTCGCGCTCTGAGATCTTCTTCAGTATCTGCCACACGCTTTCAATATAGCGCTTGTCGTAAGTGATGTACGGGTCGCTCATGTCGATCCAGAAGCCGATGCGTTCAGTGAATTTCTCCCATTCGTCTTTGTATTTCCAGACATTGACGCGGCAAAGCTCGTTGAACTTGGCGATACTAGCGGACTTATCGTCGGGTACCAGGTTCTCGATTTGGCGCTTGCCGGAAATGCCCAGGCTCCTCTCCACCTCCAGCTCAACCGGTAATCCGTGCGTGTCCCACCCGGCCTTGCGCACGACGTGTCGGCCCCGCAGGCTCTGAAAGCGCAAGATAACATCCTTAAATGCCCGGGCTTCGATATGATGAATCCCGGGCTTGCCATTTGCGGTCGGCGGGCCCTCGAAAAACACGAAGGGTTTGCTGCCTGCGTTCTTCTTCAGAGACGCGGAAAAAATCTTTCCTTCTCGCCAGAACTGAAGGATCTCCTTCTCAATCTTGGAAAAATTCGGGTGTGGCTCGACCTTCTTGTACATTCGTCTAAATATTCGGAAAAAAGCTAAATAAACTCAAAAAATTGGACGCCCAATCCCCATGCACTACCAGTATTATACCAAAAATCTTGTAAAAATTGTATTTAATCCACGATTGAATCCCGATATAACTGCAAGGTCTGGGTTGCGCACTTCTTCCAGCTGAATTCGCGGGCTCGCCTTCTCCCCCGCTCTGCTAGCGACGCACGAAAGGAGGTGTCTTTCAATAATTTTTCCAAGGCTTCCGACATGCCCTCCGTGTCGAGCGGGTCCACCAAGACTGCGGCATCGCCGGTCAGCTCGGGGAGAGAAGATACCGAACTGGTCAACACGGGGGTACCTGCGGCCATCGCTTCCAAGACCGGCAGACCAAAGCCTTCGTAGATCGATGGGTACACAAACACGGTCGCGAGCCGGTACAGGTTCGGCAAATCGCCAGGCGGCACATAGCCTAAAAACATCACGTGTTGTTCTAGATTTCTTGATTTAACTTCTTCAAAGATTTCCTCGTAGAGCCAGCCCTTGCTGCCCGCCAAGACGAGCTGATATTGATTCATGAGAGAAGGCCCACGCTGCAGGGCCTGATAGTACGCTTCGATCAGACGGATTAGGTTCTTGCGAGGCTCCAGGGTCCCCACGTACAAAATATATTTTTTTTTAATTCCATAAGTGCGCTTGAGATGCTCCGCCACGGCATCGTCGGACCCTACGCCAATGAATCTGTCGTGGTCAACTCCTTCGTAAATTCTCACCACCTTCTCTTTCGGAAGCTTAAAAAATTCTATGACATCCCGCTTCGTCGATTCTGACACCGCGATGATCCGCTCTGCTCGCTGAATGCTCCGTGGGACCAGATAGCGGATCGAAAAACCCTGCCGACTTGGAAACATGTTGGGTTCCCGGTAGATAGCCAGGTCGTGAATCGTCACGACGAACTTGCCGCCATAGCGAAAGGGTACGACGTTGGCAGGCGAATGGAATAAGTCCAATTTTTCTTCCGCAATTGTAGATGCGGACAAGATATGCGAGTAAACGAACGGCAAGTATTTCTTATACCGGGAAAATGAAAAAAAACGGATGATGCTGTTCGGCTCCAGAAACTGCGGCGCGATCCCGCGCGCGCGATGATCAAAGAAGAGCACAAATTCGTCGGTGCGCGCTAACGCCAGTAAATTCTTCACCAGATGATAGGTATAGTGAGCGATGCCGGCTTTTTCGCCGGCATCGGGGTTGAGTATCGTTCTGCAATCAATTCCAATACGCATAAATAGGCCTTTCTGTGATCAAGAAACTTAGTGAGCTATCAACGCTCCAACTCTCGCCCGGGAGTGCCCGCCTTGGGCGCACTACTACCGGCGTCAATTCCAATCCTCATCCGCTTGCTTGGCTTCGCTGATAATGCTCGATGATGTTATGGAAAACTGGCGTGTATTTTTCCGGCTTATTTCTCATCTCCGCCAGCAAGTCTAACCATTTCACCCATTTCGGGGGTGCGGCAACTTCCTTTCTCCCATGGAAAAACGGGCCGGGGTATATGGCTTCAAACAAATGGAGAATTTCTTTATTGTTCGGTATATCGTTATTAAAAAATTTCATGACCGGGCGAATAACAAATTTCGGAAGCTTACGGCCTTCAAATAATTCTTCTTGCAATTCTGCTCGGACGCCTTCTTCGGGAGTTTGCCCCGCCAAGATATGACCGCCGGCAGAATATTCCCATAATCCGGGTTTTTGTATCATGCTGTTACTGCGTCTTTTAATCAAAATTTCTTTCTTGCTGGCATCCTTGAAAACCAAGGCCGCTGCGGTGGCATGGAGCAAGCCTTTGGCATGAACTTCGTGCCAAGTGGCAGTTGCGACTTTCTCGCCCTTTTCATTTACCACATCGTAAACCTCGTCTTGCATATGACTGTAGTTGTGAATTTCCCGTTGTTCCATCGCGGCTTCGCCGCAAAGTCGGTCACATTTCCTGAATCGCTTCAATTCCGAGAAGCCCCAGGCCGCGCTGGATGGCGGTACCGCAGGCTGCTATGAGAGCGATGCGGAAATTCTTCAGCTCCTTGTCTTTCTCTTTCAGCACCCAAACTGCCTCATAAAAACTATTAAAATCCTGGGATAATTCGTACAAATAAGTGCATATGATATGCGGCATATAGTCTGCTGCCGCATCTTCTACAGCGTCGGGAAATTTGGCGAGCTTGCGCAGCAATCTCATCTCTGTTTGGTCAAACGCGATTTTTTTTACACGGCCGGCGAATTGCGCTGGAGGCGGCTGACCCAATTTTCTGAGTATTCCGCTGATTCTCACATACGCATATTGCAAGTACGGGCCGCTGTTGCCTTCAAAATCCAGCACTTCGTCCCAGCGAAAAACAATGTCGCTTTTACGATTATGAGACAGGTCAAAATATTTTATCGCGGCCAGGGCTACCTGCCTCGCTACCATATTCTTTTTTGGCAGGGACGGATTCTTCTCTTCGATAATCTGCAGAGTCCTTTTTTGAGTTTCTTCAATTAGATTCTTGAGGCTCACGACACTGCCCTTGCGAGTGGAGATCGCCCCTTCAGGCAAGGACATAAATCCAAAATCCACGTGCAAAAGCATGCCGGAGCCTTTCACATAGCCTAAACGCGAGGCGATCTCAAAAACCTGTTGGAAATGGTGCGCTTGGCGGCTGTCCACTACGTAGAGTATCTTGGAAAATTTCTGACGGCTGATGCGATGCTTGATCGTGGCTAGATCCCTCAAAAGGTAAGTGGTGGCCCCGTCGGATTTGACCATGATAGCTACGCCGAGTTTCTTGTCTTCCAGATTGACAATCTGCGCGCCCTCAGACTCCGTCAAAAGACCAAGCTTTTTCGTGTCGGCTAGAACTTCCGGCATTTTGTCGAGGTAGAAGCTTTCCCCCAAGGCA
>Ga0209542_10015899_pt1 | contig 12551 bp, 6 predicted proteins | sample RifCSPhighO2_01_FD_184028 | JGI IMG/M metagenome (GOLD analysis project Ga0209542, IMG submission 184028) | Soil microbial communities from Rifle, Colorado - Rifle CSP2_plank highO2_0.1 (SPAdes) (version 2) | ecosystem: Environmental > Terrestrial > Deep subsurface > Rock core/Sediment ...
AGAGAGGATACTGACCTATCTCGCGCAAATACATTTGCACGGAATCAAAACCTGCATCCGCCCGCCGATGTTGAAGTTTCTTCTTTTCTAATACCGTGTCGGCAGACGTGTCCTCAAGCATGCCGCCGCCTTCTAAAATATCAATTCCTGCGGTATTAAACCGCTCGTACATCTCTTCAAGCAAGAGCACATTGTCTTCTATCGTCGGGAACTCACGAAGTATCTCGTCGTACGTGACATATCCGCGCTCGCGACCAAGCGTAATCAAAGCTTCCACCTTCGTGTCTTGTTTACCGCGTCCACCCTTCGCCCTCTTACCGCGCGTTACAGGACGGAGTTTCCTATGCTTCTTTTTCTTTGCAGATTTCTTTTTACGAGCAGGTTTAATCTTTTTTCTCAAAGTAGATTTTTTGGCCTTTACGGCACGTTTAATTTTCTTCACTGTTTTCCGTGAAGTCCTCTTCTTTGCCTTTTTCTTGTTTTTTTTAACCATAAGTCGAAACAACGCTGCAAAAGCTCCCTCCTCCTTCCTTCTTTAAGGCCAAGGGCAGAATTAAAAAAGCTTCACTTTTCCACCTATTTTCACCATTAAAGGATGCGGAGAAGCGAAGTCGCTTACTTTACACTGGCTCGTGGAGTTGTGCAATACGTGCTGTCAACAGTTTACACACAGACATATACACAGCCACATCCCTCTCGTTCCCCGTCGTTTCGGCATTTTTGAGGGCGGCCGTCGCTTCTCTGAGGTCCGTCGAAAGACGTTCACGTGAAATAACATGGAGAAGCGACTCGACTTCCCGCTTGAGTGTCGTGTTCTTACCATACATACTCTCTGCTCGAAAACGGAGAGACTCTTTCTCGTCTTCAGAAAGTGTTCCAAGAATACTGAACGCCTCATCTCCGAGCGCTTCAGATAAATCCTTCGCGAACTTGTTTATATCCACGATTGGTTTCGCGAGCGACTGCTGCCAGAGAAAGATAGCGTATGCTTGCTTCGCTCGTCCATGTTCCGCCGGCTGTCGGACGAAAGAAGGTTGTGCATTGCGAGAATCTTCTGCACGCGCCGAAGCATCGAGGGTTTGAACATTTCGCGCAATGGGAACTTTCGCGAGCGCTTCGGAAACAGCACTTTCGGAAACACTCAAGCGCCCCGCAATTTCTCGTAGATAGCTCTCCCGCGCAATAGGGCTCGAAACATCCGATAGGAATGGCAAAACGACCGACTCCACCGAGCGCCGAAAATTATCTTTACCCTTCGCATGTTTCTCCAGTACATCAAGAAGAAACGTGATTATGTCTTTTGCTTCACGAATAGCGCTATTCCAGGAATCCGCACCTTTCTTTTGTATGAGATCCGCAGGATCAAGGCCGTCGGGAGCTTCAGCTACCTTGACGTTGAGGCCGGATTGTAGAGCCGTGCGTGCGGCACGTGCCGCAGCTTTGAACCCTGCCTCGTCTGGGTCAAGTGCGATGACGAGATTATCCGCCATACGTCGAATAAGCGCGGAATGTTCAGTGGTAAACGCCGTTCCAGACGCCGCGACTGTATTCGCCCAACCGGCCTGATTTGAAGCCAATAAATCCATTTGCCCCTCCACCAAGATAGCGCAATTATGCTTACGCATCGCCTGTTTTGCCCTATCGAATCCATAGAGGATCCGTGATTTCCGAAACAGCGGAGTCTCTGGGCTATTCAAATATTTAGGCGCATCGGGATGAGCTTCCGCACCAAAGATGCGTCCGGAAAATCCTACGATGCGTCCGGCACTGTCGGCAATCGGAAACATAATACGATTGCGAAACTTATCGATAAGACCCTTGTCTCCTTTCCCTGGCTGGGCAAGCTTCGCAACACCCGCATCCACCATCTCCTTGTCCGTAAACGTTCTATCGCGAAGATATTCCGAACATTCGCCCCAAGCACTCCCCGCAAAGCCAAGACGGAATGTTCGTATGGTCTCGTTATTGATACCGCGCTCTTTCAAATATTTCTTGGCCGGCTCATTCAAATGCGATGCATAAAAAATCGTCGCTGTCTCCAAAAGTTCAAAGAGTCGGTTACTCTCATCCTTTTTTTCTCTTCCACCCGCCCCGGAGCGCTCGTACACTATTTCTACTCCAGCTTTCTGCGCAAGTATCTTGAGAGCACCTTTGAAATCCAGTCCTTCTATTTGTTCCACGAATGAAAAAATATCGCCACCGACATCGCACCCAAAACAATGGTAAGTACCTCGATCTGGTGAGACAAAGAACGACGGCGTGCGCTCAGCGTGGAACGGACACCTTGCGCGAAAGTTTGCGCCATTCCTCTCGAGCTTCACGTACTGACTTACAACATCAACGACAGAAAGTTTATCTTTGATTTTCTGAACAGTATCTCCTGCCATTCCTACATTATGCACTCTCGCGTAAATCAATGCATTACGACACCGCAGGGAAATAAACTACCGCGCAGCCAAGCTGTCGCGGTATTTTATTTTGAGAACCACACGGTTCGGAACGTTCGCCTGATTACAGGCTCTCTGCTCTCCTCCACGGGGAAAACTACGTTTTCCCCGACCCCCCTTTCCTCATGCGCATTCATTCCCGCAGCCAAGCTGTCGGGGAATTCTGCGCATGGATTAACCCTACGGGTCGGGAATGCCCTCTGCGCGCCTGCCTGCGCCGACCTGTCTGCGTGCACCGCACAGGAAGAGGATTCGGCAGGCAGGTAAACGCGAGTGCTTATTGGTTTCGAACTCCTCGGCTCGAAAATACGTCGCCTTTGGAGGCGATGTGTGGCGGATGTGCAAACGAGGGTTATTCCCTTTTCCCCTCTTCCATGGATGCCGTGTCCGCAAATTCTCGCTCCATCTCTTTTATCATTTCATGCTTCTTGCTTCCGGGGAATCCTGTACCGGCTGGTATCAAGCGGCCAACGATGACATTCTCTTTGAGGCCGACAAGGCGATCCACTGCTCCGGAAACCGCTGCTTCTGCGAGCTTTCTCGGTGTGTTCTGGAAGGAGATAGAGGATAGGAATGAAGCGCGCGTTAGGGATACTTCCGTGATACCAAGAAGTAGCTGTTTTGCTTTTGCGCTCTCACCCGATGCTTCTTTCTGTGTCGCGTTGATTCGATCGTATTCAAAGTCAGAGATTATCTCACCGGCGGAAACGCCCGTATCACCCGAATGTGTAACGGAAACACGACTGAACATCTGCTTAACAATTATTTCCAAGTGCTTTCGCGCTGTGGTAACACCTTGAAGCTCGTAGATACGCGTTATCTCGTTGATGATATACTCCTGAGCACGTTCTTTTCCAGAGAACAAGAAAAGCTCTTCCAGGTTCGCCGAGCCGTCTGTCAAAAAATCACCTTTTTCTACATGAGCACCTTCCTTCACGAGAATGGCACGCAGAGGACTCACACTATATTCGGTTTCTTTTTTTACAGCCTTTGCAGTCTTACCTTCTGAAATGACGTCGGGCAAGACTCGGATTATAGTTTCCGTGCCTTCTCTAACTACTTCAGAAATGGTTCCTGAAACACGTGACAAGGTCGCTGGCGCTTTTGGAGTGCGACTTTCAAACACCTCTTCGACTCGAGGAAGACCCATTGTGATGTCACCGCCGACAGTCGCGACACCTCCCGAGTGGAAGGTACGCATAGTGAGCTGAGTGCCTGGCTCACCGATAGCCTGCGCCGCAATGACACCTACGGCCTCTCCTACGTCAACCATCTCCCATGTTGTCATATCTACGCCATAACACTGCTGACACACTCCACGCGCAACCTTGCACGTCATGGGAGAGCGCACAATAACCTCCTTCACGTCGGAACTTTCTACCACATTCGCGGCATCGTGCATAATGAGTGTCCCACGCTTTAGAGCTCCGGATGACAAATTCACTCCTTCGGCTAGAACTCGTCCAACAATACGTTCTGAGAAACTGCCACCGATGTTCTCTTTACCAGGTCGTAGTATAAGAACCCCCTCCTTAGTACCGCAATCACCCTCTAAAACAACGACATCGTGCGCTACGTCAAAAAGACGACGTGTAAGATACCCTGCGCGCGCGGTGTTCAGAGCAGTATCTGCCAAACCTTTTCGCGCACCGTGAGTCGAGATGAAATATTCTACCGGCGTCAATCCTTCTTTAAGAGACGAGGTGATAGGAAACTCGATTATTTCTCCACGTGGGTTCGTGATGAGGCCTTTCATGCCTGCCATCTGGTGAAGCTGTACGACGCTACCACGCGCACCGGAAGAAATCATGTCATGCACTGGACCATGCGTGTCGAGAGACCCTACTACATGCTTCCGCAATTCGTTAGAGAGTTTGCTCCATATTTCAATAGTCATGCGCCGACGCTCGGCCTCTGTTAAGAGTCCGTTTGCAAAGTTTTCTTCCTCTTTCGCAGCTGCTACCCGCCCTGCGTGTACAAGTTCTTCCTTGATCTTCGGCGTCACGACGTCGGAAAGTGACCATGTTATGCCGGCGTGTGTCGCATAACGAAATCCGAACGCCTTTATCTTGTCGAGTATTTTCGGAATACCGTCTAGCTTATAGTGCGATACGAGCTCATGAATCAAATCACCCATGCGCTTGTTCGTTACCTCTTCATTGACGAATGGAAAGTCAGACGGCAAAACAGAGTTGAAAAGAAGCCGACCGACGGTTGTCTCGAAGACCTTACCTTCGAACGCACTGTACTTCTTGCTATCGCCCGGAAGTATCTTTACTTTCGCGCGCAAATCAAGTGCGCCGAAATCGTGCGCGGTTATAGCTGCGTTCGTGGAAGGAAACGCATCCCCCTCGCCTTTGACGCCCTCCATTGCCCTCGTCATCCAGTAACAGCCAAGAACGATGTCGAGGAGTTTCGAGGCGACGACTACGTCACCACTTCCCGGCTTCAAGATGTTCTTGTTCGCCGACATGATGCGTGCCGCCTCAAGCTGAGCCGCTTCCGAGAGTGGCACATGTACAGCCATCGCGTCGCCGTCGAAGTCGGCATTGTAGGCAGGGCAAACAAGTGGGTGCACTTGAATGGCATTGCCTTCAATAAGTACCGGGCGAAACGCCTGAATGGACTGGCGATGAAGCGTCGGTGCACGGTTCAAAAGCACATACTTGTTCTGTATCGCATCTTCAAGGATAGGCCACACTTCTGGCGCTTCGTCCTCTATTAGGCGTCCGGCTCCACGGATGTTATATGCGAGTTCGCGTGACAAGAGTCCCTGAATAACAAATGGTCGGAAAAGTTCCAAGACCATGTGTTTCGGGAGACCGCACTCGTCGAGCGCAAGATCTGGTCCAACAACGATGACTGATCGGCCGGAATAATCCACACGTTTACCAAGAAGGTTTTGTCGCAGATAGCCGTGCTTACCTTTGAGATAATCGGCAAGTGACTTTAGTGCCCGACGTCTTCCGCCCAAAATCCCCAACACACCGCTCCCGCGCCGCATGGAATTATCGAGGAGTGCGTCTACCGCTTCCTGCAAAATACGTTTTTCGTTCCGCAAAATAACCTCCGGAGCATGAATCGCTTGAAGACGCTTAAGTCGGTTGTTGCGGTTGATAACGCGACGATAGAGGTCATTCAAATCCGAGGATGCATGACGTCCGCCTTCAAGCGCCACCATAGGACGAAGCGCGGGCGGGACGACCGGAAGTCGTGTAAGAAACATCCACTCGGGTCGCACACCTGCGCGCTGGAGTGATTCCGCAAGCGCCAAACGTTTCCGGATCTTGTCGCGAGCTGCAACACCCGCTTTTTCATACTCTTCTTTCAAACGCTTGATGAATGCGTCGACATCGATGCGCTTCAAAATATTATATAGAGCTTCTGCACCTATAGCCGCACGGAACATCGCACCGTATTTAACAGCATAAAGATGGTACGCTGCTTCGTCTAGAACTACTCCTTCCTGAATAGAATCTATTTCGCGTTTCGCTTTCTGCGCCTTCTCTTTAAGTTCAGTTTTTACTTCCGCACTTGCTGCCAATTTGGTTTTTTGCTGGAGTTCTTGTTCAAGCTCCTTCAAAAGCCGTGCGCGCTCCTCTTCTTGTACTGATGTCACGATGTGCCCTGCAAAGTAAACGACCTTCTCAACTTCTGCGGCGGAAAGACCGAGCAGTAAGGCAATGCGTGAAGGTATGCCGCGCAAGAACCATATGTGTGAGACGGGAGTCGCGAGGTCGATGTGTCCCATTCGCTCGCGACGAACGACCGCGCGCGTGATCTCAACTCCACATTTTTCACAGATGATGCCCCGAAAACGGATGCCGCGGTACTTACCGCAGTAACATTCATAGTCTTTTTCAGGACCAAAAACTCGCTCGTCGAAAAGACCGTTTTTCTCCGGTCTCTGCGTGCGATAATTTATGGTCTCTGGTTTTGTTATCTCACCCCAGCTCCACTCTAAAACACGCTCGGGACTTGCGAGTCGCATAGCGACTGCTTCGAAATCTTGTGGGATGGTGTCTTTCTTCTTCATAATTGGCTTTCCTTAGTTTCTGGCCTCTCGTCTTGAGTCGCCCCCAATAAATTCGATGTCGATTCCCAATCCACGTAAGTGACGAACAAGCACGTTGAAAGTCGCCGGCGTGTATGACTCTTCAATACGTCTACCTGAAACGATGGCGTCGAATGCGGCGCTTCTTCCCAGAATGTCGTCTGATTTGATAGTGAGTATTTCACGCAAGCTGTGTGCCGCGCCGTAGCCTAAGAATGCCCACACTTCCATTTCTCCTACGCGCTGGCCGCCGTTCTGTGCCTTACCGCCCAAAGGCTGTTGAGTCGTCAAAGAATATGGTCCGATGGAACGCATGTGTATTTTGTCCTCCACCATGTGATGTAGTTTGAGCATGTACATCATGCCGACAGAAACTGGTTGAGCGAATGCCTCTCCTGTCCTACCGTCGAAAAGGATGCGTTTCCCCGATTCTGCAACACCTGCTTTTTTAAGTTCTTCACGTATCTCTTCTTCTGTGGCACTGGAAAATGAAGGGACAATTGCCTGATACCCTAGCGTCTCTGCCGCAAGTCCCAAATGTAGTTCAAGTATCTGCCCTAGGTTCATGCGCGACGGCACGCCTAACGGGGTCAAGATAATATCCACGGGGTTCCCGTTGTCATCAAAGGGCATGTCCTCTTCAGGAAGAACACGAGAGATAACGCCTTTGTTACCGTGTCGGCCGGCGAGCTTGTCACCGACAGAGATCGTGCGCAATTGCGCGACCTCTACATGCACACGAGAGATAACACCGCTTTCAAGTTGATCGCCGTTCTCACGAGAAAAGATTTTGACGCCGACAACGCGACCGCGCTTTCCACCTTCCATCCGGAGTGATGTGTCTTTCACGTCTTTCGCTTTCTCTCCAAAAATCGCGTGAAGAAGACGCTCTTCCGGGGTCAACTGTGTTTCTCCTTTCGGCGTCACTTTCCCTACGAGAATGTCTCCGGAGCGCACTTCTGCACCAATACGGACTACTCCGTCTTCATCTAGATTGCGAAGTTTAAACTCACTGACGTTCGGAATGTCGTGCGTTGTCACTTCGGGCCCCAGTTTCGTGTCACGCACCACACAAACAAACTCCTCCATGTGGATGGAAGTGAATCGTGCATCTTTTGCAAGACGTTCAGAGATTACTATGGCATCTTCGAAGTTTGCGCCAAACCACGGCAAGAACGCGACACGAACATTCTGTCCTATCGCAAGCTGTCCACCAACCGACGTGGAAGCGTCAGCAAGGACTGATCCTTTTTTCACGTGCTCTCCTGGAGATACAGCCGGACGCTGATGAAATGTTGTAAATCCATTCGTGCGAGAGAAATTCACGAGTATATATTCTTTTGTCTTTCCGCTCTGATTTTTGACCACTATCTTCTGCGCGTCAGCATAAATAATCTCACCCGCTTCTTCCGCTAAAACGAGGCGACCGGAATCCCGAGCAGCCATTGATTCAACGCCGGTTGCAACAAGGGGTGCTTCCGGAGTAATAAGAGGTACTGCTTGCTTCTGCATGTTTGAGCCCATCAAGGCGCGGTTCGCGTCATCGTTCTCAACAAAAGGAATGAGAGATGTCGCCACAGAGAATGGTTGATTCGTTGCAACCTCCATGAAATCCACGTTTTCACGCTTCACGAGCATCGGCTTACCTCCTTTACGCACTTCGACAAAGTCTTCGGAAATGCGACCCTTATCATCACGGGGTACCGCGGCATGCCCGATAGCAAACTTCTCCTCTTCAAGAGCGTTCATGTACTCAATTTTGTCCTTGATAACGCCTTTTTCCACTTTCGCATAAGGCGCTTCCAAGATTCCGAATTCGTTCGGTCGCGCGTAGAGTGACATGTGCAAAACAAGGCCGATGTTCTTCCCTTCCGGTGTGTGAATGGGGCAAACGCGACCGTAGTGAGAAGAGTGTACGTCGCGCACTTCAAGCCCCGCTCGTTCGGATGTCAAACCTCCGCGACCTAGAGTTGAAAGCGTACGCAAGTGTTCTATCTCATCCAAAATGTTGTACTGCTGCATTAGCTGAGACAGCTGGTCTGTTGTGAAAAATTCGCGGACAGCGGCCTGGAATGGTCGAGGATTAATGAACTGAACCGGTAGTGTCGTCTCTGCATCCACCATCGCCATTCTGTCTTGGATATTGCGCTTCATGCGCGAAAGTCCTATGCGCATTCTCTGCTCCAAAAGCTCCCCTACAAATCGAACACGCCGGAAACCTAGGTGGTCTATGTCATCCGGTCCCGCGGAAGGGTCCGCATTAAGTTCAGCAATATGCGTCACAATGCGAGCAATGTCCTCAAGCGACAACGTTGCGCGCGCAAGGTCTTTCTCACCGTCGGGAAGGCCAAAGCGTCTGTTGAAATGAAATCTTCCAACACGAGAGAAGTCGTAACGTTCGGCAGATAGAATCGCCTGCACGTGTGTACGGGCACTTTCCGGGGTCGCAATATCGCCATCGCGAAGCCGTCGGTATATCTCGACATGTGCCTCCTGCGACGTTTTTGCATTATCATGTTCAAGCGTCGTTACGATTGCGTCGTGAGCGACGCCCTTGAACCGCCCTAGCATTTCTTTATCGGTTGCAAGACCCAGAGCACGCAGAAGTGACGTGACTGGGAAACGTCGCTTGCGATCAATTTTTACATATATGCCGCCATCCGGATCGGATTCTATTTCTATCCACACGCCGCGGGCAGGAATAATCTTCGCCGCAAAGTAGCCCTTACCTTTATATGGAACAGCCTCAAAAAAAACACCGTATGAGCGTGCAAGTTGTGGCACAATGATGCGTTCAACGCCGTTGATAATAAACGTGCCGTGCGGAGTCATCCACGGAAAATCTGCGAGAAATATCTCCTGCTCCTTTTCAGAGCCGGTTGTTTTGTTCTTAAGTTTAACTACCATCGAAAGCGGCGCCTCATACGTGCGCATCATTTTCTTCGCGTAGTATTCGTCCCAACGCAATTCACTGAACGTGAACTTGACTAGTTTCAGTTCGAACTTCTTTCCGGAATGATCGCTTATGGGAGAGAACTCCTTGAAAACGCGCTCAGCACCTCCTTTCACAAATTCTTGAAAGGAAGCGCGCTGACTTTCAACCAGATTCGGGAGCTTCACCAACGGCTCTCGGAATTTCCCGAAATATTTTTGCGGTCGTGCGTGTGTTTTTGCCATTTTTACAACAAGATAACTGTACGGTCCGCCCTCTGGCGGATCGTAGACACTGCACTTATTAAGTTTTTTGCATCAAAAGCACTTTTTAGATGCTCCGCCAGGTAAAAAACCAGGCATCTCCTCACTCATCTCTTCACTAAAAGCGCAACCGCAACTCATTCAAAGCTTTAAGCAAATACCGCGAGAGTGTATCACTCCTCGCCTTCCTGTCAAGCTTGACAGGCACCCGTTATCTACGTTTAACGCTGATCTTCCAACTTTCAATGTCGGCATGATTGCCCGATAAGAGCACCTTCGGGACCCTATACTTCTTCCCTTTCCATGTGAGTACCTCCGGTCGCGTATAAGTTACCGGACTCGCTACACGCGAGGCTTCAAGTGATTCGGCTTTCCCCAAGACCCCCGGCACGAAGCGAGACACTGCATCTATCAATGTTACCGCCGGAAGTTCACCGCCGGTCAAAACATATGGGCCAACAGAAACTTTCTTCGCTTTTAGAATTTTCTGTACCCGTGCGTCCACACCCTCGTAGCGACCGCAAATAAGAACAATGGCTTTCTTGCGTGCTAGTTGTTTTGCCATTCGCTCGTCGAACTGTACTCCATCGGTCGCAAAGAATATCTTTGTTGCTCCCTTCTTCCCCCGAAGAGCTTTTTCAACGGCCTTCAATATTGCCGTTGGCTCCAACACCATGCCGGGCCCACCGCCATAGGGTCGTTGGTCCACTCGCTTATGCTTAGTGACTACGAAATCTTTCGGATCATAAAATGAGACGCATATCTTCGGCTTCTCATTTTTCTTCGGCTTGCCTGACTTCCCTTGTGCACGACCAAGTATCGAACTTGAAAGATACGGTTCGATGGACTCTGGAAACAGGGTGATGATGTGAAAGTGAATCATGCTCAAATTTATAGCTTGTGGCCTATGACACGCAATAAATGGCAAAAACCCACGAGCAATCCTCCAGCGGACTACAAGCTGTCAGCTATTCTGATTTGAGATCCGCTATGACGTCCTCCACTGAGCGATCAGGAACATACGTACGCTCACTTCCTTCGGGTTCTTCTATTTTGAGATTGACGCGGGCTTCATTCTTCATGCCGACAACGCGCAAAATGGTACGGATGGCTTTCGCTGTCTGGCCCGAACGTCCAATTACCTTCCCCATATCATCCTTATTGACAGAGAGTGTGAGGAGTACGCCCATCTCGTCCACCGTGCGGTTAATCTTGACGTCATCGGGATTATCAACCAATGCCTTCACGACATACTCAAGAAATATTTGGTCTTTTTCCATAGGTCAGAATAATCTGCGATCAGCAGGTAATGCTAAGTAGTAATACGGATAGGATACGGCATGTTCACGTAGGCGTCAAAACGCTTTTCGATTACTCTGTCTTTTCTGCGGATTCTGGCTCGGATTTAGTCTCTTCCGCCGGCGCTTCTTCCGATGTCGTCTCTTTTGCCGGCGCTTCGGGGGTAGCCTCCTCTTTCTCTTCAGTCGCAGGATCCTCGGCCGCAACACCAACCTCCTCCTTTGACGCTTCCACCGGAGCGAGCTTTGGCGGCGATTTCTTCGGAAGCACGTTTATCTTCTTGCCTTCCGTAATCCCCGCAGAAATTAGCATGTTATGTACTGTGCCAGACGCCTTTGCGCCAACAGAGAGCCAGTACTTAATACGCTCGGCGTTCAGGCTGCGCTCTTTCGTCTTCGGGTTGTACACACCGACTTTCTCAACGAAATTCCCTGCCTTGGGACTTCGGGCGTGCTCAATCACTACAATACGAAAAGTGGGCATGTTTATCCGCCCCGTCCTTTGCATTCTTATTTTCAGCATACCCGGTAGTATAAATTTCGGCTAAGAATCATTTCTAAAAGTAATAGATTTCGCTTTCCCATCTCCCTTCTGGCGTAAGTGCCTCCGCTGAGAGTCCGTTTCCTTACGGTTAGCCAAAATTAGACTAACCGGGCAGGTGTCGCGGCACTATACCCCATGAGATAACAAATTACAAATAGATAGATTTTCGATCGAAAGTACTGTTGAATCAAAAGGACTTGTCTTTATACTCACGGAGTTTTATCTCACGGGGTATACCACTCGACACTCTAGAAAACAATCTTTTCTACTTCGCCACCCTCTCAGCTTCCTCGAGCTTTACCGACAACAACTTTGATACTCCGCTTGCATCCATGGTGACACCATAGAGTTCGCTCGCTACAGCCATGGTCGCACGGTTGTGCGTGATGACGATAAGCTGACTTTTGGCTGCGAGTTCACGAACCATATCGGCATAGCGTCGGCTATTTGCCTCATCAAGTGCAGCATCGGTCTCATCCAATATCAGGAACGGCGGTGGATTCACCTGCGTCATAGAAAAAATAAGCGCGATAGAGGTAAGTGCGCGCTCACCGCCGGATAGAGCCTCGAGCCCTCGAATCTTTTTTCGCGGAAGCGAGACGGATATATTGAGCCCAGCATATAACTCTTCTTCTTCAGGTATATCTTCGTCATCTTCATCTCCCACAAAATTTGTATCACGCCTGCCGCGACGCGGCTCTTCCACAAAAAGTTTCGCATGCCCACCGCCGAAAAGTTTCTCAAAAAAACCCGTTAGCGCCGTGTTGATATGCTTCAACCCGTCATGAAACCGCACGTCTATTGTTTTTTCCAACTCCGCAATGATGTCTTTGAGCGAGCCGGCGGATTTTTCTAAATCGACAAGTTCCCGTGCAAGAAATTCATCGCGCTCTTTTGTTTGTGTGAATTCCTTTACTATCGCTTCACCGCTCCCGATGCCTGATTCCTCTATCTTTATTTTCAAACGCTCTATCTCACGCCGGCGCTTCTCCTGCACATTACGCTCCTCCGAA
>Ga0209542_10015902_pt1 | contig 12551 bp, 14 predicted proteins | sample RifCSPhighO2_01_FD_184028 | JGI IMG/M metagenome (GOLD analysis project Ga0209542, IMG submission 184028) | Soil microbial communities from Rifle, Colorado - Rifle CSP2_plank highO2_0.1 (SPAdes) (version 2) | ecosystem: Environmental > Terrestrial > Deep subsurface > Rock core/Sediment ...
GTGAACAATAGCCTTCAAACCCTCGCTAACAGGGGTCCCGCCCTGAATAGCTCCAGGTCCGCCTTCTCCAGGAGTTGCCTGCCCTGAAAAAACATCCCCAAAAACATTTCCAAGAGCAATAAAAAATACAAGCATGCTAATCCCAATAACCCCCCAGACAACCTTAGGGTCTTTAACTGCGAAAGCAATGGAATCCTCCTTAACACCTATAAAAATAAAGAAACTCACAAGGAACATTCCAAACACAACAAGCAAAATAAACCAGGGAGTAAGCAGAGTTACAAACTTAACAGCATCAGAACTAAACAAGAATATAAATGAAATGCAAAAAGCAACAGCCCAGTGTATTCCTTTATTGTCTCCAACAAGTTTAAATTTGTCCATCACTGCAAACACAACCATCATAATAAACAAGAAAGTAAAAACAGGCAGTAAGTATCCAAGTAAGCTGGTATCAAGTAAAGTTGCCATCAGTCGTCCTTCCCTCTGATATATTTATTCCATCTCGCATCTCTCGCAACTTTCTTAGCTTCACTCACCGTTTGTTTCTCAGTTGCATCCTTATATGTATCCCCCCCTTTAACCACAACCACAATCAAAACAATAACAGTAATCACAATAGTCATAGTTGGCCAATTCTCTTCAAGCCAAAAAGGAACATCAAAACCCATCACAGGTGCCAAAGACCAATACAATCCCAATAAGCCTGCAATCACAACGAAAAATAAAATAAATCCTTTGAATCCCCCGCTAATATCACCAGCAAACAAAGCAACAAAAATCAAAAACATCATGGCAATAATAATAAAATAAGACATCCGAGGTAAGAACGTAGTTAAACTTCTTACAACCTCAAATTGGCTTGTAATCAACAATCCAAGAACAAGAGCTATAACTGCATTAATCGCTTTAGCACCCTCGCCAAAAATCCTGCTCTTCTCCAAAATCCCAAACACAACAGCAAATATCAATAAGAATGGAAGTAAAAACTCATAGAAACCACTTCCCTGCAATTGCGTAAACAAGTCATAAAATCCTGCAGCCATCTCCCCTCTTTATTTTTTCTTGTCCATCTTTTTCTCTTAGGTTTTCTTTTCGCTAATCTTTCCAAGGAAAGATGGCGCACAAAAGTTGTCTTACAACTTTTGTGTTCCAAATTTTTTTCTTTTACAAAAGAAAAAAACTCTGCCATTTAATCCTCTTTTTTAATCTATATTTTTTACTTATTCTCCAGGTCTCTTAGCAGTAGTCTTATCCCCACCAGCTTTAGTTAACCAAACAATAGTAGCTATAGCTAATATAAAAATTAATAGGGATGCAAAAATAGGTCCCTGCCACTGTTCAATAATCCAGTTGAAAACCCATTCCAGCCAGCTCTTCCCGTCTTCATTTCTAATGGCTCCCAAAAATATCAATAAAACCCCAATAGAAATCAATCCAATAAAAATCCCAACAGTAGTTTTATGCGTTGTTCCCAAGTCCAATTCTCCCGTCTTAAAAAACACCCCAACAAGTAACAACAAACTAACCAAAACCACAAGCAATAAAACAATATTTGGCAAAGCCTCATTAATCACCCCAACAATATTCGCTGCAGCAACAACCAACATGGCAACAACAAACGCAACAACAGCATTCAGATTTTTGTTAGGATAAGACTCGCCTTTGTAAGTATATTGTCCTAAAATTCTCGTCTTATCCAGAACAGCATAAACAATCGCAAATACCAATAAAAAAGGTAAAACAATGTCAAACAATCCAAAGTCTTTAAAAAATTGGACAGCCTTGCCGAGAGGAGTAACCATATTCTATAGAAATCTCTACTAGCTATATAAAAGTTTTCTTTTTCACAATAAGAAATAAGAGTAAGGAAAATATTTCCTTATCTATTCATAGATTTTCCAGGATTAGCACTTGCCTGTCCTTCAGCCTGTTCTTCATCACTTTCGTAACTAGGAACAGCAGCCTTACTAACAATAATAACATCTCCTATGCTTTTGACAAGTTGATGAGGCACGATAACTCCCTTAGCTCCACCAAGCACTTTGCTCAGATAGCTTCCCTTAGTAGACCTTATTCTCCACCCAAACAGCTTATTAGAAGAAATAATGCTCTCTTCAACATCTCCGAAATAATTACCATCATCAGTAAAAACCCTTAAATCGTAAATTTCTGTTACTCGTTTAGTTTTTAGCATGTTGAACCTCCTCGAAATTAGAAACCATTAAAATATTTAAAGATTTCTCTTCTGGCATGCTTACTTGCAAAAACATACATATTCTTGGCACATCTCATATTTCAACCCAAAGTATCAATGAAATCACTCAATTTGTAGCCAACACCCCCCCAGATATAATAGCCATAGAACTGGATAAATCAAGGTTACATTCACTATTTCACAAAAAGAACCCCTCTTTCAGAGATATTAAGCATCTAGGGATAAAATCATTCACTCTCAACCTAATAGGCCATTACATAGAGCACAAATTGGGAAAAGCAGTAGGAGTCTCTCCAGGAGACGAGATGAAACAGGCAGTGAGGCTCGCAAAAAAACATCATCTAAAACTAGCCCTAATCGACCAGCCAATAGAAATAACCCTAAAAAAGCTCTCAAAACAGGTAACCTTCAAAGAAAAGCTAAACTTCCTCTTAGACATAATAAAATCCCCATTCTCAAAGCCATTAATTGAGCCATTCGACCTTTCAAAGCTCCCCCCGAAATCAACAGTAAAAAAAATGCTCTCATTTGTAAGCTCCCGCTACCCATCAGTCTACAATATCTTAATTGAAGAACGCAATCAAATAATGGCGAAAAATCTATATACTCTGTCATCTAAATACAAAGATGCGAAAATACTCGCAGTTGTAGGTCTGGGCCATGAAGATGCAATCAAAAAACTCCTCAAAAGAGCCAATAGCAATAATCATAACAATAGCAGTATTAACATTAATTTTTAGTTTCAACGATGGCAATCCAAAATTTATCTGGAATCTCTGGTTGAGAAATCTTGCGTATGTTTTCATTTTAGTAAGCATCTCATTTCTTGCTTTTGTCTTCTCCTGCAAACTTCTGGCTTATTATTATGAATCCAAAGTAGAATTTAGACTAGCCTACATCTCCAGGGTTTGGTTCAATAAGCAGGCAACAATGGAGAGAAAAGAAGTTCCAAAACTAATACGTAAAATCCCCTTAGGAGTAATCCTTGCAATATTCGCAGCATTGGCATCATCAGGGAAATTTTTCCTAACCTCAATATTCTCATTTGATTCATCAACCTCAAGGCTTGGTTATAGATGGAGAAACGTAACCCAGCTAGAAGAAGCTAAAATAGCTTTTTCTGGATTATTCGCATTATTGCTCTTGTTGTCGGTATTCTCGCTATTATCTTTAAGCAAAGGAGTAATCATAGCAACATGGCTAATAGTCTGGAATCTCTTGCCCTTGCCAAATCTTCCAGGGGGGAAAATAGCATTCGGAGCAAGAACTCTGTGGGTGTTAACAGTAATCTTAATGGGAGTTTCAATCTTGCTAATCCCAATCATCACCCCTCTAATAGTAATCCCATTAGCAATAATCTTATCATTAATCTTCGCTTTATTTTATTTTAGATACGTAGAGTATAGTGGATAAAAACTTCAGATTTTGACTTCGACGTTTTGGGGATACAAACACTTTTTTGAAAAGGGTTTGTTACTCTGAGAACCAGCTAACAACAGCCTTCTGCAATAACCATAAAAACACAATCCAGAGTATTGGGTTAAACCCAGAATAAACACAAACAAGAATTCCAATTCCAGAAAGAATGTCAATCCAGCTTGCAAACGAGGTTATAAAAATCAAAGATTTAACCAATAATATCAAAGCCATAAGAACAGCAAATCCTTCAGCCCCAAATGCAAGGAATACAATGCTTATGGCTGTCAAAAAATCCAAAATCCCTAAAAACCTCGCAATCATAAACTATTAAATACCTATACCTTAAAAAAACTATTGAAAATGTTCCATCTCAAAAATCTAACCTTAAGAGAATATCAAGAATCAATATTCCAGACAGCAAAATCTCACAACACTCTTGCTGTTCTTGAAACAGGCTTGGGAAAAACAGCAATTGCATTAAAGCTTTCCCTGCATTTTCTCTCCCAGGACATCTCAAAAAAAGTTATTATTCTCGCCCCCTCAAGACCTTTAATCTCACAGCACCATCGCTATTTTCTTCATCATTCAAATCTTGAATCAAAAGAAGTCTCATTAATCACTGGAAAAATCCCGCCATCGCAAAGAAAAAAATTGTTCAAAGAATCTTTTATAATCTTCTCAACCCCTCAATGTATCAACAACGATTTGAAAAACAATCTTATCTCTTTAGAAGACGTAATCTTAATCGTATTTGACGAAGCCCATCACGCAGTTCAAAATTATGCATATGTAAACATTTCAAGAACGTATCAAAATATTCCTGGTCATCACATGCTCGCATTAACAGCCTCTCCAGGAAATAACAAAAAAAAAATAAATGAAATTTGTAAAAATCTCAGCATAGAAAAAGTGGAAATCAGAACCGACCAGGAAGTAAAGCAGTATCTCCAAGAAAAGCATGTTTCCTGGCTGACAATTCCATTGGACGAACAATTATTAAATATCATAGCAAAAATAAAGCAGTATCATACATCAAAATTAAAAGAGTTAAAACATCTTGGAGTAACAAAACCATTAAATCTTATCAACAAAAAAGATCTCTTGGACTTGCAAATAAAATTTCGCTCTCAGTTAAGCAGGAGAAACCCGATAGCTTTCCATGGAATTTCATTATCAACCTTATTAATAAAAACATCGCATCTTATAGACATTCTCGAAACCCAAGGAATAACAACAACAATAAATTATTTAAAAAAAATCGAACAAGAAACAAGCAAAGCTTCAAAATCAATTCTTATCAGCCCTTACATCAGATTGGCATACTCGCAGTTAATAGAGTTATCTAAGAAGCAAACACACCCAAAAATCTCCTCTTTATCCTCAATAATCAGCTCTCAATTAGAAGAAAACAAAAACTCAAAAATAATCGTATTTGTAAATTTCAGAGACACAATAAATGAAATATTAAACGCAATAAAGAATGTCACTGCAATAAGACCGGTTATATTAATCGGGCAAAAATCAGGATTGAGTCAAAAACAGCAAGTCGAAGTAATAAAAGAATTCGAAAAAAACGTTTATAATGTTTTAATCTGCACATCAATCGGTGAAGAAGGATTATCAATAGGCACATTGGACATCGCAATATTTTACGATGCAGTCCCGTCAGCAATCAGAAGAATTCAAAGAACGGGCCGTGTTGCTCGCCTCAAATCAGGAAAAATAATCCACCTCATGACCGCTGGGAGCAAAGATGTTGCATATTATTGGAAATCTCAAAGAGACGAAGCAAAAATGAAAAATATCCTTTACAACATGCAAGACAAGGAAAAACAATCAACACTATGACAAACCTAATAATAGACCATCGAGAAAAGCAATTAATCTTAGAATTAGAAAAACGTAAAATGCCAATAAAAGTAAAACAGCTAGCTCTAGCTGATATCATCATAACCGGCATGGATTATAACCAGCAGCAAGTTTCAATTGCAATCGAAAGAAAAACTCAGGAAGATTTTCTAAGTTCAATCATAGACAAAAGAATTCTCACTCAATTAATCGAAATCAAAGAACATTTCCAGCAATATTTTTTAATCATAGAGGGTCAGGATAATTTCTATCAAATTCGCAATTTCCACCCCAATGCAATCCGAGGGATGTTGTTAGCGATAGCTCTAGACCTGCAAATCCCTATCATTCAAACCAGGTCAATAGGGGACACAGCAGCACTAATAGAAACATTAACAAAACGCCTGGAAAAGCCAAAAAAACCAATTTCTTTATTATCAAAAAGGAAACCCCTAACATTAAAGGAACAGCAGGAATATTTAATAGAATCCCTTCCTGGAATAGGTGTATTGACTGCTAAGTCGCTATTGTCGCATTTCAAATCAGTCTCATCAATCATCCTGGCATCAGAAAAACAATTACAGGAAGTTCCAGGAGTTGGAAAATTAAGAGCCAAAGAGATTAAAAATTTGTTTAATGCAGTCTATCAATAAACCTCTCTAAATCTATCTTTTTTCCCGTTAAGACTCTCAAGAAATTTTCCATTTCTGTCATAAACAAGAAAAACATCCAATCCTTCTCTAACTCTCTGAACTTCAACCTCGTCAACAAAATCCTCCCCAAGCAATTCTGGCAGGGAAATTTCAAGAACACTGTATTTAGTTCTTCTCCCGTCAAATATCTCCTTCAAGATTTTTAAATCATCTTCAGATTTAACAACCCACCCAAGAGGATAATCGGATGTATGTGTTTGTAATCCTAAAGAACAACCTTTCACCAATCTTTTAGATTTTTCCATAATCCATCTAAAAATAAAAAAAGATATTTCTTAGTTATAAACATTATGTTAATAAAAAACAACCATCAAGAAGCATATTATCTTATATACTTCAAGATACACTTTTAACTTTTCTTTTCCCATAATCGGGTATAACTCGGTCCGTCTTTCTTCAAATCGCTTTTCATCAATTGAAATCCTTCTAGAATCATTTTCTTCCTCTCAACTTTTTCATTAAGAAGCTCATTAACAATCCTTCCATCTTTAATCATCTTCACCCTCGCAATGGTCACATGTCCGTGAAATCCCTGTTCTTTATTAAATAATTCCAAAAGCTCCATATCTATTCTCTGCTGCAATTTAATTATCTTGCTTTCCGGTTGCAATCCAATATAAATCACCTTAACATCATCATCGTTAGGAAAAAAACCAATCTTATCAAGGTAAACCTCAAAACTCTCTATCTCAATCTTAGTTAATCTTTTCTTAACTTCTTCAATTTTTTTTTCATCAACATTCCCAAGAAACTTCAAGGTTAAATGTAAATTCTTCTTGGCAACCCACGAAAGTTTAACATTATTTTTTTCTTTTTTCAGTCTGTTCTTAAAATCTTCTTGCAGTCCATGCAAATAATCTTTAATTTCCTTGGAAAGTTCAACAGCAATAAAAGCTCTCATAAGGCTATAAGAAAAACAACAATTAAAAACCTGCCTATCTTAAAGAAAATGTGCAAGAATCATTTTTAATAAAAATCTGCCTCGCCGCAGCAATCATAGGTATTGCCGGATTAATAATCTCTTCTAACTATGAATTTTCACAGCCAAAGGAAATTCCACTCTCAAAATTCAACAATAAGTTAATAGATTCTCAAGTTATTGTAGAAGGCACAATCCAAAAAATAGATTCAACTCCAGAAGCATATTTTATCACCTTAAAACAAAACAACGAATTCATAAATGTTGTAGCATTCAAGGAAAAATATTCTCCAAAAAGTGCACAAATAAAAGTTCTCGGAACAGTAACTCTCTACAACAATCAATTAGAAATAATTGCAAAGGAAATAGAAGATGTTTGAAATATTTTTAGCGATTTTCCTGGGAATCTTTCTAGGAGTAATCACAGGACTGCTTCCAGGATTCCATATAAACCTTTTAGCGGCACTTCTTTTCTCAATCTCAGCATTTCTCTTGCTCAATTTCGAGCCATTAACCATATCGGTTTTCATAATCTCAATAGCCATAACCCATATTTTCCTAGATATTCTTCCTTCAACATTTCTTGGAGCTCCCAACGAAGATTACGCTTTAGCATCCTTGCCGAGCCACGCATTATTGTTGCAGGGCAATGCATATCAAGCCGTCATCTATCTCATTTTAGGGGCACTCTCCTCGATAATCACCTTTGCCATTTTATTCCCATTGCTCATTCCTTATTCTCAGTTACTCTATCCTTTAATCTCAAAATTCATCCCATTCATATTAATAATAGCTTCAATATTCTTAATTCTAAAAGAAAAGCAAAAAATTCCAGCTTTAATCATTTTTTTATTATCGGGAAGCTTAGGATTAATCATCCTAAATCTAGATGTTAAACAGCCATTACTGCCGTTATTATCGGGTTTATTCGGAACAAGCATTTTAATTTTAAGTATAAAAAACAAACCGGTCATCCCTCAGCAAATAATAGAGTTCCCGAAAATAGAGAAAAAAGAATTCATAAAAGCGATTTTTCTGGGATTTCTGTCATCAATCACTCTGGGATTCCTCCCTTCAGTCTCATCATCCCAATCATCAGCAATCTCATCTTCATTCCAAAGATTAAAAAGAAATACATTCCTCATCCTAACGGGGTTCACCTCAGCATCATTCGCAATGCTCTCTCTAATTGCTTTATTCTCAATAGAAAAAACACGTTCAGGATTTTTAGTTGTAATCTCAAGGTTATTGCCAGAAATAAAAATTAAGGAAATAACAATTTTTATTCTAACAGCTTTAATAGCGGCGTCAACAGCATCAATAATCACAATAAAGTTGGCTAGATATTTCTCAAGGATTATAACAAAAATTAATTATCAATTAATCTGCATTCTCGCATTGCTGGTCATAATTATCCTAGTAACAATAATCTCTGAGCCGCTTGGATTGCTTGTCCTAATCACATCAACAGCTCTTGGAACCATCCCACAATTAAAGAGAATCAGCAAAGTAACACTAATCGGTTGTTTAATTCTTCCAACAATCTTATTCCTCTTATACTAATCACGATAAACTTCGCTCACACCATCACCATGATGCAGTTTCTGAATCACCTGTGAAAAGAGAGGAGCGAGAGAAACCTCATTGATAAAGGAGTTATTATGTAAAAAATCTCTGCTATGGAAAACGCTGTCAGTGCACCATATTCTTTCAATTAAGCCGTCAGAATGTGCCCTTCCCAGTTTTCTTTCCGCACCACCGCTAAAAAGCCCATGTGCAGCTACAATAACAATACTTTTTGCACCTTTCTTTTTCGCAATTTCTGCAGTTCTAAGAAGTGAGCCGCCCGTATCAATCATATCCTCAACAATCATAACATCTCTTCCTGAAACATCTCCCACAACATCTACCTTTTCAACAACTTTTCCAACAGCCGTATAACTTTTAATCTTGCTCCCAAAAGCAAGCCCGCTTCCAGGAACTTTTTTCTGGTAATGTTTTGCCCTTTCTCCTCCTCCAGCATCTGTAGAAGCAAAAACAAAATCATTCAATCTTTTGCTGTAAAACTTTCTTAGTTCATCAAGAAAAACATAAGATGCGTGGATGGGCTCCATATGCATTTTCAAAGCACTATAAAAACCCCTTATTTGGTCAGCATGTAAGTCCGCAGTAATAACTCTATTTACTCCTGAAGTTTTCAAAAGAGCTGCAGTCAGAACAGCGCTATAGGGCTCTCCTCTTTCCCAGATTTTATCCTGCCTTGAATAGGGGAGATACGGAAAAATTGCTGTGATAGATCCAGCATTTGCATTCTCCATCCCATTCGCAAATCTGTAAAGCTCCATGAGCTGGTCATCAACAGAAGTGCCTGATTTTAAGTCTCTAGAACCAGATTGAAAAAGATAAACATCTGCTCCCCTCACACTCTCCAGAATGCCATGTTGCTTATTTTCTCCACATTCAAATTCTTTAAAAGAATAAACCTCCAGCCCCCTCTTACTGCAGCCGCTTGAAAGTAATTCATCCGCAACCCTCTCTCCAAAATGCCTGCCTGCTCTACATGCAAATAATCGTAATTCTCCTCTTGGCATAATTAAAAAAAGATAGAAAAAGATTTAAGCTTGCCGAAAAGAGATATTGCTATAAAAGTTCTGTCTCATGAACAAGTTCCACGCCGCTAACAATATTCCTCGAAGGAAATCTTCTTCTTATTTTTAGACTCTCCAAAAGTCCTAATCTATGCAAATCCTTTTCATCAACCAGAAGAGCAGCAGGACAAAAACTAGTTCCTACATCAACAGCAATTTTATATGCTGGTTCGCCATAAATATTCTCATTTAGACCTAAGATAACAGCGAGTTTACCTCGCCAACCAGAAGAAGATTCTTGAGAAATCTTTACAGTATCATTGAGACTATATCGGTATTCCATAAATAAAAGAAAGCAGAAAAAGATTTAAATCTATCTTTTCACAATGTTTTTTTCTCAGTCTGTTTCTTTTTCGTCTTAACGTTTTTCTTTACAAAGAAAAAGGTTAAAACCACTTCCCCAATCCTTCTTGCCTTTCTTTCTCTTTTCCGAAAACACTCTCAATCCTCATCTTAGTCAAAGCAAGATTCTGTCTTAAATACGCTGGTAACTCAAACTTCTCAGCAAGGGACAAACAAGGTTCAAGATATTTAATAACAGAACCCTCAGCAACTGTAAACACAATCCTCCCATTGCATTTCAGACAGCATCCTAATAAAGGGGGTCTTCTGTATTTTTCGTTGCAGTTAACGCATCTGAATTCCTGCGTGGAAAACTTTCTTAAATTTCCCCTTATATCTCTTATAAAATGTCTCTCGATAACCAGTCTGGCAACATCACTCTCATCAACAGCTCTAATCTTCTCCGCAATATTGATTTGCCCAAAAACCTTCTCCTGCATGCTCGGTATTGACTTGTAAGCACTGCACAAAACCCCATTATTAATATTGCTTGTATGATGCGTAAATCTCCATCCCTCATACTGCTCAGGTTTTCCCAATCTCGATTTTAATTGCTCTATTTTCACATCCCAGGGCATCTTATACATCTCGCAGGCATTATAAAACTCCAGCCCATAACTAGAACCTAAATCAACATCAAAAGCCATGTCATCAATCTCGCTAGGAATCAGCATAGAACTTAAAACCAATGGCGCATCTTGCGTTGCTCCCCTATGCGCAGGCAGATATTTTCTTGAAAAATTAATATAAGCATCCATCAAAAGCATAAACGCAACTTCATCACCGTCACATCTAGTATTAACTATCTGCTCCCCCCAGATAATATTCTTCTCTTCTTCTCTTATCCAATCGACCTCAAGACAATAAGAGTTATTTTCTCCGTAAACAATTTCAATAGTTTTAATATAATCTACAAAAGAATCTCCAAATGAGATGAGGGGTTTATCATTAAGATGTCTTTCACCAAAACGGGCTTGCATCAAAACCTGCAATTTTTCTCTCTTTGACTTTTTGGTTAAAATTAAAACAGAACCGAGTTTAAAGGCATCTTCCCCATATACCGCGAGATGGTGTAGCGGGAATTTCTTTATCTCTCCTTTTAGTAAATATTTGTTTAACACCAATCTGCCAGGAATTCTCGGACTAATAGAAATGTACCTGGAGGCGATATTAAACCTCGTTAATAAAAATGCAATGTCATCAAGTAACGAACGATTAACAGAATAAAAGGTTATACACTTTCTTTCATTGACAATAGAACCGTCTCCGTCAATATAAGTAGAAACATAATTTGCTATCATACTATCTTCGCAATTGTATAAAATGGGGGGGGCTCTTTTTTCTTTAGCATTTGACCCTGTTTTAAGAACATCTCTAAAGATATAATATATCAAAGAATTTGCGATAGTTATTTTAGTATCCTCCTCAAAAATAGGTTCTACACCAAATATCTCTTTAATTAAATGAGCTATTTCATTCTGAATATTTTTATCGTTATTCCTAAAACTAATTTGTTTTGTTGTCTTGTTGGATCTTAAATGTCCTTCAGCAGTAAAATACCCAAGAAGTCTTGCTAAATTAATATTAAGTGTAAGATAGCTTCTAAATCTAGCCCTCCCAAAATTAAACCTTAACATAAGACCTCTAGGTAAATCTTCATAAGTTAACAATCCATGAAGTGCCAGTTCTTTAATATTAAGTAAAGAAACACTATCGTACCATTCATGTAAGTTCTTATATCGCAGGCAGCTTTGAGGTAAACTGCATATTTCAACGAGCCGTCTTTTAGTTATTTTTTTGACAAAAAATTTAAAAAAATCTGAGCCATTAACAATTCTGATTCTTCTTAATACATTGTCTTCGCAAGTGTCTATAAACTCTTTAATAAGATTTAATTCTTTATAAAACACCTCTGGCTTGAAATAATCAGAAACGAGCAATTTATCACCAATTTTACATTGAAATGCTTCTTTAAATCTAAAATTATTTTCACTATCAAGATACATAAACTTATGCGTTGGAGTCATAATAAAATTCCTGTTAGTTGCTGTAGTAATCTTAATCCACTCCTTTTGTAAAGGGCCTTTAACAAAATATTTAATTCTTTTTTTAACCAGGTTCTTAGTATCAGGGTCCTCACCATAAGCATAAATCTCTTTATTTGTTTCAACTGCAATAGTCCCAAAATCATCAATGACTCTTGTATTTGCTCCTCGAGCGAGTAAATTTTCGACATGCTCCCCTATCTTTTCATAGCCGACCTTACCAAGATTATCAGAATAAACAAATTTGGTATGAGGATGAACACAATCCCTGCGTACAGCGCAATGCAGCATCGGATGAGCATAAAATCCTTGCGTCTTGCTGAATCCAATAATCCTGCAGACAGTGCCTGCAGAAATATGCGGGGCTATAGCAAGTATCAAATGTCCAGCCAAATCCTT
>Ga0209542_10015905_pt1 | contig 12549 bp, 22 predicted proteins | sample RifCSPhighO2_01_FD_184028 | JGI IMG/M metagenome (GOLD analysis project Ga0209542, IMG submission 184028) | Soil microbial communities from Rifle, Colorado - Rifle CSP2_plank highO2_0.1 (SPAdes) (version 2) | ecosystem: Environmental > Terrestrial > Deep subsurface > Rock core/Sediment ...
TTGCACTCTTGCCATCTCTTTTAGTTGCTAATCATTACTCAACTAAAAGAGATGGCAAGAGTGCAAGAACATTGTTTTTGAAAATCAAAAATCCGCCAATGAGATTATTTTCTGATGGCTTACAAGGATATAGAAAAGCATTTAGAAAAGTTTGGGGCAGAAAACAAGAAGGCAGGACAGGTTAATCTACACAAGATTAAAGCAAAACCAAGATAGAAGAAATAACATAGTTGAAAGAATACAAGGAACAATCAGAGAAAGAGTTAAAGTTATGTGTGGATTTAAGGCAGTTTGGAGTGCTAAAGCATTTCTTGAGTTGTTTGCAGTTTATTATAACTTCTTGCGTTATCACGAAGGCATAAATAACACACCAATAAAGAAAGCAGGAATTAACCTTAATCTTCAAGACAACCAATGGCTAAATTTAATTTATAGGAGCAAGGGATTGTAAAAATCACCCTTTTGCAAATATAAAAATAATATTGGCTATTGCCAGAATTGCAGTGACCAAAACCAGAACCCATGTAGCTTTAACTAAATTTTTCGTTTCCTTAAACATTTTCTCTTGAAGATAAACACCATATAAACTAACTAATTTATTTTTTCTTTCATTTAGCCCCTTATCTGCATCATTATTCACTGCTTCTTGCAATTCCCTATCCGATTTACTTTTGAACCATTTGTAAAAACTCATTTTATTCTTTTTTTAACTTTTTCAATAAATTTGTTAGCTTCATCTTGTCCAACATATGAGGGCGAAATTAAAATGTTCTTTTTATTTGTTATTAGTTTTATTAAACCTCCACTATGGAGAGGTTTAGTTAAATAGGTTATTCCTTTTATTTCAGGTAAGTTAATAGATTTAAAACCAGAAAAAGAAAAACCATTTTTAAAATAAATTATCCTTTTATTTGTTAGAAAAATAATCGTAGAATAATTTTTTAGAACTCTATAAACAATTACTTCAGAAATAATTTTCTCATTCTTATCAATCATATTTTTTCCTTTTTCGATAAGATTAACCATGATACATTTTTTCAGTTTTTAATCTATTTAAACTTTATTCAATATCTTGATATGAAACTTATTTTTAATATTAAAAACATATGTCTATAATTTAATTATACACTTATTCTTTCTTTTAGAATTTTATAATTTTTTTCTATTGTTGTTCTATCCATCTCTAAAAATGGGTTAAATTTCTTTTTTTGCTCTTTTGAAAGATTCTTAAATTCTAAGTCCTTGTTAAAAATTTTCTCTTTTTCTTCCATAGTTAAAATTTTCCCACTCTTTAATTGTCCTTTTAATTTACCCAATAAACTAAAAGCCATCTTTTGTTCTTCTTTATTCATAGAATCAATTCTTTTATCTACAAAACTCATATTTTTAAGAGAAGTAGCTAACTTTTAAGGATTTAGGTTATAGAAGATATAAAATATGGCTAAGGAATTTTTCAGCCCTTCCCTATTTCTTACTCACCTTAATCTGTAATACATAAATATCAGTATTTCCATCACAACCGATATCTTCTATACACTTCTCATTTCTTTTATCAGACCAAATAATTTTATCTTGACTAATTTTAACTTCTTCTAAATTTGGGAAATGTTCTAAATCTCCTTGTTCAATAACTTTAGACCATGAATCAAACCATCCTCCACCAAATTCTTTTTTATCTTCCTTAATCTCGTATAAATTATTTGTTTTAGGGGAATAAATGCTTAACATCTTTTGTGAAATTGCACAATCTGAATAGAATTCAGATTTCCATTTATAGCACTTCGTCCATTGTTTTATTTTGATGTCCTCAAATTCTTTTATAACTTGTTGGTCAGTTAATTCTTCATAAAATGGATTTTGTTTAGTTAAATCAAAAGAATAAATTTTAAAATCAATGTTGTCTATATAATGTCCATTTTTTCCTATTTCTTCCCACTTAAAGTAAACAAGATTATCTCTAAAGATATCTGTGCAAGGATACTGAATATCTTTTCTTATCTCTGAAATTTTATCGTTATAATAATTTACTTCTTCATCAAACAAATTAATATTTGCATAATTAAATAAAGAACATACATTATTATTTGGGCTAACACTTATAGGAGTAAATAGATACTTATCGGAAATTTTTTCAAAATTTTTACTCGAACATTTATAACCATCTATAATCTCTTGATAGTCCTCACAAATTAGGAACTTTCTAGGAAATTTTTCTTCACCCATTATACTTTTGCTTGAAGATAAAGAGGGGTAACTTCCTCTTACCAATCCTGGAAGGTATTTGAAAGGTAAAATAGTTTCTTCACCTTCATTAGGGTAATTTTTCCAAATAACCTCTTGCTCTTGGTTACATTCTTTATCATTTAAATCAATCAAGTATTTTGCATCAGAACTAAATAATAAGAGATTATTATGAACATCTAGTATAGACTTACTTAACCCATCACAAGTTAATTGCTTTGTTTTACTTGTTGAAATATCAAAAAGAAAGATGTCATTCAATTCAAAACCATGTTGTTTATCTTCTTTAATTTCTTCTGTTTCAAGTTTTCCATTATTTTTTATATAAAGAATTTTATCTTTGTATATGAAAGGTTCAAATTCATCTTCTTCATCAGAAGTTATTTGTTTTTCCTCGCCAGTTTCTAAATCCTTCATAAAAATATCTTTATTCCCATTTCTTTCATCCGTCCAAACCACAATATTATCATAAACATCTGGGTCATATTGTGGAGCCCTATTATTAGTAGCTTGAATAAGGTCAAAATAATCTACTCTTGCTTGTTCAGTAATTTGAGAATTTTGAGAGTTTTCATTTTGATTGTTCTGCTCTAGATTAACCTCGGAACTATTCGGATTTTCTGTTACAATAGACAATAAAATAAATAATATTAAAATTACGATTATTATGCTTAAAATCCAATGTCTTCTAAACCAATTTGCATCTTTTTTAGCCATTTTTTCTTAACTTATTTATTTCATTTAAAGCAGTTTTAATAGATTTTATCTGTGAATCTAATTCTTCTTGTTTTGAATTCGTCTGTGAATTTTTTAGTATTGCAAACTTAATGTAATATTCTGATTTTTCAGAATATCCAATCAAACGATTTTTATCTTTAGGTTCATTTACAAATTGGATAGGTCTGTTAAGACTGACACCCTTATTAAATAAATCTTCCCAACCAAAATATTCTTTTTCTTCATCGGTTAGTTCTCTGTTTATCTTAACTCTTTTCCAAATAACTTTATTACCCTCTAAATCTGGCTCTTCGTATTTCTCATCTAAACCAACAATCTCTAAATCTTTCATTTTCGCCTTATACTCTCTTTTAATCAACGATAATCGCCCTTAATAAATTTACCTTTCCTAAAATCCATCAACCGACAACTTCACAGAACCCTAAAATCTTTAACACACTCTAACTTAACAATATTCACAAACCATAACATTTTTAACCCCTTTAGTTGTTTTCAATAAATGAAATCTAAAAAAGATAAACAAAATAAATCTTTTCAAAAAAAAGGCAAATTTTCAGACCATAAAAATAAGCCAGTCAAATTTTTTGATAGTTCAATCTCTAAAATAAAAATTTCAGAAATTACTTTTGAACATACAAAGAGGATAGTTTCTTTATCTGGGATTGTAGATAAAATAATGCAAACTGGAGGTCCGACAGTATTTTATTTAACAGATGGAACTGGCACTTTACCATTGAAAGCATTCGAAGGACCTGGAGCAAGAGCATTCCCTGAAGTTGAAGAAGGTAATGCTATTGAGGTTATTGTTAAAATAGAAGAATTTCGTGACGAATTGGAAGGAGATATTTCTAAATTAACTAAATTATCTGAAGAAAATACTAAATTATTATTCAAAGAGATAGCTTTAATTCAACGTAAAAATGCAGAAGTTGATCCTCCTAAATTTTTAATTAATAGTCCTATTTTAGAAAAATTAAAAATTTCTTTTATCAAGGCTGCAACTGAAATTCGTTTAGCTATAGCTCAAAATCGACCTATTATTGTTAGACATCACAATGATACAGATGGATATTCTTCAGGATTTACTTTAGAACGTGCAATTTTACCATTAATTGAAAAACAACATTTATCTAATAAAGCAGCTTGGGAATTTTATACACGAGCTCCATGTTCAGCCCCTTTTTATGAAATTGATGATTCAATTAGAGATACAGCAAATTCTTTGAGAAATGTAGCAAAATTTTCTAATAAAATGCCTTTAGTAATTATTGCAGATAATGGTTCATCTCCAGAAGATTTAATGGCAATTCAACAAGGAAAAATTCATGGAATGGATTTTATTGTAGTCGATCATCATCTATTTGAAGAAGATGTTATTTCCAAAGAAGTCCTTGTTCATATAAATCCTTTTCTCGTTGGAGAAGATGGATCTCATTTTTCAGCAGGAATGTTATGCACAGAATTAGCAAGGTTCATCAACCCTGATGTAGAAAACATAGACCAAATTGCAGCTATGGCTGGTTTAGCAGATAGAATAGATATTTCTAATTTACAAGCAGTTGAAGATTACATAAAACTTGCAAAAAAAGAAGGTTATTCAAAAGAATTATTAAAAGATATTTCTACAGTTATTGATTTTATTTCTGCTAAATTAAAATTTATGGAAGCAAGAGAATATATTGAAGTTCTTTTTGGAGAACCAAGAGAAAAACAAAAAGCGTTAGTAAATTTATTAGCCCCTTATATTAATAAATTGGATAAGAAAGGACTTGAAATTGGAAAATCAACAGCACAAATAGAAAAAATAGGCAAAACTAATTTACAAATAATAGATATAGATAAAACTTTTCCCGGTTTCGGTTTTTTCCCAAAACCTGGAAGAGCAATTGGAATGGTTCATGATTATGCAAAAGAAGAAAAAAAGTTAATAAGTTTAGTAACTGCCGGGATTATGCATACAGCTATAACTCTCAGAGCAACAGATGAATCAAATTTTTCAGTTCATGAATTAATTAATTATATTAATAAGAAACTACCATCTGCATTTGTCGAAGGTGGAGGTCATAAAAATGCAGGTTCAATTACTTTTCTACCATCATCTAAAGATGAAGTAATTAAATTATTAAAAGAGTTTATTAAAACTCGTTAATTGATTGAAATTTAATAAATTTTATATTTCTTTCTATAAAAAAATTTATATAACTGTTCGCATAACTTCATTCATGGAAAAAGATGATTTTTTAAAGAAGTTACAAATTGAATTAAAAATTTCAAAAAATTCTTCTCATACTCTTAAAAATTATTTAAAAGCTAACGATTCCCTTTTGATTTTTTTAAATAAACTTCCTTTAGAAGTTAAAGAAGAGGATATTAAATTATATCTTTCAGAAAAATTAGAAAATAGGGCAGCTTCCTCAACAATTCTTTTTTTGTCAGCAATTAAATATGCTTATTCAAATCTTTTGAAGTTTGATCCTACTATAAATATTAAACGTCCGAAAAGAGAGAAAAAAATTCCAACTGTTTTGACTATGGATGAAACTAAAGCTTTATTGAATAGTTGTGTAACAAAAAAAAGTAAACTTATGCTTTCTTTACTTTATGCGACAGGTATGCGAGTTTCAGAAATTACTAATTTGGAATTAAAAGATTTAATTTTTGAAGAAAATATTGGTTATATAAGACAAGCTAAAGGAAATAAAGACCGTATTTTTAATATTCCTGATTTTTTAAAAAAAGATTTAATTAAACAAATAAAACACCAAAAAGATTTAAATCAAAATTTATTATTTTCAGGACCTAATGGAAAACTTAGCTCAAGAAATATTCAAAAAATTGTCCAATTGACTGCTAAAAAAGCAGAGATAAATAAAGAAGTACATCCTCACACTTTAAGACATAGTTTTGCAACTCATCTCCTTGAATCAGGAGTAGATATTAGAAAAATTCAAGAACTTTTAGGTCATGCAGATTTAAGTACGACTCAAATTTATACCCATATTTCTAAAGAAGAATTGAAAAAAATTGCTTCTCCTTTAGATAATCTTATGAAATTATAATCTTATCTCCAATATTAATTTCTGTCTTTTCTGTTTGATTTGCATTAATTTCTAATACATATTGGGCTTTTTTAGGAGAAATATATTTTTGACAAGGATCTTTTTGACAAGGTAAAACATTTTTTTGAATATAAATCACTTCTTTATCCTTTGAAATCCAAATAATATCTAATGGAATTAAAGTATTTTTCATCCAGAAACTATAGTTATCTTCTTTTGGAAAAATAAATAACATCCCCTCATTTTCACTTAAATTTTGACGAAACATTAAGCCTTGCGACCTTTCTATTTCATTATTTGCAATTTCAACTTTAAAGCATTTTTCTTTAAAGCAAACTTCATTTATTGAATTATTATTTAGAAATAGCAAAGATAAAAGAAGTATTAATAAAAATATAAAAGAAATTATTAATCTTTTATTGCCTTTCTTTTTTAAATTTTTGACCATTTACATCCAATATTATTAGAGATTGCAAATTCTTCTACTTTAACAATTTCTTTTTTATATTTGCTTTCTTGGGGGAAACGCGCAACACAATATCCATCTTTAACCATTTTGGCATTTATATTTTCTCCATTAAGAAATATGTATCTTAAACTTCTTCCATACATGTCTTCATCTTCAGATTCTTTTTCTAATATCACTTTTTGATTTAAAAGAATCTCTTCTATTTTATTTTTGGCTTCAGTATAACACTCTTTTCCACGTTCATCACAATCAATTCCAAGCAATCTTATTGTTTCTCCTCCTTGTACAATTACTGTATCACCATCGATAATCTTAGTTACAATAACTTCTTCATTGACTAAATTTTGATTAGAAACTAAAAATATTAAAAACAAAAATAAAACAATAATTGCTAAAATAGCTAATATTTTAATTTTCATATTTTTTTAGTTTGCCTTCAGAACTTATAATCAAAATTTTTTGCTCTTTAAAAACTTATTGAAAAGGAAAATTTAAATACATTCATCAATATGAATTATCATGAATGAGCTTAAAAAAATAGAAGAAAATATTAAAATATCTCCTTTAGAAAATATCTCATCTAATAAACATTTTCTATATTCAAAACAATATGATTCTCATGAGAGAAAAAGTAAATTGACTTTTGGCCAGAGGTATGCAGATAAAATTACTTCTTTTGGAGGAAGTTGGCCATTTATTTTATTCTTTTTAGTTTTTTTAGTTATTTGGATGTATGTGAATGTAAAATTGATTTCTGAAAACCCGTTTGACCCATTCCCATTTATTCTTTTGAATTTAGTCCTTTCATGTTTAGCAGCAATACAAGCTCCAATAATCTTAATGAGTCAAAAGAGATCTACTGAAAGAGATAGAATAAGAGCAGAATATGATTATTCAGTCAATCGTTTAGCTGAAAAAGAAATTAGAAATATTCAGAAAGATTTGGAAATAATAAAAAAAACTTTAAAAATAAAAAATTAATTATCTCTTTGAACTTTGTCTTTTAGCCCTTGCTTTTGAATCTCCAGGCTTATAGGTCTCTTTTCTTCTAACATCTGCAACAACTAAATGTCTATCATATTGTTCTAATGCTTTTTTCAATGAAGGAGATTTTGTTTTTTCAATAAGTGCCTTTGAAATAGATAAACGAGCAGCATCAATCTGACTCTCTCGCCCACCTCCAACTACTTTTACTTTAATCTCAAAATTAAAAGACTTTAAATGATTTTTTGCAATTCTTATTGGTTCTTCAATTGAAAGTCTATGAAAATTATTTAAGAGAGTATGAGGAATATTATTTATTGTCACGGTTCCATTTCCTTCTGAAATTATTGTTTTAGCTATACTTGTTTTTCTTTTCCCACTTGAAATTGCTAATTTTTGATTTTTCATTTTAGTTTAATAATTTTGATAGTTCTTTTAATAAAATAAATTTTCCTCGTTTTTCTTTTCCAGCTCGAATTTTTTTTACTTCCAAAAATTCTGTAGGAATTTCATTATAACATCTTATATTATTTAGGGCATCTCTTCCCCTCATTTGTTTATGAGGTAACATCCCCCTAATTACTCGTTTTAAAATTCTTTCGGGAGTTCTAATAATTCGTGGACCTTTTTGACTTGACCCTCCCTTTTTAACAAGAATTTGGTATTTAGAAAGAATATCTTCTTTTTTACCAACAATTACAACTTCATTAACGTTTACAATAATTATTTTTTTACCTAATAACGCTTGCTTAGCTACAAAACTGCTTAATCTTCCCATAGTTGCATGTGTTCCATCAATTATAATTTTATCTTCCATTGTTTATTAAAACTTTAATTCCTTTTCCATCAGGGTTTGATTTTATCTCCTCTTTGATTAAATTAAATTCTATTTTAGATTCTTTTAATTTTTCTTTAGCACTTTCAGTATATTTCATTGCAGAAATTTTAATTTTCTTTTTTATATTTCCTTTTCCTAAAACTATTCCAGGAATAATCACTAAATCATTATCTTTAGTTTGACCATCAATTTCATCTAAATTTAATTCAAGACGTTTTCTTCGAGAACCTGAAACTTTTTTTATTATTTTTTCCCAAGCAGGATTTTTTTTCCCAAGAATTATAGTTTCAACTAATGTTTTATCTGTTTTTTTCTTCAAATTTTTTTCTATTTGACTTTTCATTTGATCTTATTATAATTTTCTTATGTGGGAAGAAGGATTCGAACCTTCGTAAGCACTAAGCTAACACGCCCTTAACGTGTCCCGTTTGACCACTCCGGCATTCCCACCTTACTTTAGTGCTTTTAATAATCCCTTAAGATTGTGATTAAGTGTTTTAACAGATTCGTTAAAAATTTCCTTAGGGCTTTTTTGTCCCCAAGATTCAATAAACATAATGATTTCTTTACCAGGTTTTACTTCAATATCTCCTTCTTCAGAAAAATTTTTAAGATAATCGATATCTTTAGTAGATTTGTAAATATCTCCAGATTTAATTTTTTCTTTTAATGGATTAACTAGACTTTTTTCAATTTTAGTCAAAATATTTGTAGCTTTTTCATGATTTTTTACAACAATTTCAGAAATATTTCTATAATAAACTAATCCTGGAGAATATTTTGCATGTTCTTTTCCATAACCTAATCTTGCAAATGCAAGTAATTCTAATTCTTGATCTTTACCTAAAATAACTAATGGAATTTTATCATATACTGGTTTAACTTCTCCTTTAATGTCCCCAGAATAAACAATTCCAGGTCCCTTAATTTTTATATGAATTTGAGCTTGGTTTTTAGTGCTAGGTTTATCCCCCTCTTTAAACATTTCCACATTTTTAGTTGCTTGTAATGGGATTAACCCTAATCTGTGGGCTAATATTTCATCATAAAGCGCAGAATCATTCTTATGAATTTCTACTTCATCAATAGCTAAAATTTCAATTTCATTAGCAGATCTACGAATTGCATTCGCCATTTCTTCATTAGTGTCTAAAATAAATTCTGCGTTATTTTGATTCATCTTATTTTTTTAATTTAGAGGTATTTAAACTCTTCTTCCTCTACGACCTCCCTTTTTCTTCGGTCCACCACGAGGGGATTTTGTTATATCATTAATATTTATTATTTTAATTCCATCTTTTGAAAGTGTTTTAATAATCATATGTGCTCCAGGTCCTACCCCTGTCCCACCTGTTTTTCCTCTCATTTTAACATATAAATTAGTAATTCCTATTTCTTTAATTTCTTCTCCTATTTTTTTTGCAATAAACATTCCAGTAGTAGGGTTTGCTTTTAATCGATCTTGTTTTGTAACCATTCCTCCTGTACATCTAGCAATAGTGCTTCCAGATAAATCAGTTACATTTGCAATAGTATTATTGAATGAAGAGTAAATATGTAAAATTCCAGTATGTTCTTTTTTTTTCTTTAAAATTTTTTTTGTCTCGTCCATTTCTTGAATTAATTCTTCCATTTTATGCGTTTATTGCAACCTCCCTTTTATTTTCATTATTTTCTTTTTGGGAGATATCTTTATCAGATTCTTCAACAATTAATTTTGATTTTTTATTTTTTAGTAACAATTTTATTTTATTTTCTTCTTCAGTATTTACTTGATAAGAGGGAATATTTACAATTTTATCTTTAATCATAGTATGTTTATGAGTTATTAATTGTCTTGCTCCTTTATGAGTTGTTGCAATTTTCTTTTCAACAAGGACACTTTGTAATCTTCTTTTCAATATATCTTCTTCTGTTAAGGCTAAAACATCGACAACATTTTCAATTTTAAATCCTAATTTATTTAATTTAACTATAAATTCTTTTTGGATTTCTTGATTATCATTAATTAATTTTTTAGCTCTTCTTCTTATACGATTTAATTTTGCACGAGCTTTCCAAATTTCTTTTTTATTTTTCAGACCATACTTTAAAACTATTTTATTTTCAGATTTAATTCTCACAATATCAAATGGTTTTCTCGGTCTTTCAAATTGGTTATGTTTTCTAATCATTTTTTCTTATTGACTCCTACTGCTTTGTTTTTACCTCTTTTTCTAAAGTGACTTCTTGTTCTTTGTCCTCTTACAGGCAAACCTTTTGAATGTCTTAACCCTTTATAAGATTTAATTTTTTTTAATCTTTTAATATCAAATTCTTTTTGTAAATCTAATTCAGTGGTTGAAAGATGTTTTGTTTCTCCTGTTTCTTGATCCTTTCTTCGATTTTTAAAATAATCAGGCACATTTGGATTTTTTATTGCTTCTTCAATTTTTTTAATTTCTTCTTTACTTAATTCTTGAACTTTTTTATTTTTATCGAGTTTAAGGTTGTGACAAAGAGCACTTGACATAGAAAATGAAACACCTTTAATTCTAACTAATCCTCCATAAATATTTTTTTCTCCAGGAAGATCAGTAGAATGAATTCTAACTAGTGAAGCAAACATTTTTCTTTCTTTCTCTTGTTTTTCTCTTATCTCTTGTGGAATTGATGCTACAGCCATTTTATTTTATGAAAAGTTTATTTCTTTCTCCTCCTGTAAGTTCTTGAATAATTCTTTTTTGAATCGCATTTTTTGGATCAGGTAAACTAGGAATTCTTTTTTTTAAATCTTCAAATGAGTCAAAGTTTCTTTCTTTTCTTGATTCTAAAATTTCTTTCATGTGTTTTTTACCATATCCTGGAAGCAATTCAATTTGGTGCATTCTTGTATTAATTGCAGTAGATGTGTTAAAGAATGCAATAAATTCTTTTTCTTTTTCATCTATTGTTTTATTAATAAATTCTTCTAATTGATATTTTGCATTTTCAGTCATTTTTTCACTCGGTAATCTTCCGAGAATGTAATATATTTTTTCTCTCTTCCCTTCGCCAATATACACTTTTTCTTTCAATTGAAGCGTAATTCCTTTTCTTGGAATTAATTGAAGAAGGGTAAGATTTGTTTCACCAATAGCTTGAGCTATGGGCATCATTTTTCCTTCCAAAGGATAACCATATGGAAGGTAGTCTAGTATTATCGCATATTCTTCTTTCTGTTTCATTTTTGCTATTATTTATATTTTGCAACAATTTCGTTAATTTGTTTAATTTCATTTTCGTCTAAGCTTATGTCTATGAAAATTTTATGGATATCTGAGGTATCTTTAGGTAACATATCAATAATCTTCACTATATGTTCATTTTTTATTTTATGATTGTTGAGTCCTTCAAGTTCCTTTTTCATAAGTTCTACATCTTTTAATTTTACCTTGACAAATTGTTTAAAGTATGGTTGAAGATTTTCATTTCCTTCGTTTTCTTTTACCATTTTTTCGGTTTCTGCAATTGTAAGATGTTTCATTTCAATTATCATTTTTTAATCCTATTTTTTTAAGATGAATTGGTTTAATTATGAATGTTTTTGCTTTATTTAATTCTTTTAAATTTACTATATAACTATCTCCTCGTTTTCCGATAACCACTCCTGTTCTTCCTTGTATTCTTTTTGGAAAACTTCCTGTCTCCGCTCTCTCTCGAACAACTGCAACTTTATCTCCTTCATTTAGAATTTTAAAGTATTCACTAAATTTAATTTTGCCACGCTCGCGTACAGGTTTTCGTCTAACCATCTTAAATTTAAGTAATTAAGGATAATCACTATTATTAATTTAGAAATAGTGCCTTTAAAAAGTCTTTGCTTGCTTAATTTATATTCCCTTTTTCTCGCTCTTGTTGCATGTTTTTTTTAATTGCATTAAACATATTTGGACCCCAAACTCCTACTCCACAACGTTCACAAACTTCTATCGGAGCATCTTTAGAAATTTCCTTAGAACAATACATACATTTAGTTACCATTTTCACCTTTAAAACATATTCGCAAGAGATGTTTTTAAATTTATTTATAATAAATTTCTCTTTCTAAAACATATTCGCAAGAGATGTTTTTAAATTTATTTATATACCAGCAAGAAAACTATTTGCTTTAGCAAATAGATGAATTGCGTTAATTATTTATTTCTAGATTAATTAGGAAAAGTGAGCTTGTTTCAGCTCACTGAACCATCCAATGTAGT
>Ga0209542_10015906_pt1 | contig 12549 bp, 18 predicted proteins | sample RifCSPhighO2_01_FD_184028 | JGI IMG/M metagenome (GOLD analysis project Ga0209542, IMG submission 184028) | Soil microbial communities from Rifle, Colorado - Rifle CSP2_plank highO2_0.1 (SPAdes) (version 2) | ecosystem: Environmental > Terrestrial > Deep subsurface > Rock core/Sediment ...
TCGCGAGTAACTTTAGGAAACCCCACTCTCGCCGCAGCGAGATTTGACTCCGCAGAGTCAAACCTTTAGGGTGGGGAGGATGTCATTTAGCTTTAGTCTTACCATTTCTTACATAAAAACAGACAATCTTTAAACCTTTCTTTTTAAGTCAAATTGTCTCCTATCTTATAAAGTTGCTGGACATTTTGTCCTCTATCTTAAAACGAATAACTTATTACTTCTTTTCTGCGAAAGCAGAGTAAAGTGTAAAAATAACTTTGACTTCGTAAAAAAAGTTTTAGAACAAAGCAAAATCGGTATTTATAATTATAATTTAGAAGTATCTATAGGTACCTGCTCCAGACGTCCATTCGCCGATTTTATACAATTAAGATAATCCTCGGGCGCCTGTGCTATATTGCAGTCTAGAGATTGTTGTGTAAGATCAAGTCTCATAAGTTTTTGGTAAGGATACTCATTAATAAAGTAAAAATAAAGATAAAGATATCTCCCATCAGGGGTTATAATGAAATTCTTCTGGCGAGGTCTATTTTCATCTTGAGTTATTTCTTCTTTGAAATATGTTAAACGCTTAACTTCTAGGTTAGTTAAATCCATTCTATATATATCACTTTCATAGTCGTATACAACATAAGAACCATCGGGAGAGATTGCCATATTATTGCCTATATAGCTGGGAGTTTTTAATTTCGACAATTGTACAATCTTATCAGGAATTGTTTCCCTGTCTGGTTTAATAGAAACAAGTGAACTTAGACTTAGAGAAGTAGGGTTGTATTGTTGATATATAATTTGACCACTTTGCGAAGCAATTTTTAATCCAGTGGCACCAATTCCATCGAATTGTTTGATAAATTTATATGAATTATCAACTAAATTAATAACTCCTAGTCTATATGCTCTTAAGTTGCGCCCCAATGAGTCTTTAATGCGATTTGCATCATCAATATAATATAGGTTTTCTCCATCCGGCATTAAAGCAATTTCTGAGACGTTTGGACTTTTAACAGATTCAGATACACCACTAGCAATATTAACTTTTTTTACATTTCCTCTAATTATTCCATGGCGACTCTCGAATTCTTTATCGTCTATGTTTTCATTAGCAATAAAAATTAGATTTTCACCAGTTGCATCAAATTGTACGTTAACTGGATCATAATTTTCACCTTTTTCTTCTAAAATTTTAACTTTTCTAACTTTCAAGCTAGAAATATCGGCAATATAGATATCAGAATTATGGCGAAGACCATACGTGAACACCATCTCGGATCCGTTTGGAGAGAAACTCAGTGAATCTTGGAATCCTTCTTTTCCTCTAATAAAAAAAAGAACCAATAAAAATACGAGAATTAAGAATATAAACAAAATCACATGAAGAATGAAACTAATTTCTTTCAATGGAAATTCTTCCCTATTTTTAATTCTGTAATATATATAACTCCCATTCCAACCCGAAGTAAAGAACATTAATGCAACAATTGCTCCAGGATACAAAAAATTTAAAATTCCAAAAATTGCTGTAGAGCTGTCAGAGGCAAATATGGTGTAGATTGTATAAACGCCAAACAACAAATAGAAAAATAATCCAAATATCAAACCAAAAATTAAAGCTTTCCTATTAATCTCTTTTTTTTCCATATATATTATAGGGGGCTTTATTACCCCATTGTTTTTAATTATAGCTAAAATGTGTCAAACCTTTTTATACTTTTGTATTTCTTTGTTTTTTTTCTCAAACACCGCACTCGTTCCATCCCTGTAACACTTAGTTTCCTTCATCTTTCCCTTAAGTTCTGACTCCATATATTCACTAATTTTTTCACCTCAGTACGATGCAAAACGATCACTTAAACATTCAGTTCATTTTTATTTATATACTTTAGATCTTTTATCAATATCTGAAATAAATAATAAATTCCTTTCCTTGAAAAGCAGATATAATATTCTATACGCTCCCACTCTGACTCTATAAATATCTTCTTTTCTGCCTTCTACTTTCTTCCTATCTGGAGGAATTGGATTTTTTTGTAACTCTTCTATTCTATTAAGAATTCTTTTTGCTAGTTCACTCCCAATCTTTTTCAGAAACCCCCTTGCTTTATTTGAATACTCTATGTCAAACATTATAGCCCAAGTTCTTTTTTTAACTCTTTATGAGAAATTGTTTTTCCCCCTTTTAGTTCTTTAAGGCTCTCTTCCAATGCTTCTTCCTCTTCTATTGTCAAGATTGTATCTACATCAACCATATGCTCCTTTATATACTCCATATCTGATTGAAGTTTTGTAAGCCTTACTAATATTTCTTTATTTACGTTTTGTGTCTGATATTCCATATTCATCACAATTATAAGATATTTATAAAGGTTTCTAGTAGAATGGCTACATCCCAAATAAATAGTTCTTAAATTTTTAATCGGTAAATTTATAAATCTGGTCTTGCTTTTACTTCTCTCTCTTTTCTCTCTCTTGCCCAAAGAGACAACACCGAAGGAAAATGGGAAATATTGGGTGTTGTCAAATTAAATAGAATTCTGTGAAAGGAGGTATGAAAAAAAATGGGCGAGCCAATTACTCGGCTCAACCCCAAAATAGAGTCTCGAGTTAATAGAGACTTTATCGCGCTTTCTGTTACTCTTCTTATGCAAATAACTTTTTTATTGAAACCTCTTGAGCATAAAAAGAGAGGAAAAAAGCCCTATGAATACAGAGTGCTTTTGGTTTTATGTATTTTACGGATTATGCTAAGGTTGAGTTATGAGGATTATGAAAGAATAATGAGGACTGACAAAAGAATATGCATTCCTCTCGAAATGGAAATTCTTCCCTCGAAAAGCACTATCCAGAGAGCAATGAAATTTCTTAAAATTAGCTTGATAATGCAGTTTAATAGAAAATTAATTTTGTGCATTATCAAGAGAAAATTAAATATTATTATTGATGCGACAGGGATAAGGTGCATTGGGAGAAGTGTTTGGTATTGCATAAGGATTGGGAAGAAAATCAAAAAAAGAGATTGTGATAAAATTCATGCGGCTGTTGATTCTGATTTGCTATTAATCCTGAATTTTAAGATTACAAAGTGGAATAGAAATGATTGTCCTTTTTTTGAAAAATTATTGAAACCTTTTAAGTTAATTGGTTTGATTTTTGCCGATAGAGGATATTTGTCAAGAAAGAATTTTCAGTATTCTGCAGACAGAAAAGGAGCGTTGTTTGCTCCCTTTAAGAGCAATTCAACATGCAAACCCAAAAGTCATCCAGCTTGGAAATTTGCGTTTAATCTCTGGAAAAAATTAAATATTTGTTACATGAGCATTTATCATCAACGCTCTAAAATAGAAGCCGTATTTTCTGCTGTAAAGAAAAGATACGGCGATAGTTTCAAATGCAGAAATAAAAAGATGAGGAGAAAAGAAGTTGCTTTGAGGTTTATTGCTTACAATGCTTTTATCATGCTTTGCTATAACTACTCTGTAAAGCATAATCTTCCTCTTTATGTTCGAGCTTAAAAATAGTTATAATGGAAGAGCCATTATAGTTGGAACTATAACCAACTGCAATGATTTAGTGCATTAATGTTCGAAATAGAAAAATTTCTTTGGACTATGGACAAGAAATTTTTCAAGAATTATAAGGCTAATGCCTCCAATTTTCTATTTGGGATGTAGCCGGATTAGAGAAAACCGGTTAAGCAGTGCGACAATTATCGGTTTTCTCTATATAATAGACAATTTGAAGAAGCAATAAAGGCAAGATTTGCTTCTCGAAATGTTTAAAAACACATTATCTTTAAGAATAATATGTTATGGTTCATATGGTTAATAATTGCAGTATTTGCCTTAATAGTAATTCTTCTTATTTATTATTACAATAAGTTTATTGTTGGAGAAAATAGAATAGATAATTCTTTGTCGCAAATTGATGTTCAATTGAAGAAAAGGGCTGAACTTGTTCCTAATTTAATTGAAACTGTAAAGGGATATGTAAAGCATGAAAAAGGAATTATGGCTGATGTTACAAATGCAAGGAAAGCAATGCTGTCTGCTGGAGATTTAAAGTCAAGAATGGAAGCGGGAAATGAATTACAAACAGCATTAAAATCAATTTTTGCATTGGCTGAAAATTATCCACAGTTAAGGGCCAACGAGAACTTCCTGCAATTGCAACAAGAATTGTCTGCTATTGAAGATAAAATAGCTTACTCAAGACAATTTTATAATGATTCTATATTGAGTTATAATAACGCGGTAGAAAGATTCCCTGGAGTTATATTTGCTGGAATGTTCGGAAAGAAAGAAAAACAATATGTAAAGCTTCCTGAGGAAGTAAAGTCTGTTCCGAAGGTTAGTTTCTAAAGAAAGCTTATCTATTTCTCAATCTTCCAAACTATAAACAACAAAGCTATCAAAACTATGTCTAAGGCAATACAGAAAATGCAATAAGTCTTTAAAATGAAATGCTGGATTAAAAATAGATAAAATCCATAGATTACTCCAAATAATGTTATTCCTTTCATCCATTTAAATGTTTTATTTTTCTCTATGAACCAGAATTTTTGCTCTTTATAGTTTGCCTTTACTAGAAAAAACAGGAGCAGCAAAGTAAGAAAACCTAGGAAAGCGTTTGAGGTTATTAAGTCGAAGAATGGATTTACATCTGCAAAATTTATCAAGGGAATTGGAAGAGCAAAGTAGATTGCAAGTAAATAAGAAATTCCGTCCAGATTTGCATATGGGCTTTTGTTGATAATACCGCAATCAAAGGAATCTCCGAATGTGCAAAATTTGCTTGCTGAAGGAGAAAAATGTTCATACAACAAAAAAAGAGATATTAACATTCCAATGATTAGGAATATATTCGTAAGTCTAAAATGTTTATTTTTTTTCATTGTAAAGTTTTTATAATATATGTTGCAATTGTATTATTATAAATTTTACTATTCTGGCCACATTTTCGAAAGGTATATAAATCATTTTTAATAAATCATTGTAAGGTGATTGAAATGGCAGATCCATTAATAGGCTTGCATGCATTCTTGGGAGAATTGGGATTAGCTGCGTTTTTATGGGCATTTATAGAGACTTTAAATCCTGAAAGACATAGGATAAAAAGGGCAAAAATTGCTGCTATTCTTGGAGTTACATTCTTATTTGCTTCTTGGATTGCTGGAGGGTATTATTATGTTAGTTATTATGGTTCAAATGTAAAACCATTAATAAAAAACGGACCAGAAACATGGGGGCATGACATTTTTATGGAATCTAAAGAACATATCTTTTTATTCTTGCCTTTCGTAGCCTTGTTAACTTTTAGTTTAATTAAAAATTATGAGAAATTTACTGATAAAAATAAGAAGATAAGAAAATCAGTATTGTGGCTTTGCGCTTTAATAATAATTCTAGGAGCGATGATGGCTTTCATGGGATATTTAATTTCGGGCAGTGTCAGAGCAGCTCTGGAGGCAGCAGGATGAAAAATTATAAGGCTGCGGCAATTTCTACAATTATAACTGAAGCAGTTATAGTTTTTTTAACGTTGTTTTCTGAGATGTCTGAAGGATTTAAGAATTTACTAAAAGCAATGACAGGACATCATTGGACAAGCAAGGGAATTATTGCTTTGATATTGTTTTTTGCTTTATATTTTGCATTTAGAAAAATGAAGACTAAAGAAAACGACATCTGGAAGTATACTAAACACGTTTTCTGGCTGACTATCGTTTTTTCTCTGATAATATTATTATTTTTTGTTTTTGAGTTTTTTAAGTAACATTTAAATTTAAGTAACATTTAAATAATAGTCGTCTTTATATTAAAGATGCGAAAAGAGATGAAAATCTTTGCTAGTTTGTTTATTCTATTGGGAATTGCATTTGTGGTTTCTGTGATTGCTGCAGGAACTTCTGAAGGCGGCGATTTAAATAATACTAACATTACTATAAATAATACCAATAATAATGCGACTGTGAATAATACTCGAGACGACGATAGAGAAGAAAATGAAACAGACGACGATGAAAATAAGACTCGTGGGGGGAATAGGTCAAGGTATGAATATGAAAAAAGAAATTGTGAGACATTTAATTCTACTAATGAGAGATTAAGATGCAGGATAATTCAAGGAGAGAATTATACCGCTCCTTCAGGTAATATTCCTGAAGCATGCAGATTAAATAATACTGAAATTAAAGGAAGATGCGTTGCATTTTATGCTACAATACAAACTTGTTACAAATTGCCTGCTAAAGCAAAAGACGCTTGTTTTAGGAGGGCATCTGGACTGACAAAGAAATTTGATGAAGAATTTCAAGAAGGAAGAAGAGAAAAAGCAAGGAATTATATGGTCACTTTGTTATATGAATTAGAACAAAGAGTAGAAAGAGCACATGAAAAAGAAAAGATAAGCGATGATAATGCAGTGTTGTTAGTTGACAAAATTGTGCAGATAAAAAAAGTTATATTGGAAGGAAAGAGCAAAGATGAAATAAAAACAATGTTAAGAGATTTAAGAGAAACTTGGAAAGCAAGCAAGATTAAGATAGATGAAACAAATACTGGAGGAGAAAATGAATAAAAAAGTTGTTTGGATTATTATCGCGATAGTTGTGGTAGTTATTACTTTATTTTTGATATTGGGGGGAGAGGAAGAGAAAAGTAACGATGGAATTGTTGTAACAAATCAGACTGCTGAACAAGGGAATGGGGGAGCATCTGGAAATGCCGTAGATGCAAATGCAGTAGATTTAACAACTTCTGATGATGTTTTTAATGAATTAGATAATGCAGCTAACTATGCTGGTTAGATTTATATGTTTAAATAAAACAATATTTTTAAATGGGTAATTTAATGTAAGGTTATGAAAGAGAGGATATACGAAGAAAGGCAGCTGCCAAAAGATTCTGATGTTCTTTCTGTTTTTGTTTCTTATTTTACTGGACGAGAAGTTAGAATAATTGATTCTGGTGATAATCAAATTGAGGGGAAATTGCTCACAAGCAGAAGCAGTTCTGAATTAGGGCGTGGCATTTATTTTAATGAGTTTTTTTGTTTGGCGCTTTGATAAAACTTCAGGAGTTTCTGAAGATAAAGAAGTAATTACATTTAAAAATAAACCATGCCTTATATATTTATGAATGATATGAATAAGTATGATTGGAGAGATGTTATCATTTGGATTTCAATAGCATTAGGAATAGTCTTATTAATTGCATCATTCTTCAAGGGAGTTAAATAAAGGTGAAATTGCAAGATATGTTAATATGGATTCTATTCATACTAACCATAATCATAGTTTTATGGTACATCTTTGGAAATAGTCCTGCTCTTGAACAGGCGATATTGATTTTAATCTTGACACTATCAATTACAACCCTAGTAAAAATGAGGGTATTAGAAACAAAATTTAATTTCTTAGCAAGAGACTTTAAAGAGCATATAAAACATGCTAAACGATAAATTGGGAAAGAACTAAGTTTAAAAACAGCAAATATCTTAATTTTATATGGCAGAAAGAACATCGTTTTATGAGGAAATAAGAAACAATAAGATAAAATCATTTCTTTTAATTGTAATCATATTTGTTTTTTTTGTTCTTTTAGGATTTGTAATATCCCTCGCTCTTGACCCTGGATATTTCTTTATTATAATGATTTTTTCAACTTTATTTTCTCTTGGTTATATTTTATTTAGTTATTATAATTCTGACAAGATTGCTTTGGCATCTGTAAGAGCAAAACCTGCATCTAAGACAGAACATAGAATGTTCTATAATGTTGTTGAAGGAATTTCTATTGCATCGGGTTTGCCGATGCCTAAATTATATGTAATGCAATCAAATGAAATAAATGCATTTGCATCTGGAAGGAATCCTGAAAATGCAATTATTTGTGCTACAACTGGAATTTTAGAAAAACTAAACAAAGAAGAGCTTGAGGGGGTGATTGCACATGAGATGTCGCACATTGCAAATTATGATATAAGATTTATGACTTTAGTTGCAGTTCTTGTCGGATTGATTTCTATAATATCACAGATGTATTTGAGAAGTTTATGGTTTGGTTCTATGAATAACAATAATAAAAAAGGAAATATGATTTTAATATTAATATCTTTAGTATTAGCAATTGTTGCACCACTTGCGGCTAATTTAGTTTCTTTAGCAATTTCAAGGAAGAGAGAGTTTACTGCAGATGCAACAGCTGTTAAATTTACAAGATATCCAAAAGGCCTAAAAAATGCTCTTGAGAAAATTAAGAGAGAACATATTTCAGAAGAGGAAAAGAGAAGATTTCCAAAAGCTGTTGCGCCTTTATTTATTTCAGATCCTTTCAAGAAAAAGATAACTGGATTGTTTAGCACGCATCCGCCTATTGACGAAAGGATAAAGAAATTAGAGATGATGTGAATTTAAGAAGTATATTTTGGAGCCCACTCTCTAAATTTTCCATTATAAAAAGAAAATTTATCTGGATTTGCCGTGTATTCTACAAGCCAAAGGTCTGATTTTCCTGGTTGTTTTGTGATTAACTGAGAAAAATAAGAAATATTTGTTAAGGTTGAATTCGAAAGCCTCGTTGCGTTTTCTTTACCTTCAAAAACTGCTTCTGCACCTTCTCTTTCCATTAATTTAACCAACTCTCTTCCAGATATCAAAAGCATGCCTGAGAATGTTTTATAACCTCTTAATGAATCAGGTATTGAAGATACGTATTCTGCTGATTTTATAAATCTGCCTTTAGCCATAACCAGCATGTTCTCTAAAGACTGTTTCTGTGCTTCCCCTATCTCGGCAATTGGACCAAGCATCATGTATTGATGACTTATAGCTGCTGTTCTAAGCATTGCAGGGAAATATATTCTTCTGCCTTCTTCCCAATCTTCTCTTACATTTTGTGCTATGTTCGCAAGTTGTAAAAAAGCTCCAAAATCTTCTGCCCCATTAGGATCTAAAACTATTGAATTGTGTTGTAAATCTCTATCCTTTAGTTTTACCAATTTTGTTAGAAAACTTCCAATTCTCCCTGCAACATAATAACAATAACGATCAAGTTGGTCTACTGTCTGAATTTCCCCCCTTAACAAAAATTCTTTCATACCTTGACCTGCCCCCATCATAGCATGTTCTATTGCTTCTTTTGTTTCTCTATCAAAAGTGTAAAGTTCTCTTAAGACTGCCCCTCTTTGAAAGTGTTCTGCAAATATCATTTGATCTTTATCTTCTCTCGAACCACTCTTGAGATTTTCTGCAAAGGTTTTTAACTGCATACCTTTAAGAACATCATCTATAGTTGATCCTTTATCTCTCCTTATAACTGGTCCAAGCACATTATTCAGGAATAAGTCTATTAGCCAAGTTTTCTCTCTAATCTCAAGATCTCCGTCTTCTATATTATCTATTGCTCTTAGAAGATTAACCGCCGTTGTAACTTCTCTTCGTTTGTTATATTCGTTTTCTCCTAGACAGAATTGCAAAACAGCAACCGGGTGATAAAATATTTCTGATTCTAAAAAAAGAAGTTCATCGTTAGTTAGACCTCTATTTTCAGCTCGGTCATATATTTCTTCTTTAGTCAAGACTCTAGGGGGGGTTCTTTTACTACTATTTCCCATGAAAAAACATCTAAAAGTTCGTTTATTAACTTATCTGTATTTGGCTTTTACTTCCTGATTGATAGTGAATACATTTGATTAGGAAAGATTGATATATATTAGGGCATTAAAGTTCTTATGGAAAAATCATTCAATGAAAAATGCTATGCAATTTTAAGAAGAGTTCCTAAGGGAAAAGTTACAACATACGGAGAAATTGCAAAAGCTCTAAATTGTAAGGCGTATAGGGCAGTTGGAAATGTCATGAATAAAAACCCTTATGCCCCCAGCGTGCCTTGCCATCGTGTTATTAATTCAGATGGAAGGCTTGGAGGGTTTGCTTCTGGCATCGATAAAAAAATTAAGATGTTGAAAAAAGAAGGTGTTGAAATTATTGATGGTAAAATAGATTTGGATAAGTATTTGCATAGGTTTGTATTTGCATAGGTTTTAAAATTCTAAATTCTTGGTTTTAATATGAAACAAAATAAAAAAGTACTTGTTGTATGTAAATACCAAAAAAATTCTAAAGAATCTGTTATTTGTAAAATGGTAAAGAAAAAAGGCTTTGAATTTGAATATCATTGGAAGAATAATTTAAAACCTTCTAATATGAAGAACATCGATTTTGTTATTTCTATTGGCGGAGATGGAACAGCGCTTTCGGCAGGGCATTTTTTGATTGATAAGCCTTTACTGGCGGTTAATTCTAATCCTGGGAAAAGCGAGGGAGCTTTAACTACAATAAATGCAAAAGATTTGGATAAGAAATTAGATGAAATAAAAAATGGGGAATATGAAACAGAAATTTTAGAGAGAATTGAGGTTTATATAAACGACAAATTACAAACTCCTATTGCTTTAAATGAAGTTTTTATCGCAAATAAAAAAGCATATCTTGTCTCAAAATATAAAACAAAAATAATTAAAAATCGATTGATTAACGAAGAAGAACAAAAATCTTCAGGGTTGATATTTTCAACAGGAACAGGCTCGACAGCCTGGTTTAAATCAGCTGGAGGAATGACATTTGGCGCACAAGAAAAATACATAAAAATGCTTGTTAGAGAACCTTATTTTGGAAGACTTGGAAAGTTTTCAATAATAAATGAAACAATAGATGAAAAAGAGGAAATAGAGATAACTGCCCTGACAAAAATGGTTTTAGCAATTGATTCAATTAGGGAATTTAAATTAAAAATTGGCGATAAAGTTAAAATAAAAATATCTAAATGGCCATTGAGGAGAATAAAATGACAAAAGAAAGCGCGGGATTGATGATGTATAAAGTTGAGAAAGATGTCTTAAAGGTTTTTCTTGTGCATCCTGGAGGCCCTTTTTGGAAAAGCAAAGAAGATGGTGCGTGGAGCATCCCTAAGGGAGAGATTGAAGATGAAGAAAATTTACTTGAAACTGCAAAAAGAGAATTCAAAGAGGAAGTTGGATTTGAGGCAAAAGGAAATTTTATTTCTCTTGGGAAGATTCAACAAAAAGCAGGAAAGATTGTTCATGCATGGGCTTTTGAGGGAGATTGGTCTGGAATTTTAATGTGCCAGTCTTTTGTAGAAATTGAATGGCCATTGAGGTCGGGAAAGAAAATTAAAATTCCTGAAGTCGACAAAGCAAGGTTCTTTTCTATTGAAGACGCAAAGAAAAAGATAAATCAAGCGCAGAAAGAGTTGATTGAAAGACTGGAGAAAACATTGGATGATAATTAAAATTGGTTAAATTCTTTCAATAATTTAACGAATTCTTTTTCTCCATAAATTATAATGTGATCTTTTATTATGTTTTGGTGTATCGAATCACTCGTCTTTTTCAAGAATTGTTTTTCATTTTCAATCGTCATACTATATTCTCCATAAAATGTGGAAAATATTTCTCTTATCCTATTCTTGATTATTGAACTTATATTTCCAACTAACCACAAATCCAAATCGCTATTTTTATCTGCAGCAAATCTGGCAAAAGAGCCATATATCAAACAAAACTTCGCTTTTGTTGCAGCAAGAAGCAAACCTTCAATTTGGCTAATTATGGGGGCTAATTTTTCATATTTTTTAAGAAATTTATTTTTTTCTTCTAATTCAACAAAAGAAAAGATATCTACTCCCAAATTAAGGAAATTTGGTTTAAACAATCTGATATGCGTTTTCTTTTTTCCCCCTAGTCTTTTTTCTATCAAAATATTGCTCTTTACTAATTCGTTAACATATTTTAATACTATATTTGGAGATGTTCTAGATTTTTTAACTAATTTAGAATAATTTATTTCTGGATTTTTATAAACAGCTTTTAAAATTCTTAATTTTGTGTCTGAATTTGGAAGAATTTTCTGAATCATTTTATTTCCCCTTCAACATAAGAAATAAATTTTTTTGCAAATTCTAAAACTTTATTTGCATCATCTTCTGTGAGCTCTTCCCATTTGTCTACATCATATTGCCCTATTTTTCTCATTTCGAAAGCTAAGTCTATGCTTAGTGTATCTGAGAAGTTTTCTGTTATGGAAATTAATTCATCAAGAAAATTCTGACTTATAAGATTATGATGTTTTAAAGCAATAACTAAACAAGAATGATCTTTTGAAAATTGTTGTTTCTTCTTCGATAGAAGAGCATTTCCTGCATGATGAATAGCATAATATGATTTAATTATCGTCCAATCCCAATTCTCATTTTTAGATTCATCGACAGCACACTGTAAGTCGTGCTTTGCCTTTTTTAAACGATTTTTATAATGTTCTGCTATATCTCCTACAAATTTCTTTCTTTTTTCACATGATTGAAAATAATTTTTAACTCCTTCTTCTGTTTTAGGCATTTTTATTTTTATATCTCCTATCATTTTTAGTATTAATTAATATCAAAAGTAGTATTAACTGATATTTAAATATTTTGTTTATTGATTTCAAAAAATTGAACCCATCGGCAAGTTTAAAAGGGGGGGGGGGGGGGG
>Ga0209542_10015907_pt1 | contig 12549 bp, 12 predicted proteins | sample RifCSPhighO2_01_FD_184028 | JGI IMG/M metagenome (GOLD analysis project Ga0209542, IMG submission 184028) | Soil microbial communities from Rifle, Colorado - Rifle CSP2_plank highO2_0.1 (SPAdes) (version 2) | ecosystem: Environmental > Terrestrial > Deep subsurface > Rock core/Sediment ...
AGTTATGAAATATCTGGGGATTTCGAGAGTAACAGCACTAAGGATGCTAAATAGGTTGGTTAAAGAGGGTTTACTTGAACATGAAGGAACAACCAAGACAAGCAAATATAAAATAAGGAAAATTATGCCTTTTCAATAAATTTCACCCGCTTCCCCTCATCCTGTTATATTCCTGCATTTTGCCGAGGGCAAGGTATAGTATGAGCAATCTCTCTCTTGCCTCGCGCTTATCAATCTCATCTCCGAGCTTGAGAATTCTTTCATAAATCTGGAGAGATGAGCCTCTCTTCATATCCCTCTCAAGCTCGCCCGCCATATCTTTGTAAATTCTTATGAATTCCTTTCTAAGCTCTATCTTTCTTAGAGGAGAGGATATTGAAAGGACCTTTTCAAGGATTGCCTCGGCTTTCTGGTAGTCAGCGCCCCGGACGAGGAGCTTTATTTCGTTAATGAATGCCTTTATCTTCTCGTCATAGCTGGTCGCCATGCGGGCCATTGCCTCTACATTTTCAGCAGCCTTGCTGTACATTCCCTTGTCAAGGTAGATTATCGCAAGCTTGTTATGGCAGAACCTCTTAACTGCTATATCTTTCTTTTCATGAATCAGCCTCTCAAGATAGTAGATCTTTGAGAAGTCGGAAAGCCTTGAAAGCTCGTCATTTATGGTTTCTTTGGTATTTGCGCTGAAGTTCATGTTGAGGGACATGATAAACTTAGTAATAATGAATATAAATAGTTTATTGGTGTAGAAATAAATTATTTTGCTATCTTCCAAAGGAAAAAGAAATAGCTTCTGTAAGAATCTGCGATGTCTTTGTCAATTATTGAAAAATAATCAAGTAAAGTTGATTCTTCTCACTTCGCCACTAGCTCCACGCAGACGCCTGCGGCTACTGTTGCTCCGGCATCACGGATAGCAAAGCCGCTCATCATTGGATTGTCGGACTGCTTTTCAAGGACGAGGTTTCCCATTGGCGTTATTCTGACTTTTGCTATGTCTCCATTCTTCAGGAAATCAGGATTCTTTATTACCTGGTCGCCTTCTCTCTTTTCAAGCAGTTCAGTGAACTGGCAGGGTACCTGTCCTGTGTGGACGTGGAAAACAGGAGTATATCCCTTTGCAATAACTGTTTGGTGGTTTATTACAGTAATCATGGCTGTGAATTCTTTTACTACAGGTGCAGGCTTTGCAGCGTCGCAGATAACGTCTCCTCTCGCTACATCTTTCTTTCCAACTCCCCTTATGTTGACTCCGACATTGTCTCCTGCCTGTGCTTCAGGCATCTGCTCATGGTGCATTTCAATTGTCCTTACTTCTCCCTGAATTCCGGTGCCGCTTCTGCCGGGGAGGATTATGACTTTCTGCCCGACTTTTATTGCTCCTGTTATTATTTTTCCTACTGGAACTGTTCCAATTCCCGTGATTTCATAAGCATCCTGGATTGGCATTCTTAATGGATATTGAGCAAGGGCAGCAGGCTCTTCAAATTTGTCAAATTGCTCAAGAACTGTCGGTCCCTTATACCATGGCATGTTCTCTGATTTCTTTGCTATATTATCCCCTTTTAATCCGGAGCCTGCTATGAATGTGGTTTTTTCAGGGTTAATACCTACCTGTTTCAGAAGGGCAGAAACCTCTGCCTTCGTCTTATTGAATGCATCTTCTTTGTATCCTACTCTGTCCATCTTGTTAATAAGAATTGCAATCTGCCTTACTCCCATTGTTCTTAACAGCCATAAGTGCTCCTTTGTCTGGGGCTGAACTCCTTCAAGGGCAGATACCGTCAGGAAAGCCGCATCTGCCTGTGAAGCTCCTGTAATCATATTCTTAATGAAGTCCTTGTGTCCGGGAGCGTCAATGATTGTAATCTGGTATTTTTGGGTGTTTAATTTCTTGTAAGAAAGGTCAATTGTGACTCCCCTTTCCCTTTCTTCCTTGAATTTGTCCATGACGAACGCGAACTCAAACCCGAGCTTTCCGTGTTTCTCAGCTTCAGCTCTTAATTTGTCAAGCTCCTGCTGTGAGACATGCCCAAGGTCAAACATGAGCCTGCCTATTGTCGTAGATTTTCCGTGGTCTACGTGCCCGACGAATGCAACGTTAAGATTTCTCTTGTCCCTTGCCATGCAGTGTATAAAAAAACCGGCTTTTTAAACCTTTTGTTCAAGTTTGAATATTTAGTTGTCTGTTTTTAGGAAAGATTATAAACACAAACCATTCTTTTATTTAAGATGGAATTAGAAGCGGGTAGTAAGGTTAAAGAGAAAGTTTTCAGTGTGTCCGAATATTTAGAATTTTTGAATAATATTTTAAAAAATCTTTCTGTAACAATTAGGGGAGAAATTGGAGAAAAACTTTCTAAATATCCTGGATATACTTTCTTTAATCTCTTAGAAAAAGAGGCAGTTTTGCAGTGCTTTGTTCATAAAGAAGCAATAGAAAGTGCAGGGGTGGTACTTGAAGGGGGAATGGAAATAATGGTAAAAGGTTATCCAGAGATTTACGAAAAAACAGGATCCTTAAATTTTCAAGTCGAAAAAATTGAATTGGTCGGAGAAGGAATGTTAAAAAAACAATTTGAGGTTCTTAAAAAGAGATTATCCGCTTCGGGTTATTTCGAGGATAAATATAAAAAACCAATTCCAAGATTTCCAGAGAAAATAGGATTGATTACATCTGCTTATGGCAAGGGGGCTAAAAAGGACTTTTTAACTAGATTAGGTAATCTTGGTTTTAATATTATGTTTTATGATTCAAGAGTTGAAGGAATTTTCGCTTTAAATGAAATAGTTGAGGCCATCACGTGGTTTAATCAAAATCTTCCAAATATGGACGCTATAGTTTTGACAAGGGGAGGTGGTAATTGGGAGAGCCTGCGACCCTTTAATTCTGAAGAAATAGTAAAAGCAATTTTTGCTTCAAAAATCCCGGTAATAACGGGGATTGGACATGAAAATGATAATACTCTGGCCGACTATGTTGCAGATATCCGAGCGTCTACTCCAACTCACGCCGCAGTTGTATTGACAGAGGGGTGGAAAAAGTCGGTAATCTTTATCGGAGGAGTAGAAAAGACATTTTCATCTTTAATTAATAAAACCTTTCTAGATGTTAAGGAGAGAATTTATCTTTTTGAAAACTATTTTATTTCAAAAATAAAAAAAGAAATTAATATACAAAGCGAAAATCTAAAAAACATCATAAAAGATTTAAATAATTCTTTTCAGAATTATTTTAGGAAATTTGAATTTTTACAAAGAGAATTTGTAAAGAACGTTTCCCGAATCAATATCTCTCTAAACACTAAAAGAGAAAAAGTTAAAGATTTGTCAGACTCTCTTATCTCTAATAATGAGAGATGGTTAGAAAATAAGAAAACCATCTTAAAATATCAGGAAGAGAAACTTCTTATTTCTAGTCCACAATTAAAATTAAAACAAGGATATTCTATTACATCAGATGAGGAAGGTAGAATAATAAGACAGTTAAATAAATTAAAGGCTTCTCAGAATATCTTAACAAGATTTTATAAAGGCACAGTCATATCTGAAATTAGGGAGATTAAGAAATGACAGCAGAAGATGAATTCAATTTTACTGAGGCTTATGAAGAAGTTGAGAAGATTAATGAATGGTTCCAAAAAGAAGAAACCGATTTGGAAGAAGCTCTTCAAAAATATGAACGGGGTATGGAGCTTATTCTAAAGTGCAAAGAACGATTAAAAAAAACAGAGAATAAACTCGAAGAGATAAAGAAAAAATATGCTCCTATTCAATCTGTTTCACCAGAAAAATAATATATTTTATTTTAATGATTTAATCTGCTGTATTTCTTCAGACCACAATTCATTTATCCTTCTAATATTTCCTCAGCGTGACTTCAATCAACTGGAAGTCGGGCCTGAAGGACATCTCGTCTTCAGAGATAATCTTCATCTTCTTCACGAGTTCGTCAAACGCTTTCTCTTTCTTTGCCCTCCCTGAAACTCTTGCAGTAGGGTCATAATCAGTGGGTTCCATGATGCCGTAGGGAATGCCGTCAATTATTTTGTCAACAACGCCATAGATTAATACTTTGAACTCGCTGCCAAACTCCCGGTCAGGAACTCCGTCTCTGTCCCAGTCAAGGATTTCAAACAAATACTCAAGGAACCAGCTCTTTGTATCTGTCAGATAAACTTCAAGGTCAAAGCCGGTTTTGTCAATATAATTCTTAATGTTTCCGGGAATTATGAATTCAATGCTGAAACCTTTATATTCAACTGTCTTCCTGAACTCGTCTTTCACTGATGCCACGTCCATTAGAATAAATACTGAAGATGGCTATAAAAAGATAATTGTAGTAACAAAGCATAATTATTTTGATGAGTTCTTATTGTTGCTTGGTGATTTTTGTGATTCTCTATACTGCTTAAGAAATTCTCTATTAATCCTAAGAGGCATGTTCCTAGCTCTTCGTTTTGATCTTTAGGGAGGGCGAATTAGCTACTGGCCTTTTCTTTTTGGCACTTTTTCTGGTACTTCTCAGTAATCTTCGGTAATTTATGAGAGAAACTCCCCTTACTCTTTGCTTCAATCTTTCTGGAAGGCTGCCTGCGAGAGCCATCATTTCAAGATGGCGGGGGTTATAATCCTTACTGCAAAAGGAGTCCCATCCACTGCCAGTCCATTCAGCCCGGCAAGCCCTATCAATTCTCTTAAAGCCCATCTGTTCTAATTCAGCCACTAGCTTTTCATAAATATTCTCCAAGTTTGGTCCCTCTCCTCTTGCCCCCCAGAAGAATTCGTCTGGGTGTCCCAAAGCATATTCGAGGACTTTTCTACTAGCTTTATTGACACAATCTCTTAATCCTTTATTAGACAACTTTTTATCGGAGAGAAACAAAGTATCACCATTACCCTCATAAGTATGGTAGGCGACACGATAGACATGCATATTTTTATAAAAATTATGAGCTATTTATATTTAATTGTGGCGAAGAATCTATATAATTTGTTAAGTCGCATGAAGCATACTTGCCAGATTATATATTTTTTAGACTATATTTGTTTAAAAACTGCTGAGTAATTAATGCTAGATGGCCGGAAAAAAGAAGAGCGGCTTGTTGATTGTCCTTGAAGGGCCTGACGGCTGCGGAAAGAGCACGCAGGCAGGATTATTAGTGGAATGGATGAAGAGTCGCATGCACCCGCCTGTTGAGCATGTAAGAGAGCCCGGCTCAACGAGAGTTGCGGAAAATATAAGAAAAGTAGTACAATTAGACCCTCTCAATGCTATGAGCGCAAAGACGGAGGCTTATCTTTACTGCGCAGCGCGCTCCGACCTTTATGAAAAGATAATCGTGCCAAGATTGATGGCAGTAACGAACGTAGTGTCAGAAAGAGATTATTCTTCAACACTTGCTTATCAGGCTGGAGTTGAAGGAGGATTTGGACTTGATGAATTGCATGCCATGTGCAGGGCATCAATAGGCATGGTCGTTCCGGACTTAACAATATTCTACAGGCCCGAAGACCCTGCAAGAGCATTAGCAAGAGGAACTAAGGGAAGAAAGGCTGATAGGATGGAAGCGAAGGGAGCAAAGTTCCATAAGAATGTTTACGAAATGTACTTTAAAATCCTCCCGGAATTTCTGGAGGAGAGAGAAGGCAGAAAAATAGTAATTATTAATTCAACGCCGGAGCCGACGCCCAAGGCAGGAATTGAAAGAGCGCATCAGGAAACGAAGAGGGTAGTTGAGGAGATGTTGAGGAGAAACGGGAGGATGAAAGCCCTGGACGGAACGGGTTAGATGCTTTTTGATAAAAGGGAGTTATTGACTTTGCACTAGAAGACGAGCAATTCCTGTATAATTGACTGGGGTAATCTGTTTTAATTCTTCCTTGATTTTTTCAGAAACATTTAATCTCTCAATGAAGTTTTTAAAATCATCCATTGTGATCGTCCTTCCCCCCGTCAATTCTTTTAATTTCTCGTAGGGCATTTCTGTTCCTTCCCTCCTAAGAACTGTTTGGATTGCTTCTGATATAACTTCCGGATGATTTTTTAATTCCTCTACAACTTTCTGTTCATTTACTGCAATTTTACTCAAACCCTTGTGTGCTGATTTGTAACCAATTAAGCTATAACCCAAAGCAACACCAAAATTTCTTTCAACAGTAGAATCTGATAAATCCCTCTGAAGTCTAGATGCGGGCAATTTAGAAGAAAAATGACTGAATAATACATTAGCAATCCCTAAATTTCCTTCACTGTTTTCAAAATCAATAGGATTTACTTTATGCGGCATTGTTGAAGAACCCACCTCTCCTTCGACAGGTTTTTGTTTAATCCAATCGTCACTTATGTATCTCCACATATCTTGATTAAAACCAATAAGAATTGTATTCAGTCTACGTAAACCGTCAAATAATTCTGCATAAGTATCGTGTGGTTCTATTTGTGTTGTTACAAAATTAGGTCTTAATTTCATTTTTCTTCCTGCATTAAACCTTTCAACAAAATCTTTTGTAAACGCTATCCAATCTACTTCCGGATAGGCAACATGGTGCGCATTATAATTTCCGGTTGCTCCATTTAATTTGACAAGAAGCTCATATGTTCTTAATTGGTCTAACTGCCTTCTTAATCTTAAAGCAAAAACCTTAAATTCCTTGCCAAACGTTGTTGGCGATGCTGGTTGTCCATGAGTTCTTGCTAACATCGGAACATCTTTGTACTTTTGCGCCAATCTTTCAATTGTTTCATACAATTCTTGCGCAATCGGCAAAATTACCTCTCCAACTCCCTCAGATAGCATTAACCCATAAGCAATATTATTAACATCTTCGGAAGTTAGCGCAAAATGAACCCATTCCAAAGAATCGCCTAAAGAACGATCTTTTAGCTTATCTTTCATGAAGTATTCTACCGCTTTAACATCGTGGTTAGTCGGTTTAATGTTTCCATGGCCCTTTACTTCAATTGCTTTAACGATACCTGCATCTTCTGTGGAGACATCATATAATTTTCTGATGAGATTTATCTCTTCCTCAGAAAATGCTCTTGTTCCAATTTGAGGATGTTCAGATAAAAATATTAGATATTCACTTTCAACTTTTATCCTATACCTGATTAATCCCTTCTCGCTAAAAATATCTCCTAGTGGTTCAGTATACTTTCTATATCTTCCGTCAACAGGACTTATTGCCTCTAATTCATCCATATAAAAAAGAATTGTCCTTTAGTTCATAAACTTTTGTTTTAGCTGGATTTGGTTATTCCTATGGTATATTAGCAGAACGTTTATTTGGAGTTAAAGGTCTCAATCCAACTGCACCTCATATGAGTGATGTTCTTTTTTATATTATTGCGGGCGTTGGGGCTTTGAGCGCATTAAAATTTTTTCCATCGGAAATAAAAAATGCAATTTATGAAACAAAATTATGGAAAAGAAAGCAGGAAAAGGATCAAGGTTCTTAACATAAATCCAGAGAATCAGTCACGCGAAGCTTACTGGTTTTCCGCCAGCCCCTTCCTGCTTCTGATATTCCTTATAACATTAGCTTGCAACTCTAACGGCATCAGCTCAAACATCTGGTCCTTTAAGGCTGATACTCCCCGGCCTTCGGTAGCTGAACGCAAATCAGAACTCCATCCAAGCATTTCAGCAACGGGCATTTTGCCAACAACTGCGCAGGCATCATTTTCCTGCTTTACATCAATAATCTGGCCTCTCTTGCTAACAACTAATTTGGTGATTTCAGGCATCATTTCAACAGGGGAATCAATCTCGTGAATCTGAACAGGCTCCAATAACCGACGGCCAGCCTCTTCCATTGAAGAATAAATGGCGTCTCTTACTGCAGGATATACCTGGGCAGGGCCTCTGTGAATTGCATCTTCATGAAGCTTAATATCTTCAAGGGAAATTTTCAGCTTTGTGCATGGCTCTCTTGCTAAGGGGCCAGCATCCATTACCTGCTCAAAGGCATCAAGGACTAATTCGATTACTTCTCCAATATGAACTTCTCCCTTCGTCTTGTCTAGGAAAATATTGCTCTTGTAAACATCCCTGTACTGTTTTGCTTCATCATTGCTTATTCCTAAATTGACAAGAGTTTTGATTAACTGCTTTTCGTTTTTCTTTACGCGTCCTTCCGGAAGGCTTCCGTCCTGGATGGCTTTGTAAATCTCTTCTTCAAGAGGCTCTACTTTTATGAAGAAGAGATTGTGCTTGTTTGGAGATTTTCCGTCGGCGATGCCTGATGCTTTTGTAATAGTTTCTCTATAGACAACTATAGGAGAGGACGTCTTTACTTCAAGCCCCTTCTCTGTTTTAATCCTGTTTTCAATAATCTCCAGGTGCAATTCACCCATTCCTGAAATTAGGTTTTCTCCTGTTTCCTCATTGATTTGTATCTTGATGGAAGGGTCTTCCTTGCCGACTTTTCTTAAAATATCAATGAGCTTTGGCAGGTCAGCTGATCTTGTGACTTCAATTGCCTTTGTGATTACAGGCTCAAATATGTGCTTTAATTCCTCGAACGGAGTCTCTTCTTCAAGAGTTACTGTTTCTCCTGCGTCAGAATAAACTCCTGAAATTGCGAGGACATTCCCGCACTGAATGCTTTCAATCTGCTCCGGCTTGACGCCATTGTAGATAAACAACTGCTGTACTTTCTGCTTTTTCTTTGCCATATTCAGATAGACGTCCTGCCCGATTTGAAGTGTTCCGGAGAATAACCTTCCTGCTGAAATCTCTTTCTGCGAGCGGGGGTCAATTACGATTCTTGTTATTACGAATGCTGGCTTGCCATGAGGATTGCAGTTAAGCAGGTCCTTTCCGAATTGGCTGTCAATGTCCCCTCTCCATATCTTTGGTATCCTGTATTTCTGGGCTTCAAGTGGGTTTGGAAGATGCTTGATAACTATATCAAGGAGCACCTCAGGGAGAGGTGCGTTAGCCCACACCCATTTCTTTCTTTCTTCCGGCTCAAGGGTTGTTATTTTTATTATGTCCTTAAATCCAATTCCTTTTTTCTTCATGAATGGAAGTGACAGGGCCCAGTTATCCCTTGCTGAGCCGAAAGCCACGCTTCCATCAGTGATGCTTACTTTCCATTTCTCCCTGAATTCAGGCTCTGCTATCTTTTCAACAAGGCTGTTAAAATGCTCATAGATTTTTATAAAGCGCTCCTGCATCTGCTCGGGAGTTAATTTAAGCTCTTTGATTAAGCGGTCTACTTTGTTGATGAATAATACCGGCTTGACGCGCTCTCTCAGAGCCTGTCTCAATACTGTTTCCGTCTGGGGCATTATTCCCTCAACGGCGCACACAAGAACTATCGTTCCGTCAATAGCTCTCATTGCTCTCGTGACATTTCCTGAAAAGTCAACGTGCCCCGGAGTATCAATGAGGTTTATGAGGTATTCTTTTTTATCAAATTCATGAACCATTGAGACATTTGCAGCATCAACAGTCATCAGTCTCTCCTGCTCGTCGGCATGCTGCCATGTTGCCATTCCTTCTTCCAAATTGCCTGCAGCTTTCTGGGACATCATGCCTGCGGCGGCGAGCAAAGTGTCTGTCATGGCAGTATTATGAATAACTATCCCTTCAGAAATGAAATTATGCGTCTCTGGAACTGTAAAATCATAAACAACATCTTCATAACCAGATTCAATAGACTTGACTTCTACATGAGCAATATCCATATCTGCGACATCCTCAATTCTTTTATTAATCAACATTAGTTTATTTCCAGATCTTACTGTATCACATACTATACTTCCAGAGACTTTGCTTACAAGAGTCTTTAACTTCTGAATCTTTTCATCATGAGAAAACCCAATATTCTTCTCAAAATTAAGAGCTGAAGAACCAGAAATAGATATGGTATTATCCTTCTCCTTTATGGATATGCATCCAAATCTTAACAGCAAGAGGTGCAAGTCTTCAATCATTTGACTGCTTGCAGAAGATATAGTTACCGCTCTTCTTGATTTTTCAACACAACCATCAGTGTCAAAATATCCTCTTATTAGATGAGAAATATATTCATCATCACTAGTCCATACAAATTCAGATATTCTCACATTGCGTGATTTTTTCTTTAATGGATAATCAAACAAGCTATTTAATATTTGAACAAAGGTGGTATTATTAGTGTGAACTTCAGGAGTTCTGTTTCCTCTATCAACATATTTAGTCTTTATCCCAAAACCTGCGCATATTTTCTGAACATTATCGGCAAGCTGTTTCTTCCCGGCAATAAACTTTTTTCCGGAACCATCGCCTATGAAGAGGCCTGCTAGATAAAATAAGTTTTCAAGTTCATCTTCATTTTTTGGAAGCTTCATGGGAGAAGCGCTATATGCGTTTCTCGCGTTTTGTTTTCCAGTCCTGAAGAAAATTCTTTCAATCTTTTCATAAACTTCATAATGACTTATTAAGAATATTTTGCATATTTTTAATAAATCGACCAGATTATACCTATTCTTCCTAGAGCCCAAATAGAATGAGTTTGGCTTAATACCTATTTTTATGTTTCTTATATTGTGTTTTTTTGTCAAAGATCTTATTTTTTCTGAAAATGATTTCTCTGCTATTACATAGAAATTCTTCTTTTCCAGATTTTTTAATATTTCCTCTTTAACTTGGTCTATACTCTTTGAGTTTCCAGTTTTGGTGTTCCTAGCAGATATTATTCTGTCACCCAGTTTAATGTCCTTAGCTTCAACATATTCAAGACCGTTCCTAGAAATTAAATACTTATGCTCGGGAGTCGTTTCTATATTAAAGCCGTTTCTAAGCTTTATTTTTATAGTGTTTCCTCCTTTTAACCTCCATACATACTGAACTGGTTTTTTCTCAATGTTTCCTTCATTAAAGGAAAAGACTTCTAATCTTTCTTTTGGTGTATATATAGTATGCTCCTCAGTATCTTGGTATATTTTTCCTTCTTTAGCAGTTTCTTCAAAAATTTCTCTTGCAGTTTTTATCCTTCCATTAGAGAGAATTATTCTGGAATCTCCGGATATACATTTTCCATGATGTATGTGCGCCGAAGTTGCGATGTTTCTAATCTGCTCGCGGTGCTTTGACAGGCGGATGATTTTTTCCGCCGAAGTTTCTTTGACAGCCATGATAATTATTTAGAAAGAAGGTTTAAAAAGGTTTGTGAGAAATACATTTTCCAGCACAGAAATGATTAAAAAGAAGAGAAAAATAGGAAAATAATGTATATTCCCGCAACAGATTTGTTATCGGGATTAAATTCCTTTGTTTCTAATGAGCCAGTTAAGTTAATCGCAGAGGAATTAAGAAGAAGGGGAGACTTGGAAAAGTTTGTTCAGGGATTATCTAAAGATCAATTAGAAGGGAGAAAACCAATCATAGAAGCATATCAGCCGCCAATAACTGGGGTAGATGGTGGATGCGAGTTAGACCTTTACTGGAATCCCGGCAGTAACAGATTATCGATTGATTGGTCAGACGTACCAACAGGCAACTTTGTAAGAAATTAAAAGATAATTATTCTCTGCAATTTTACTTGCAATTATCTCTTCCTTGTCAGAATTGCCTTGCCGCCGGCGTAAGGTGTTCCATCGCGAGTGAAAGCCTCATTGTGAACAACAACTTCCAGGCCTTGAGACTCATAGTTCTCTCTGTAACCTTTAACGTCGCCTTCACTGCAGTTAGTCTTCCATTCATAGCCCTGCTTTAACAAATCAGCGTAAGCTCTGTTTCTGGCTTCGTCGCCCCCGCTATGCCTTGACATATCCGGAAAATCTAAATTATAGTTTATTCTTGTCATTTTATTCAACCTGCGCTAAGGGCGGGGCACCAACGGCATTATTTAAATAATCATCAATAGAACTATTAGTCCAAACTCTAGAATTATTGTCACATTTTCCATCAGTAGATTTTCTTAACTCATTAAGGGCTCTCAATCTCCTATCAGCATATGCCTGGTATTCGGGAGTTGCCACCAATTCCAGCCTTTTTCTGTTAATTTCCAAATGCAAAGCATCATTATCCATATCTGTTTTGGTTCTTTCTTTATAAGTATCGTTATCAGATTTCCTCTTAAGAAAACTAAATTTAGTAATAGCATAAATGCTGCCGAAAGCTGCAGCTCCGTAAATAACAGATTGAATAATATTTGCAGTTTGTTCATCCATTGTAATTAATCTTAGAATGAGCTTCTAAGGTGCTGACACCTCTAAAGTTATTGATAATTTGAGCGTTTAAAAACTCTTGTATGGCTGGGTAAATATATAGATAGTCATCTAAGAGCTTAACCCAAAATAAAATGCCATAATTTATAAACCTCAAATTCTTTATTATTTGATGAGAAAAGAGGATACTGACAAGCTTTGGTTAGCAACTCTATCAGAATGTAATGAAGTTCAGCGTAGAAGGTTGGCAGGGGTAAGAACTATTGAAATCGGAAGAGGCGGACTTCTACATGTTTGCAAACTAACTGGAATGTCACATCATACAATTATCAAGGGAATGAAAGAAGTTCGAAACACAAAAAGACCTCAAACTGCTCGGCTTCGAA
>Ga0209542_10015908_pt1 | contig 12549 bp, 14 predicted proteins | sample RifCSPhighO2_01_FD_184028 | JGI IMG/M metagenome (GOLD analysis project Ga0209542, IMG submission 184028) | Soil microbial communities from Rifle, Colorado - Rifle CSP2_plank highO2_0.1 (SPAdes) (version 2) | ecosystem: Environmental > Terrestrial > Deep subsurface > Rock core/Sediment ...
TTGTATTGCCATTCGAGTTGCTGTCAAGATAAACCCCGTTTGTTGTGTTCATGATATTATAAAACATTTCATTGTAATCTCCACTGGTTGTATAGAGGCTATAGGTTGTATAGGTTGTGCTTGTTCTGTTTATTGTATTGTTGAGGAATGAGTTATTGTTACTGCTGGATATGTAGAAGCCGTACTGGTAGTTGACAAAAAAGCTGTTGCCCATGAACCTGTTGAAATTGCTTGATATTAAGAGCAGCGCAGAACTGGGCACGTCGTTCAGGCCCGTGTTGTTGATGAATGTGTTGTTATTGCTGCCTGATACTATGTTAAAGCCATACTGCTGGTTTCTGGAGGCGTTGTTGCCTATGAATGTGTTGTTGGGCGCGGCAGTGATTCTGAAGCCGTCCTGAGTATTTTCAATTAGGCTGTTATTGTAGAATGTATTGTTCCTTGCATATGAGTTGGTGGTTCCGAGCAGATAGAAGCCGTAGAGCGTGTTGTTCTTGGCGACGTTGTTTGTGAAATTGTTGAACCTTGACTGGCCCTGTATCGAGAAGGCTATCCTCCTGGCTGATATGTTCAACCCCTCCACTGTGGAGTTGTCCACGAACGCAAAGAGAAGGTGGTGGGTTGGCGCGGAGTCCCTTATGGTTATGTTCCTGCATCCCACGAACCCCATGACGCTGTAGGACGAACCGTTCGTGTACTCGGTGTTGTTTGGGCAGACAGACGGGGCATTTACATAGAGCATTGGCAGGCCGTCTATTGTGTTGTCTGTGCTTACGTTTATCCTATAAGTGGCTGCAACCGCGCTTGTTGACTCAAAATAGAATCCCTGCTGGCCTGGGGTCGCATTGGTTGTTATGCTGTTGTTGGCAAACATAAGGTTTGTGATGGTAACGCCTGATGTATAAGGAAAATAGAGGGCATATTGACTGTTGTTCACAAAGGTGTTGTTTGTGAAATTTGAAGGGTTTGCCTGGTTTTCTATCTGCATCCCGGCAGCATTGCTATAAAAATAGTTTTCCCTAACAACGCTGGTTGTGACGGAGGTGAAGTAAAACCCTGCTGTTGTAGCACGTGTCACATTATTGCCAGAATAGAGAGCTGATGTGATGCTAGTTGAGTAGATGCCATATGTGCCCTGGTGGTGAACAGTGTTGTTGATTAGGGTGGTATTTGTGGAACCCGAATTGTAAAAACCACTGGTGGTTGCGGCTGTTATGTTGTTGCCTATTGCGGTGATATTGTTGGAGCTGAAATAAAAGCCATAGGAGCCGGGCGAAGTTGCGTTGTTGCCTATGAATGTGTTGTTGTTCGCGCCGCCGGTTGTGACAGCATAATACCCATAGCTGGTTACGCCGCTGGCGTTGTTCCTTATTATAGTATTGTTGAAGCTGGCCGTCTCTGTCCATATTCCGCTGTTTGTGCCGCTTGTTATGCTATTGTTCTCAAAGAGGCTGTTGTTTGTGGCCCCGATATATATGCCATCATACCAATCATTCAGTATGCAGTTTCTGACAGTGGCATTTATCGCCCTGCTCACATTCACCCCTCTGCTGCTGCTTGTGTCTGCGCCGTCTATTGTATAGCCGCCGCAGTCAAGAACCACGTTATTGGCAGTGATATTCATGCAGGCGCGGCCGCCCTGGTTGCTTATGCTTGCAGTGAGGTTGTAGGTTGTGCCAGCGCTGTTCAGGTTTGTGCAGGCGCTTATGTCTGTAGCCAACGCTTCCTGCTGATAGAGCGCGAAAAGAATAAATGTTGCCGCAAGCAGTGCATTAGAAAGTCTCATATTGTTCAAATTTTATTGAACTGATATATAAACTAGTGCCAGAATCTCTTCGTGGCAATGAAGTTTCTTTCTGCCGCAAGTATGGCCTTGAGAAATTCCTCTTCACTCCTGTAATGCTTTGACAGAAGAGTTGTAGCTGTCTGAGGACCCACGCCCCTTCCCGCAAGGGCAATAACGGCCCTCTTGCCGTTCACAAGAACGATATCCGCACCGAGCGTTATGCTGTCCATTCTCTTCTGCTCGGCGTCTGTTAATTCTAATCCAGCAATCTTCTTCTTCACAATCTCCTCGACCTCCTTCGCAAACGGAGAAACAGCAGCAATTAATTTGGAATCGCATTTAGGGCATTTTATGCTCTCAGGAATATCCCTTGCCTGCTCGGTCTGGGCCCACCTGCCGCATGTCAAACAAACCATTCTAATCTTCGTATTAAGCAGCCTCTCCCTGAAGAGCTTCAGTATCTCTGCCTCAGGCCTGTTAGGCTTCATAACATCTGTCAGCTCATATCGCAATCCATACTCCCCCAAGGCAGTGAGGCCTTCTATCTCCCTTATCCTGATCTTCTTCTCCTGTATCATCCCCACAATCCTTGTTGCGCTGTCCAGGTCCAGCTTCTCTGTATAGATCTCATTCAGCGTCTCATGCCCCAAAGGACTGTCCTTGTATATGTCGATCAGCTTGCCTATGTTAAGGAATTCAAGCTGCGCATCCTTTGCAATGATTCCAAAGCGCTTCGCAACCCTTATGAACCTGTTCTTGTAGATTGAGCTGTTAGGAAGGGAGAGCGAGAGTATTGTCCTCAGCATCTCCGGCTGTGTTTCCAGCAGCACCTTCTTTATCCTGTCCACCTGCAGGTTCTGGAAAATTATCCTGTAGGGATCAGTCTTGCTGAATACAGCCCTGCCGTCTTCAGCTGAGATGAGCGAGGAGATATATCTCGACAATGTTTCATTGACCATTGAGCCGAAGCAGCAGTGCATCACCACATACTCGGCGTATCTCTCAAAAACTATTGTCTTGTCGTCCGGCATCTCCTCCTTCTGCCTCTTTATGATTGAGAGCATCTCCCCGATGACATTCTCTGAAACAGGATACTTCTTTGATATCGCATCCTTAATCTGCTCGTTGCTCATTCCAGATTGAACAAGATTTCCAAGCTTTCTCCTCAGCTCCCCAACCTCCTGAGCGATCTCAAATGTCACTGGAATAAGCTCGCCGTCCCAGCCTGGGATTGCGGATTCTATTACACCGGAAGAATCAACAAAGACCTTGTCATTTTCCACAGAAACAATCCTCCATGGCCGTCCCTTGACAATGAATGTTGAACCAGTCTCGCCATGCTCTGCTATGAACTCTTCATCAAGCACGCCAACAGATTCGTTAGTTGCGATGTCAACAACCCTGTAGTTCCTTGTTGTGGGTATTGTGGAGAGGTTTTCAAAGTAGTATAGGAGGGCCTTCCTTTTCCTCTTGATCAGGTTCTTTTCGATGAAGATCAGCTTGATCTCTTCCATGAACTTTATGAGATTCAGAAACTCGTCCTTTGTCATGTCCTTGTAGGGCGAACTTCTGGAAAATGTTTTGTATAATTCATCTATGTCAGCTTCATAAGGCCTGATAGTCTCGCCTATTATCTGATGGACCAAGACGTCCAGACATTTTTTGTAGGGTGTCAGTTCCTCCAGCTCGCCGTCCAGTGCCTTTCTGGCAATCACAGCAGACTCGAACACATCATCTCCTTCCCCAGCAAGAATTATTCCCTTTGAGATTTTCTCCATGCTATGTCCGCTCCTTCCAACCCTCTGTATGAGCTTTGAAACCTGTCGTGGTGACATGTATTGGATGACAAGCTCAATTGCTCCGATGTCAATTCCCAACTCCAAAGATGAGGTAGCTATCAGGGCCTTCAATCGTTCTTCCTTGAACTCTTTCTCTGCTTTGATCCTTACCTCCTTTGCCAGCGAGGAGTGATGGACATCGTGCAGCAGCTCCTTGTCATAAACCCTCAGTCTTGAAGAGAGAAGCTCTGCAGCCTCCCTTGTATTAGTGAACATGATTGTTGATCTGCTCTTCAGAATCAGATCATGTATCTTCCTCAACCTTGCAACAACAGCCTCTCCAACGAAAATCTTCTCGGCAGCAATCCTGTCCTCTGCGTTTGGATAAGGATGTTCAACAGAAATTTCCAAGCGCTTCATTGAGACTGCATTAACAATTGAAAACTTCCTGTCACCGAAAATAAACTTGGCTGCCCTCTCAGGCGAGCCTACGGTTGCGGACAAAGCTATAATCTGCGGTTCTTTGCAGACCCTCCTCAGCCTCTCCAATGCGAGAACCAACTGTATGCCACGCTTTGATTCGATAGTCTCATGAATTTCATCCACCACAATGCATTTGACGTTCTTCAGATGTTCTAGCATCTTCTCGCCTACAAGCATCGCGTTCAACTGCTCAGGGGTCGTTATGAGAAGGTGCGGTGGATGTTCCACCTGCAGCTTCCTCTCATGCTGAGTTGTGTCCCCATGCCTGACAGATGCATCCAGGTCCAGTTGCTCAGACCACCACAGCAATCTTGAGAACATGTCCCTGTTCAGACTTTTCAATGGAGTTATGTAAAGGACAGCTATAGGCTTCATCTCTTCTTTCGCAATTCTGTTAAAAATCGGAATCATGCAACTTTCGGTCTTCCCACTCCCAGTCTCGGCTATTATCAGAACGTTTTCCCCTGAAATAACTTTTGGTATGGCTGCTTTCTGAATTTCTGTAGGTTGTAAAAATCGAGATACGGTTATCTTACGAACGCTATTATCTAATAGGTCAAAGACCTGTGAGGTCACTGTCATCGCCTTGTGTATCTCTAAGCTCTGTTGAGTCGCGGAGTTTAAAAAGAAATAGCTGAGCGGAAACCTGTAACAGGGAATCAGAAAGCTTAAATATCATATTTGCATGAGCTAACATATGGAACCGGGCATCAGAAGAACGCTAAAAGACATGTCTCAGGATATCCCTGAGGACCCAACAAGAGAAGGGTTTGCAGAGTCTAGAACACTCACAGCTTATAGGGATGGGACAGAAGATGATGAAGATTATGAAATTCTGTGATTAAATACTTTAGAAGCCTATTTGTTTTATGGTTACTGTTCTGGAACATATCGATCCTAGGCAAAAGAAGGAGATGCAGTGCCTTGACTATATCAGCCACATGTTTGAGCATTCAGATGAAGAAGGGCAGGCCGCATTCGGATTTCTCCTCTCCATTTATGCAGCATATGCAAAGGATCCTAAAGTAAGAAGCAAGGCGAAGGAATATGCAGATAGAAATAAGATTCCACCGCTTTCCCATGAAGGAAAAGGCCCTATCATACACGATACTCAGGGAGTCGTATGCTTTAAGGGCAAGCTGCATTGGGAAGCCAACGTGGGCATATAGCTTTCCTAGCAGTCTTCCTCCTGGACTAGACAATTAAATAATAGTAGCATGTAATATCTCTTATGCCGACGCATCGTTATGAGCCAAGCTTAATGGTCAGGTTTCTAGGGGACACGCCGCCTGCCAGAATTCTAGACTACTTCATTATGAACAAGCGCTGAGACGCTTCCATGCAAGATGTAGCGGACTGGACAGACCTATCAAGGAACACAGTAAGAAAGGTCATAGATTACTTCGAAAGACTGAATATCTTGGGTCTTACCAGAAGTCTGGGAAGGGCCAAGATGTATCATCTTTCTGAAGACAACCCAGCCGTAGACCATATGATAGAGCTTGATATGAAGCTATCTCATGATTACGCTCATAATCTTCAAGGAACGCCCGTGCCCGTTACAAGGAAAAAATAATTAATCGCATTCGATCCTTCTCAATAATTTATTCTTATTTCTTCCCCGAACCTCCTTTCCCCACAACACAAAAATCCTGTTGACTCTGCTCCAATATTTCTTTGGGACAATCTTCATCAGCTCTCTTTCTGTCCGCTCAGGTGTCTTGGTTTTCACCAATCCCAAAACGTTCGAAAGACGATGAACGTGCGTATCGGTCGGTATGGCATGCTTCCCATGAACCTCCACAAGAACTATGTTTGCGGTCTTCCTTCCCACGCCAGGTATCCTGACCAGCTTCTCCAGATCCTCAGGAACCTTTCCCCCATACTCCTTGAGGATGAATTTGGCGGCAGCAATCACATGCTTAGCTTTTGTCTTGTTGTAGTTCAGGCTCTTGAATACATTTAGAACGTCTTTGTAGCTTGCATTAGCCATGCTTCTGAGAGTTGGATACATCTTGAACAATTTCTCTGCAATTGGAATCGTTGTCTCGTCCCTGCTCTGCGCAGACATGACTGTTGCGATGAGGACTTGCCACTCCTCCCCCCAGTCTTCAGCAGCCAAACGTTTCAGGCTTTTTCCGTAATGCTTCTCTGCCTGCTTGAATATCTTCAAGAAATACCTGCGCTTGTCCATTTAATAGATTGCCGAAGAGGGCTTATAATGTTTTAGTTTGTTTCTTCGAATTCATTTATGTTTTATTGCGATAGGTATCTTCAGTTCCTGCAGTTTCTTATTCCATTCTCTATCCAGAGTTCGTGCAAGCTTTCTGGACTGCCCTTCGTCATAGTATATCTCACCACATTCTAGACATTCTATGTAATCCGTATTCTTTACTGTTATGTCAATCCCGCTGCGCTTTGTTCTGAAGTCTTTCTTTGCGACCCTAAACCTTTTTGACCCGCACAGGCACCTGTCTAAGGATATGCTACTCTTCATCATATCTCCTCCTATTTCTTTGTTTTAACTCTATAAAAGCCTTATACTCCGAAGAACTAAGAAATTTGATTTCTACAGAATTAGATCTGTAAACTGATTTCATAACAAATGATCGCTCATCTTCGACCACAAGTATTGTATAGAAAGTTCCATTAGGATGCAGAAATATACACTTCTGAGTATTCTGCTGTCTGGGGTGTGGGAATAACTTGCCCCATTGTTTAACTGCCTTTGTAGCAATTAACAAAAACAATTCATAGCTATCATCGCGTTCTAAGCATCTTTCAAATGCGCGTCTCTGAAACTTATTTGTAGGAAAGACCTTTTTCTCTTCGCGTTTCATCTTAAAACCTAGGCAGGAACCACATCGATCTGGAAGGTGTAATTGCCAGGAATCACTAAGGCTCTGAACTCATGCAGGATATAGAAGTACATGTCAGAGGGCGGGACAGACAAGAATTCGGGCAGTGCTTCTGTCTTGTTCTCATTCCATAAACTCATCTTAATGCCGTCAGAATTGGGTTCAAAGGTAACATTTAGTGTAACATTGATCGGAACACTGGCCCTGTTGACTAGCTTTATTTTTGGGGAATAGATGCTTTCGCCTTGATAGCCCTTCAAAGTGTAGTATGTGTCATTGCTAGATCCGATTATGTCTATCTCCAAAGAATTCTCTATGGTAGCATAGCCCGTGACTCTGCCGTAGGTTGAGAACAAGGAAGCGCCCATTCCGACCATTAGGACAAGAGCAAGTGCCGCAGACCCTGCAACCAACAGCTTCCTCATGCCTAAACAATATATGTTCCGTTAACATAAATGCCATTTTGCAGTGGAAGAGTTAATTTTTTCTAGATTTCCTGTGGAGAGTTATGATTTATATATCAATTCCGAGAATAGAGTACTATGCCAAGAAAGAACTCCGTGATTGCTGCGGCCCCGATGGCGAAGATTCTGAAGGAGGCTGGAGCTGAGCGTGTGAGTGACGATGCAGCAGCCGCAATGGCGGCTGTGATGATGGACAAGGCCATGGAGATGGCAAAGGACGCTGTCAAATTTGCTGTTCATGCTGGAAGAAAGACTGTGAAAAGGGAAGACATCGAGCTTGCTAGGAAGAGAATCTAACCAATATATCTAGAAGTCGCTTCCTTTTCATCGAGTTTTGTCCTCTTGACCTCTTCAACAATTCTCTGGTACTTCTTGAACATGTCCTCTGTTATCGAGGGCTTTATCTTCTTCAACGCTTCCTCGAAGTGCTTCTTTGCAACTTCCTTTGCCTTGTTAGGGTTCTCCCGCAATGCGCTCAAGCCAGCCTCCCTTGCAACAGCCTCCAAATCAGCTCCGGAGTATCCCTCAGTCCTCTCTGCAATCTTCTCCAAGTCAACCTCCTTCAGAGGCATTGATCTTGTATGGATATTCAGTATCTCCAGCCTTGTCTTCTCCTCAGGAGCTGGAGTGTAGATGAGCCTGTCGAATCTTCCCGGTCTCAGCAAGGCAGGGTCGATTATATCTGGACGGTTTGTGGTAGCTATGACAACAACGCCCTCCATATCCTCGATCCCGGACATCTCTGTCAATAGCTGTGAAACGACCTGCTCTGAAACCCTTGACCCGACTTCTGCCCCTCTTCTGGGCGCGATGGCATCGATCTCATCAAAGAGTATGATCGCGGGAGCGACCTGCTTCGCTCTCCTGAATATCTCCCTTACCCTCTTCTCGCTCTCTCCAACAAACATGTTCAATACTTCCGGTCCCTTGATTGCAATAAGGTTTACAGCTGCCTCGTTCGCAAGCGCCTTGACAACATGAGTCTTGCCGGTTCCTGGCGGGCCATACAGCAGCACTCCGTGCGGCGGCCTGATTCCAACCCTCTTGAAGCTCTCAGGGTTCTTTATCTGCCAAATAACTGATTCTGTCAGAGCTTCCTTGACATCTTCCAGTCCTCCCACATCAGTCCATTTTACCTTCGGAATTTCTATCAGAACCTCTCTCATTGCAGAAGGTTGCACCACGCGCATCGCATATTCGAAGTCCTCTCTAGTAACCTTCAGCTTCTCAAGTATGGCATTTGGTATCGGTTCGTCATGCTTCAGGGAAGAGATCTCCGGAACTATTTTTCTCAGGGCATGCATGGCAGCCTCCTTCACCAGAGTGGAAAGGTCAGCGCCGACATATCCGTAGGTTATCTCGGAAATCTTGTCAATGTCAACGTCCTTCTCCATTGGCATTGATCTTGTATGTATCTGCATGATCTCTCTCCTTCCTTTCTTGTCTGGGACAGGAACCTCAATCTCCCTGTCGAACCTTCCGCCTCTTCGCAGGGCAGGATCCAATGCGTTGGGTCTGTTAGTTGCAGCAATCACTACAACCTTTCCCCTGCCCTTCAATCCATCCATCAAGGACAATAACTGCGATACAGTCCTTCTTTCAACCTCTCCTGTAACTTCTTCCCTCTTTGGAGCAATTGCATCTATCTCGTCGAAGAAAATAATTGAAGGAGCGTTCTTCTCCGCCTCTTCGAAGACTTTGCGGAGGTTGTTTTCAGTTTCTCCGTACCATTTCGAAACAAGCTCCGGACCCGATATGGAAATGAAGTTTGCACCCGCTTCGTTTGCAACCGCCTTCGCGATAAGAGTTTTTCCAGTTCCAGGCGGGCCAAATAACAGCACGCCCTTCGGTGGCTCTATGCCAAGCTTCTCAAAAAGCTCTGGCCTTCTCAAAGGCAATTCAATCATCTCCCTGATCTTCGGAAGAACCTCGTTCAACCCTCCAATATCCTCATAGTTGACCTCAGGCAGCTTCTTCTCTTCAACCTCAACTGCTTCTGTCAGCAGCTCTACCTCTGTAAATTCTGTTATCTGGGCAATTCCCTCAGGATTGGTCTTTGTAACAATTAGCCTCATCTCCCCTGCCATGGGCATGAACACCTCCTCAAGGTCGATGCCAAACATCCTTGAGAATATGTCATCTGTCCTGTCGCGCATCTTGAAAACAGGATTTGCAATAATTATGTCTCCTTTTATCATGGGTCTAATTCTGAGATTCTGCCGCAGAAGGTTTGGAGAAATATGGAATATAATACCTTTCTGCGCAGGGGCGAGAACAACTTTTTTCGCCTCCTTGACATCAGCCTTCCTCGCCATTATGGTCTCTCCGATAGTTGCATCGCAGTTCTTCCTGACAAGGCCGTCAACCCTGATTATGTTCAAACCTACATCAGCGGGATAGGCGCGTATCGCTATAACTCCCGTCTTCTTCTTCCCCTCTATCTCTATGACTTCCCCTTCCTTGATCCCGAGCTGCTTCATGGTTGTGTAATCTATGCGGGCGATCCCCCTTCCGAACTCCTCCCTTCCGGTAAGCTCTGCTACCCTTAACTTGATCCCGCTTGCTGTTCCGCTATTCTTGTTGAACATTTTCTCTCTCCCTTCTCAGTTTTTTCAGAGTCTCAAGCTCGTCAAATGTGATCATGACTGGGAACGTCTTTACCTGAACCTTGTCTTCCCATCGGCTGAAGAACTCCTCCATTGCTCTAAGGTTTTCTTGCATAACTATAAATACGGATTGGGCAACGTTCAGATGCGGAATGGTATCTAATACGCCTTCGCGTTCGTATACATAACGGCTCGACTTCTTTACAATAATCTGCCTCCTTCCATGGAGGTCCTGGAAGAACTTGTTCCTCTCAGAATTGGAGTCGAACTTCTCAGAATCAGTGTCAAAGCTGATTAATACCGCCTGGTGTTCCCCTTGCTTCCTAATCCTGATTTGCATAGTTGGTATGTAAGTAATGTAAACTATTTAAAGGTTTGCTTTAGGTGTTGTAAAATAATCTTTTTATGATTTTGCTTTCAAGTCTAGCCATGGAAGAGGTCTACGAGCCGCGGGAGGACTCCTATCTGCTTCAGGAATGCATACCGCAGAATCTTAAGGGAAAGAAGATCCTGGATATGGGAACAGGCTCAGGCATACTTGCAATAACCGCTGCAAAGAACGGCGGGGATGTAACAGCAGTTGACATAAGTCCAGAAGCTTTGAAAGCTGCAGAGAAGAATGCTAAAAGGCAAAATGTGAAAATAAAATTCATCCTATCAGACTTATTTGAAAATATTGCTGAAAAGTATGACTTGATTATTTTCAATCCTCCTTATGTTCCGGAGAATGAGTTTGATGAGAAAGTTGGGACATCAAGGATATATTCCGGTGGGAAGAGTGGTAGAGAAGTGTTGGAAAGATTCATAAAGGATGTGAAAAGATTTCTAAGTGAGAATGGAGAAATTCTGATAGTTATATCAAGCTTGACTGGAGAAAAGGAAACCTTTGAACTGTTCAGAAAAGCTTCATTTGAAGCCAGGATTGTGGTTCGGGAGAAGGTTCCGTGGGAAGAACTTCTCGTTCTGTATGTACAGCATCGCGCAGCGCTTTATCCTTAGCAATCTCCTCATCCGTCATTAGTCTAACTGGTTTTGATCTCTTCAGGAGTATCATGCAGTTTTTATCCTTGTTAGCAGGCCATCCTGCCCCCACCATGCACATGTCCTGCTTCTCAAGCCAGGTAATCCAGATAGCAGCCGACCCCTCTGGAGAAAATCTAATTCCAACATCCTCAACAGGCATATCAACATACTCAGACTCTTTGCCAAGCACCTCTGGCAATTTGCGAGCTAATTCATAATCGAATCCTATAGGAAAAAGAGTCCTCCTAACACTCCTTTCGTCTATTTTCAAAGGATAAACTGTTTCATTCATTTTAATCTCTATCTCCCCATCGAGTTTCTCAACTGCAAGCGGATATTGGACATCATCTCTTGTTACCCTCTCCCTGACATAGAACCATGCGCCCTCCTTGCACGTCTGTCTTAGGGTTTTTCCAATTTCAGAATCGAAATGAATCCATCTCAATGCCTCCCTAAATACTGGGTATGCATATGTACTCTTCTTCCTTCCATCGCTCCACTCCTCTGGAAATTCAACTTCCCCGACAAGCTGGCCAAGAAGAACTTGCTGATCAGCATCCAAATAAGGCAGTATATCATTATCTTCATATCTAAGGCTCAGAAGTTCAGACCTGTTAGCTCCCTTGAAATGGCCGGCTACCATGTGTACTTCAGAAACTCTTCCCATAAAAAGTAATAGACAGAAAAAGATTTAAACTAATCTACTTTTCATTCTCTCTGCTTCCTGTGGAAGTAAAAATCCAACTAAAGTTAGAATTTGTTAATCGAGCTGACAGGCTCAAGGATTTATATCTGTCATACAGACTATTTCTATGAGAATCCCTTTCTGCGAACCGATCGACAAGCTTCTCAACGGAGGGCTGGAGATAGGATGCATAACAAACTTCTATGGGCAACCAGGCTCGGCAAAATCACAAATTGCATTCCAAGCTACAGTGAAGGTTGCTTCTGCGGGAAGGAAGGTCATCTTCGTAGACACTGAAGGCGGCTTTTCTGTGGAGAGGATAGGACAGATGTGCAACGGATTTTCACAAAATGTTCTAGATAACATAGTAATTTTGGAGCCGAAGGAGTGGACAGATCAAAGGGATGCTATAAGAGGACTGGAAGAGCTATGCAGAACTCACAACCCCGGACTGGTTGTTGTTGACTCTATAATCGCGCTATGGAGACTAACAATAGCAGAGGAGAACGCGTTCGAAATCAACAGGGAGATGGCAACGCAGCTCTCAATACTGTCAAGAATAGCAAGGGAACATAAGATACCTGTCCTTATCACGAACCAGGTCTATGCTGACGTTGAGACAGGGAAGATAGAGATGAGCTGCAAGAACATAATGAAGTCCTGGAGCAAGAACGTGGTAGAGCTGGAACACACGGGAGAGGCGGGAAGAAGGAGGGCGAGGATAGTTAAATCAAGGTCCATAGAAGAGGGGAGGGAGACAGAGTTCGTCATAACAAGCGATTCCCTGAAAGCTGCCGAAGCAATTTAAGCCTTGAATCTAAACATTTCCTATGATAATGGCGCTGCTGAGCCTGATGGACATTCTG
>Ga0209542_10015910_pt1 | contig 12548 bp, 11 predicted proteins | sample RifCSPhighO2_01_FD_184028 | JGI IMG/M metagenome (GOLD analysis project Ga0209542, IMG submission 184028) | Soil microbial communities from Rifle, Colorado - Rifle CSP2_plank highO2_0.1 (SPAdes) (version 2) | ecosystem: Environmental > Terrestrial > Deep subsurface > Rock core/Sediment ...
CGACGGTCGCGCCTTTTTCCGCGAGGATCTTCTGGGTGATCTTTATCCGCTTCTCCAGGCGTCCGCCGGTCCGGTCGTGGATGAACAAGGCGGCGACGGCGGAACCCTTCCGCTCGAAGCCCACGATCTCATTGTGGTTCATCTCCGGCAAAATATTCGCGAAAGCAAGGTTTTTGGACGTCTCGTTCAGTTTTATCTTCCAGATATATCCGAGGTGGCGGTTGCCCTCGTCGGTATATATGACCACCACTTTGTTCCGCAATTTGCGGGCAAGGGCGCGTCCCGCATTCCGGAATCGGGCGGGAGAAAGGCCGGTGAAGTCCCATTCGCCGCGCAGAGCAAGGCCGGAAGCCCGGAGCACCTCGAGCAGGCCGTAGAACATCCTTCCCGTATATTGGCGGGGATTCAAGTCCGCGGCGGGGAAGAGGACGAGCGGCAGGCCGTGCCGCCGCGCGAGCGATTCCATCTTCCCGCCGTGAGCGACGACCGCCGGCACCCTTTTTTTGTTTTTCAGAAATTCCGCGAGTCCGGAGACGGGCTCTTCGGTGTTGCCCGAGAAGGAAATGAACACGTACAGCGGCCGCTTCAGGCGCCATTCGCCGATATCCGGCAGATCATAGTCCTTCCAGAGGATCACCGGCAGGTTCCCGAGGCCCAATTCCCGCCGGACGGACCTCAAAATTTCCCCGGGCAGGTTGGAGCCGCCCATGCCCAAAATGACTATGCCGTCCGGCTTCCGGCCGGATAGCTTTCGGAGATTGAGCGCGGTCAGGCCGTTCCGGCCCAATTGGCGGTTGGATTCCAAGATGTTCTTTTCGAAGAGGTCCATGTCCTTATTTTAACGCACGCGCGGTCCGCAGGTGCCATTCGCCCGCTTTCCGGAACCGGTCGGCGAGGTCCGCGATAAGGCCGGAACTCACTCCGCGCAATTCCTTGTTGGCGAGCATCTGGTAATCCGGGGAATACAGGAAGACGGCGGGGAAATCCGAGGAGATGGCCTCCTGAAGCTCCCGGAGATCGGCGAGGCGCTTTTCCGCATCCAGTTCCCGGCGGACGTTCTCGATCAGCCGGTCCGCCTCCCGTCCGCTGTACAAGGAAAGGTTCAGGCCGGGATGGAATCTTTCGTTGGAATGCCAGAAGGAATACAGGTCCCCGGGAGGGTTCATGACGTTCCCGAAGAGCACCGCCTGGTACTCCCGATTCTTGATCGCCCCGTTCACTATGCCGTCCGCGGGCACCCGCTCCAGATTCGCCTGGATGCCTGCCTCCCTCCAGGCCGATTGCAGCTCCTCGGCGGTCTGTTCCAGGAACGGCAGTTCCGGGACGGTCAAGGTGAATTCCAGCCGGATCTTGTCGCTTCTACCTACGGTTTTCTCCCGGACATTGTTCTCGCCCATCTTCCAGCCGGCCGCCTCCAGGTTGGCCCGGACGGCGTCGAGATCCGGCGCAACGGGCTCGGTTGCGGGGAGAAAAGCGGGCGGCACCGGTCCGGTCACGGCCACGGCCTTGCCGCGGAATATTCCGTCGATGAGCTTCTTGCGGTCCACGGACTCCGAAAGCGCCCGGCGGACCGCGGTCTCCTTGAGCGCGAGGTTCTGGCTCTGGTTCAGGAAAACGGCATAGTAGCCGGGCAGGCCGAAGGATATCGACTGATAGGAACGGTCCACCTTGCCGACCATTTCCGGATCGAGCGTCGCGAAACCGTCCACCGTCCCGCCGTTGAACGCCTTAAGCAGATCCTCCGGCTTGGAAAAAAAGCGAACGGTGAATTTTTGGAGCAAGGCGGCGCCTCCGGCGTAATTGGGATTCTCCTTCAGGTGATAGGAGGTTATGAAGCCGTTCGGCTGTTTTTCCGAAAAATCGAACGCGAAGGGTCCGCTGCCGATCGGCTTCAGATTGTATTCCGAGAGGCGCCAGTTGGGGGAAGGGGTCTCGGCATACAGATGCTTGGGCAGCACGTAAAGGGTTTCCAGGTTCTCGCCGAAGAAGGAGTACGGCCCGACCAGGTTGAACTGCAGTTCAAGCTCGCTCATCCGGTTCGCGGCCACGCCCTGCCAGGCACCGAAAAGGGGCGACTGGGTCTCCGGGTCCTGGATCTTCTGGACGGTGAAAACGACGTCGTCGCTCGTAAGCTGGCGGCCATCGCTCCAGACCAGGCCTTCCTTGAGGCGGACCCGCCAGACCCGGCCGTTCTGGTCCGGTTCGATCTTATCCGCCAGGACCGGCAGATTGGCGAACAAAAGCCGGGTGAGCGCCTTGTCCGCCTCGCTTGAAGCGAGGACGGGATTCACGTAAGTGGGCTGGCCGGTCATGCCTTCCGTATATTCGCCTCCCCGGGCGGGCACCGCCTCGGTCGCGTTCTGCCAAGCGAGAGCCGTAAGGACCGCCCCGGAGATGACCAGGAAAAAAGCGGCGGCCAGGAACACCTTCCGCTCCCGCGCGGTAAAAGACAGGAAGATTTGTTTCGGGGAGATCACGTTTGAATTCCGCGGTCCGAAGCCCGAGCTAGCCCAGATAGAGCTGCAGCACCGCGAGTCCCAGGAAAACGATGGCGAGGATGATGGTGGCGTAGAAAATGACGCGTTCCAGGCCCCGGCGGGTCTGGTAGAACCCTCCGCCTTCGCTGCCGAAGATGCCCGACAAGCCCGCGGACCGTTCCTGAAGCAGGATGAGGATTATGAGCACCAGGGAGATGACTATCTGGATGGCGGGGATGAGCATTAGCCTGATCTTTTGGTTGCGGAGTGGAAGATGAAGTTCACGACGCCCACCAGGAGAGACGACAGGATCAGGGCCGGAACGTCTTCTATGCTAATTTCTGGGAAGGAAATGTCAAGGATATACATAAGAAGCATGTTGACCAGGATGAGCCCCAGTCCCAGGGTGAGCACGATGACCGGACCCAGGAGCAGCTTCAGGACCGGTTTCACCACCCAGTTCAGGAGGGTGAGCGCGAGAGCCACGATCGCGAACGTCTTCAGGTCGCCGGACACCGAGAAACCGGGGATGATCTTATCCGCCGCGTAGAGCGCCAGTCCGTTCACGGCGACCGCCAGGACGGTTTTGGCCAGGAATCTCATATTCTTGAAGTATAGCGCGCTCGGGAAGAACCCGCAAAATCAGACCAAGCCCGAAAGCAGGCTCCTGCCGTTCATCTCCGGCGGTATCGGGATATCCATAAGTTCCAGGATGGTGGGCGCCACGTCGGACAGGATGCCCATGGTCTCGTTGTCTATGTTGCGCCAGTTCGCGAATTTTCTTCCCGCGAAGTCGGGACCCACGAGATACAGCGGCACCGGACTCGAATCGTGCTGGGTCTCGGTGCGCCCCGTTCCCGGGTTCAGAACCTGCTCCAGATTCCCGTGATCCGCGGTGATGATCAGGTTCACCTCCGCGGCCTTGGCGGCGGAGAGCACCCTGTCCATCTCGCGGTCGATCACCCGCACCGCCTCCAAGCAGGCCTGGTAATTGCCGGTATGGGCGATGGTATCCGGATTGGAATAATTGACCAGCATGAAATCGAAGCCGCGGTTCTGGATGGCCTCGAGCAGGCGATCGGTCACCGCGGAAGCCATCAGTTCGGGATGCTCGTCGGGATGGGTGACGTTCAAGGACGGTACCACGGCCCGGTACTCGCCGGGGAAGGGCGGCTCGCGGTGGCCGTTGAAGAAGTATGTGACATGCGCGTACTTATAGCTCTCCGCGAGGCGCAATTGGCTTTTGCCGGCCTCCGCGAGGACCTGGCCCAGCGGCCGCTCCACCATATCCGCGGGAAAGGCGACCGGCGCATCCCACTTGTCCTCGTAGCGGGTGAACATGACGATCTTGAGGTCCCGGATCTCCCGGCGCGGGAATTCCGAGAAGTCCGGGCCCAGGAACGCCTCCGCCATCTCGCGCATGCCGTCCTCCCGGAAATTGAAGAAAATAAGGGCATCTTTGTCGGCGATAGCGAGCTCCGGATGCGGGCGGAGAGGGGGCAGGAACTCCTCGGACATGCCCTTTTTGAAGAAAAATTCCAGCGCGGCCGCGATGTCCGGGGTTTCCTGGCCCTCGCTCCCGGTCATGCAGTTATAGGCCTTCTGGATGAGGTTCCAATTCCCGTTGCGGTCCATCGCGTAGTACCGTCCCGTCAAGGACCCGATCCGCTCCTGGGGCAGGCGTCCGAGAAGTTCCAAAAGAGACTTTGGCGGACTGTCCAGGCCGTCCGCGAAAAGATGAAGTTTCACCGGCACCCCTTCCTTTTCGCCCATTTGAATGAGCCCTGCGAGATGTTCGGCGGAAGCGTGGGTGTTCGCCTTGGTCAGAAGCCCCGCCAGATTCACCGCGGAACCGTTCGCGCGCGCGTGCTCGAAAGCGGACTTGAGCACCGGGTTCTCGAAAAAACTGCCGTCCTGGAGGGCCAGGGATATCTTGGGATAATATTGGTAAACGACCTTGCCGGCCCCGAGCGTGAGATGTCCGACCTCGCTGTTGCCGACCTCTCCCCAGGGGAGTCCCACGCTGATGCCGGAGGCCTGCAGGCTGGTCATGGGGTAGGTCTCCCGCAGGAGCTTGAAAACGGGCGGATCCACCACGTGAATGGGATTCGCCTCGTTCTGCGGGCCCAGGCCCCAGCCGTCCAGGATCACCAGCGCAACCGGTCGCGGCATATACCCATTTTATAGGGTTATTGTCCGGCTGTCAGCCGGATTGACTGTTTTCGCTTCCGTCTTTATAATGTTCATAGTCAAAAAGTCACTTAAACTTAACTTCCTAAAGACATTCTGGGGCGGCTACGATGAAAAATTTAGGAATAAAATCAAATGGAAACAAACTTGATCGCGTTCCTTGCGGGCGCGCTGGTTGTGGGTCTCGCGGCGGGGTATTGGGGCAGGTATTATCTGGCGCTTCGGGGCGGTAAGTCGCTCGAAGAGCTTAATCGACGCACACAAGCGGAGGCGGAAACCAAGGCCAAGGAGATAATCCTCGCGGCCAAGGAACAGGCCGCGGAGCTTCTCGCGGAAGCCAAGAAGGAGGAAAAAGAAAGCAAGGACAAGATCGCCGCGCTGGAGGCAAGGCTCCTGGAACGGGAGGTCAGTTTCGACAAAAGACTGAACGCCTTAAGCGAAGGCGAGACCGCCGTCCGGGAAAAGACCGCCAAGCTGGAGAGTCGGGAAACGAAGATATCCGAACAGGAGGATAAGGTCTCGAAGGAGCTGGAGCGCGTAGGGGGACTTTCCAAAGACGAGGCCAAGGAAGAGCTTATGGCCCAGATCCGCGATAAGAATTCCCAGGACCTGGCCCAGATATTGCAGAAAATAGACCGGGAACGGCGGGACGAGATAGAGAAGAAGGCCTTGGACATCATCACCGTGGCCCTTCAGCGTTATGCGCGTTCCCACATCTCCGAGGTGACCACCACCGTCTTTCCGCTCAACAACGAGGAGATCAAAGGCAAGATAATCGGCCGGGAAGGCCGCAACATCCGGGCCCTGGAACGGGCGACCGGCGTGGAATTCGTCATAGACGAGACCCCGGATTCCATCGTCATTTCCTCTTTCGATCCCTATCGTCGGGAAATAGCGCGCATCGCGCTGCAGAAGCTCGTGAAGGACGGGCGCATCCAGCCGGCCAAGATCGAAGAGAAGGTGGAGGAGGCCAAAGCGGAACTCGTGAAAAGGGTCCAGGAGATCGGCGAAGCGGCCGCCATGGAGGTGGGGGTATACGATCTGCCCAAAGAGATAATCCAGCTTCTGGGCCGGCTTCATTTTCGGACCAGCTACGGCCAGAACGTGCTGACCCACTCCATCGAAATGGCCTATATCGCGTCCATGATCTCGGCGGAATTGGGCCTGAACACCGAGGTCGCCAAGAAAGCGGCGTTGCTCCATGACCTCGGCAAAGCCATCGATCACGAGGTGGAGGGCACGCATGTGGAGATCGGCATGAAGATCTTGAAGAAGTACGGCATCGATGAGCGGGTGATCGACGCCATGCGCTCCCACCACGAGGATTACCCGTATGCGAATTCGGAGGCTTACGTCATAACCGCCGCGGACGTGATCTCGGCCGCCCGGCCCGGCGCCAGGCGGGACACCGTGGAGAATTACATCAAGCGCCTGGCGGAGCTGGAGCGCATCGCCATGGATTTCCCCGGCGTGAAGCAGGCCTATGCCATCTCCGCCGGACGGGAGCTCCGCATTTTCGTGGTGCCGGAGAAGGTGGACGATTTCCGGGCGCTGGAACTCGCGCGGGAAGTGGCGAACCGCATCCAAACCGAACTGAAGTATCCCGGCGAGATAAAAGTCAACGTCATCAGGGAGGTGCGGGCGGTCGAATACGCCCGGTAAGAACGTTCCTCTCGCGCAAAAACGAGCCAGCCATCCGCGATCACAGCATCAGGCATGCACTTTAACGGAACAAATCCGGCCAGAGCGACCATTGAATTCTCGACGGCTGGTTTGCGTACGGCCGCGAAGTTCTTCCTATACCTCGCGCTTATGAGCGTGGTAGTGGTGGTGCCCGGAACTTTCTTTCCCTTCATCGGGGTCAAATATTTCTTTTTCCGCGCCATGGTGAGCCTGGCGCTCATTTCGCTCGCCATATGGTGGGGCTTCGATCCGGAAGCGGACGCTTGGCTGCGCCGGAGATTCAAAGATGTATTTTCCCGCCCTTTGTTCCTGGCGGTTTCGGTGTTCGTCTTGATGTTCCTCTTAGCTTCGGTCGCCGCATACGATCCGCACGGGGCTTTTTGGTCCAACTTCGAGAGAGGCGAAGGGGGATTCCAGATGGTCCATTACTACCTGTTCTTCACCATCATGCTTCTGCTTCTTGAGAGCGATCGGGATTGGCATATGTTCTTTAAGATCTCCCTGGCGGCCGCGGCGCTCGTGGTGCTCTACGGATTCGCGTCCAACTGGTATGTGGAGAAGGGGGACGGCGTGTTCACGAACCCCTTCGGCCTGATAAGTCCCTACCGGGACGGCATCGAGCGGGCATTGAACGAAGATGCGCCGCCGCAGGTGACCGGTTTCGGCCGGGAATTCTGGCGCCGTCTCTTTGAAGGACGTTTCCAGGGCTCCTTGGGCAATCCCGCTTACGTAGCTCCCTATCTTATGTTCGCCGCCTTTTACGCGTTGTGGCTGTGGCTTAAAGGCAGGAAGGTCCTCCGGCGGAATCTCGGCTACTGGGCGCTCATCGCGTTATTCTTCTTCGCCTTTCTGCTCACCCAAACACGGGGGGCGTTCCTGGGATTGGTCGCCGCCTCGGGCGTCTTCCTTATATATCTGCTCTTTTCCGGGGAAAAGAAATTGCGCCGGGCGGCGCTTATCGCAATGGCCGTGCTTGCGCTCACGGCTGCGGTGCTCACCGGATTCCGGGAACACCCCTTGGTCGCCAAGGCGCCGATAAGCCGCCTGCTTTATTTCGATTTCAAGGAGCTCACGGCGCAGACCAGGTTTTGGACCTGGAACTCCGCCTGGCAAGGTTTCCTGGAGAGGCCGCTCTTGGGCTGGGGACCGGAGAATTTCGGCACGGTGTTCGATAAATATTTCGATCCCCGGCATTTTGTTCCGGGTAAAGCGACCGAGACCTGGTTCGACCGGGCGCACAGCACGGTATTCGGATATCTCGCGGAGACCGGCTTGGCGGGACTCCTCGCGTTCCTTGCGATATTCGCGGTCTTTTTCCGGGGTTTATGGAATAAGCTCCGGACGGGATGGCTGCCGGACGGGAATGCCCGGATAGGGCACGTTCTCGCGGGACTGCTCATCGCCGTACCCGTGGGCTACTTCGTCCAAGGACTGGTCCTGTTCGATGTTCTGCCCATCTACGTCAATCTTTTCGCGTTCTTCGGGTTCATGAGCCACTTATTCCATGGAGCAAACGACTAAAAAATTACTTGCGATATCCGTATCGGTCCTCGTCGCCGCGGTCGCGGTTTACGGGAATTATCTGCCCTTGCAGAAATCGAAGCTTTTTTTGAGGGCGATCTCCGCCCTGCCCGCGAGCGCCACCCAGGACAATCTTGGGGAGATACAGATGATCCTGGACGAGCCGCTCCGCGCTCCTTCCCCCATCGGCCAGGAGGAGATTGTGAGGGAGGCGGCCAAGCGCGCGCTGGGCTACGTCACGAGCGACGGAGCGATACCGCTTGTCGATTACATCGAAAAATATTATGCTCCTATTGCGAAATCCGGACGGGGCATGAGTTTCAGCCAGAACCTCCTGATGCTCGGCCTGCTTCACCGGCAGGCGTTCATCGCGACCGGAGACCCCTCCCATTTCCAGGCGGCCAAGGCCTATTTTGAGGAGGGATATGAGCGAGCGCCGCGCCGACCCCAGTTCTTGTACGCCCTCTTGCAGATGTATCAGGCGGAAAGGAACGTGGCCGGAGTCAAAAAAGTGGGGGAGGAGATACTCTCTCTATGGCCGGAGGATCAAACCGCCAGGGAAAGCTTGACGAAGTTCCTCAAGGAGAACGCCAACGGAGGAAACTAACCGCATGAAAAAAGCATTGATATTCGGGATAACCGGCCAGGACGGCAGCTATCTTGCCGAACTACTGCTCGGCAAGGGCTATGAGGTGCACGGGGTCATCCGCCGCGCCTCGACCTTCAATACCACGAGGATAGACCATCTTTACCGGGATCCGCACGTGAACGGAGTTAGCATGCATCTCCATTACGGCGATCTTTCCGATGCGAACACCATCCGCAAGCTGATCTATAAGATCCAGCCGGACGAGATATACAATCTGGGTGCGCAATCTCACGTGCGGGTCTCGTTCGACATACCGGAATATACCGGGAACATCACCGGCCTGGGCACCTTGCGCATCCTTGAGGCGATCAAGGATTACGAGGAACACTCCGGCAAGAAGGTCAAATTCTATCAGGCATCGAGTTCCGAGATGTTCGGCTCCGCGCCCCCGCCCCAGAACGAGAAAACGCCCTTCGAGCCGCGCAGTCCCTATGGCGTGGCCAAGGTCTATTCCTATTACACGACCAAAAATTACCGGGACGCCTATGGGATCTTCGCGGCGAACGGGATACTTTTTAACCACGAATCCCCCCGGCGGGGGGAGACGTTCGTTACCCGCAAGATCACGAGGGGCATCGCCCGGATAAAGGCCGGTTTGGACAAGAAGATATATCTGGGCAATCTGGACGCCAAGCGCGACTGGGGCTACGCGCCGGAATACGTGGAGGCCATGTGGCTCATGCTCCAGCAGCCGAAGGCCGACGACTTCGTGGTCGGCACGGGGGAGAGCCATTCCGTGAGAGATTTTTTGGATGAGGCTTTCAAATGTGCGGGCATCGACGATTGGAAGGGCTTCGTTGAGATCGATCCCAGGTATTACCGTCCCACGGAAGTGGAACACCTGGTGGCCGACAACACCAAGGCCAAGGAGAAGCTGGGCTGGCAGCCGAAGGTCAAATTCCCGGAGTTGGTGAAAATGATGGTGGATGCGGATCTGGCCGCCGTGGAAGAGGAACTATGGATCTCAAAGGCAAGAAAATCCTCATAACCGGAGGCCACGGCTTTCTGGGACGCCACCTGGTAGAGGTCCTGCTTCAACGGGGGGTCGTCCGGGAGGATCTTTCCCTGCCTGCTTTTCCGGAAACCGATCTGCGCAGGTGGGAGGATTGTGCGGCGGCGGTCCGGGGACGGGACGTGATCATTCACCTTGCGGCCAAAGTGGGCGGAATCGGCTTTAATATGGAGCGGCCGGGGGAATTCTTTTATGACAATCTGGTCATGGGCGCGCACCTGATGGAAGCGGCCCGGCAGGCAGGCGTCCGGAAATTCGTGGGTATCGGCACCATCTGTTCCTATCCCAAGTTCACCCCAACGCCATTCAAGGAAGACGACCTCTGGAACGGATATCCGGAAGAGACCAATGCGCCCTACGGACTGGCCAAGAAAATGCTTCTGGTCCAGGCCGACGCCTACCGCAGGCAATACGGCATGAACGCCATCACCCTTTTCCCGGTCAATATGTACGGTCCGGGAGATTCGTTCGACCCCGCGCGCTCCCATGTCATTCCGGCCCTGATAAAGAAAGTGGCGGATGCCAAGCGCGACGGTTCGGACCACATCGTCGTGTGGGGTACGGGCAAAGCCACTCGGGAGTTCCTGTACGTGAAGGACGGCGCCCTCGCCATCGCGATGGCCGCCGAAAGCTATGACAAGCCGGAACCCATGAACGTCGGTTCCGGCCGGGAGATATCCATCCGGGACCTGGTCGGTCTTATTTGCAAGCTGATGGATTTCAACGGCAAGGTCGAGTGGGATGCCTCCAAGCCCGACGGCCAGCCCCGGAGGATGCTCGATATAAGCCGTATCCGGCGCGAGATCGGCTTCGAAGCAAGAACGGATTTTGAAACGGGCCTCAAGAAGACCATCGATTGGTACTATAAGACCGAGAAGTCAGGGGATCAGACCGGGACCCCGTAGAATTCCTTTATCTTGGCGATCACCAGGTCCTTATCCTTGTCGCTTAATTGCGAGGAGGAAGGGAGGTAGAGACCGTTCGCGCCGTAGTGATCCGCCCACTTGAAGTCGCCTTGCTGGTTGTAGACGGGCTGGGCATGCATGGGGATGAAGAAGGTTCGCGTCTCGATGCCGTTCCGACCCAGGAAGTCCATCAGTTCGTCCATCCGGGAGACGAGTATACCGAACATCCAGAACACGCAGAAGGTATCGGGCGGCTCCGGGAAAAAGCGGATGCCGGGCACGTCCGCGAGGCCTTTCATGTAATACTTGGCGTTTGCCCGCCGTTTTTCGATCAGTTCGTCCAGGCGCTTGAGTTGCGCGAGGCCCAGGGCCGCGCCCAGGGCGGACATGCGCAGGTTCCAGGCGATGGTCTTATGCCAGAAGTGTTTCTCGTCGTCGAAATCGTAGCCGCGCATATGCCGCAGGCGCTCGGCCAGTTCGTCATCGTTCGTCACGATCATGCCTCCTTCGCCGGTAGTCATGATCTTGTTCGCGTAGAACGAGAAGCAGTTCGCATGCCCGAAGGTGCCTACCAGTTTGTCTTTGTATTTGGCGCCGTGCGCTTCGGCCGCGTCCTCCACCACTAAGAGGTTGTGCTTCTTGGCGATGGCCATGATGGCATCCATGTCGCACGGTTCCCCGTAGATATGCACCGGCATGATCATCTTGGTCCGCGAGGTTATCTTCTCCTCTATCTTCGCGGGGTCGATGTTGAAGCTATGCTCGCTGGAATCCACGAAAACCGGCGTCGCGCCGCAGTGGCTCACGGCGGCAGCGGTGGCGATCATGGTGAAATCGGGGACAATGACCTCGTCGCCGGGGCCGATGCCCAGCGCCTTCAGGGCCAGGAACAGGGCCGACCCCCCGGAATTCACGGCGACGGCGTGTTTCATGCCGAACTTTTCCGCGAAAGCCGATTCCAGCCGGTGCACCGGCGGAGCGATGGAGGATATCTCCGTCTTCTTTATCGCATCCGTGACGTGTTCTACCTCCAGATCGCCGATGTCCGGTTCGCACACGTAGATCTTGACCGGGTACTTATTTTGGCTGGGCATTCTTTTGTAAATCCTCGAGATCCGCTTCGACCATTAACTTGACCAATTCCTTGAATTTGACCTTCGGATCGAAACCGAAGGCGTTCCTGGCCTTGGAGGTATCGCCGACGAGGACGGTGTTCGTGGCGGGCCGCAGGAACTTGGGATTTATCTTCACGTATTGTTTGGGATCGAGGCCGACCGCGGCGAAGGCGGCGTCCAGGAATTCCTGGACGGAATGGGCCTCGCCGGTGCAGATGATGTAGTCGTCCGACTTGGGCTGCTGCATGATATTCCAGGCCGCTTCCATGTATTCCCGGGAATAGCCCCAGTCGATCTCTGCGGAGAGGTCCCCGAGTTCCAACGTATCCTGCAAACTCAGCTTTATCTTCGCCGCCGCGCGGGTGATCTTTCTCGTGACGTACTCCTCCGGCCGGCGGGGGGACTCGTGATTGTAGAAAATGCCGGTCGCGACGAACATGCCGTAGGCCTCCCGGTAAAAGCGGGAGATGACGTAGGCGAGCACCTTGGCGCAGGCATAGGGACTTTGGGGCCGGAAAGGGGTGTTCTCTGTCTGGGGGTTCTCTTCCGCCTTGCCGAACACATTCGAAGTGATGGGCTGAAAAAACTTTATCTTGGGGTCGAGCTGTCTTACGATCTCGAGCATCGCGCCCGGCGCGACACCGGTGATGCGGTATTGGTAATCCACCAGGTCGAAGCTCCAGCCGGCATGGTCCTGGTCGGCCTCGTTGTATATCTCGTCCGGCTTCACCTCGTTTATTACCCGGTAGAGCGAAGTGGTGTCCAGAACGTCGCCCCGGTGGAGGGTGATCTTGTCCAGGATGTGTTCGATATTCCGGGTATTGCCGGTCGCGGTGCGCCGGATGAAGCCGTGCACCTCATAGCCCTTTTCCAAAAGGACCTCCGCGAGATACGAACCGTCTTGACCGGTAATTCCGAAGATAAGCGCTTTAGGCATTGGAAATCCGTACGCTGTTCATCATAATACAACCGATATGGAAAATGAAAGCCGACGGG
>Ga0209542_10015911_pt1 | contig 12548 bp, 13 predicted proteins | sample RifCSPhighO2_01_FD_184028 | JGI IMG/M metagenome (GOLD analysis project Ga0209542, IMG submission 184028) | Soil microbial communities from Rifle, Colorado - Rifle CSP2_plank highO2_0.1 (SPAdes) (version 2) | ecosystem: Environmental > Terrestrial > Deep subsurface > Rock core/Sediment ...
GTGTAGTTCAAAAATTATTTGTTCAACCGTTGAATTCCTCTGCAGAAGTAAATAGTAGAACACTAACCAACGCCGAGTTGCCGGTTTTAATTAACGATGCAGCATTCACAGAAACTATAGACATCACAATTGATGCACGCATGAATGTTGACTCCAGCGTAAAAGATCTTGTTGCAACAATCAACATAGCAGCATTTGCGTACAAGGCCAACAAAAAAGTTGGAACAATAAGCGTTGGTTCGTGCGCTCCGTTGTTCGGACAATATTATAAAGTCACAAATGTACAGCCAACCGGAACAACATCAATAACATTTGATTTGAGTAAACCATGCCTTTATGAAGGAAACAGATTAACCGGGTTAGCAGGAACAGGCGGACCGTTTTCTCTGAAACTTGTGGACGTGGGTCAACCAACTCCAACAACTTACAATGCAGCTTTTGAATTATACAATTCAAGTAACCAGCTTGTTAACAACGGAACATTCACGACAGGACAGAACATCAAAAACACTTTCACACAATTGACAAAACAGATAACCATAAGCTCAATTGCAGTTGATGCAACAACGGGAATAGGAAAAGTAGAATTACAAATAACCTAATTCCAATTGCAGAATCACGCTTCATTCAACATAATCCATAGCAATTTAAATATTAGGTGAAACTTAACTAGTAAATCAAATAAATTTTTTTATTAAAGTGAAAAGGGGTCGAACAAATTTGAATTCTAAACTAATTGCATTTGTGTGCTTGGTGCTTATTGCCGGCTTTGTTAATGCTGCAGCTCCAACCGGAAGCGTTACCGCTCCAACAAATGGAACTTATTGGAAAAACGGAACCCAAACCATTACTTTTAGTGTTACTGATACTGATGCTCCGGCCGATTTCAATGCAGTTGTTTATTACAGCGCAAGTGCGGGAGCAAAAACAAATAATCTAACAGTCCCGGATCTAAATTTGTTTGCTTCGGGAAGATGTTCAGCAACAACATTCGCAAGCGGAACAACCTGTTCTTATTCATGGACCCTTACAGGAGTTGCAGATGGAAATTATTTCATTGATGTTGAATTAAAGGATTTGAACAATGCGGATTCAGCAACAATCAGCAGCCCTTCATTCATGATTGATAATACAAATCCAACGGGAAGTATTTCGGGAACTGTAAGCGAAAACGATGTAACACTTACATTTTCCGGAGCCGATGCGCATAGCGGAGTTGCAAAATTTGAAGTTAAAGTAGATTCGGGAAGTTATATTGACAAAGGCGTTTCAGGCACTTCGCATTTATTCGAAAATTTAAGCAACGGAGATCGTAATTTCACTTTAAGAGTAACGGATCTTGCAGGAAACCAATTTGAAACAAGCATCATAAAGAACGTGAGCTTTTCAAGCAGTTCAAAGCCCACGGCCAAGCCTGAGATAACCTCCGACACACATGAGGAAGATGAATGGACAAGTGAAACAGAAGCGGAATTTGAGTGGACAACGGTTTCAACGGCAACACTTTATAGATACGCATTGAACACGGACGATAATTATACTATTGATGCTGATGACACTTCCAATGGGGATTCCAGGACAAAAATTTATGACAGCCTTGATGACGGAGAACGCTGGTTCCACGCTGCAGGATGCAATGAAGCAGGATGCGGACCCACAGATCATTATAGAGTTAGGGTTGATGCGGGAACTCCCGGAGCTGTTTCAAACATTTCAGGTTTCGGGCAGAGCGATGGTAGCATTTACATTTCATGGGAAGAACCCGATGACAATCCTGCTGCAAATAATTCCGGCATAAAAGAATACGCGATTTATAGGAACAAGAGCAAGCAAACCGGTTCCAGAGACTTTATTCCAACAGATGCAGGAGTAAAGGCTTTCACCGGAATCACGGAAACCGATTTTACCGATGAGGAGAATCTCATTGAGGGATTGGCTTATTATTACAGAATCAGGGCAATTGACAATGCAGGAAACCAAGGGCCTTTGAGCGGAGTCAATAGAATTCTTCTCGGCGCAGTAACATGCGATATTGAAATCGAATTCAATGTTCCGGAAAATGTCGGCGCAGGAATTTTGGATATTGTCGCAAATATTTCAAGCGGCACTATAGAGAATGCTGATTTGAAAATAAAACTTCCGGGAAAGGCATTTGAAACAATTGCAATTGACAAAAGCGGGGCAAAAATAGAGGATTCTTTTGAAATACCAATTGGAGCGGATGGAACCGCATCATTATTATTGGAGGGCACGAGCGATACCGGAGCGGATTGCCAGAAAACACTTGATTTTACGATTGACACTGAAAAACCAATAGTGAGTTTAATTGCGCCGAAAGAAAACGGCGAAGTTGGCCAAACAACAAAAATTATTGCATCTGCTTCGGATGAAGGATCCGAAATCAAAAAAGTGGAAGCATTTTTGGACGGAACCTTGATTGGAGAATTGAGAAAAACAGGGAACACTTACACGCTTGAGTGGAATTCGAGAACAAAAGCAAACGGAACATACAACCTTGAAATTAAGGCGGAAGATAATGCAGGAAACACGGAAGTTTTCGAGGCAAGAGTAAAAGTCAATAATGTTGAGGGCGACATTATTTCGGAGGAAACAAAAACATTTGAAACCGCGAATCTGGATGAGTTGCTCAAGGCGGCTAATTTGAAGGAAGAGTTTTTTGAGGAAGCAAAAAAACTTATCAATGAGAATGATCCTACAAGAACTTTGATTGTTGCAAAGAATGGTTCCGGTTCAACAGCGGTAATTGTTGTAACACTCAAAAATTCAGGGCAAGCAAAGAACATGCAGCTCATTGAATTCATTCCAAAAAACATTGTTGGAAACGCGCGCGATATTGAAAGCGAGCAAGAGTTTGCTGTAATTCAAAATGATCCTGTAATTGGTTTTAATCTTGGAGAAGTTGCTTCAGGAGAAGAAGTTAGAATTTCTTATACTGTCGGAACCAATCTGAATGAGGGACAGGCAAATTCTATCATCAACAATTTCAAGGAATTCAATACGCCCCCTGTTCTTTTAGAAGAATCAAGAAAAGAGCCTATAGCAACAACGCCTTTGTCTGACATTGTTTTTATTGCATTCATAATAATAGCGGTTTTGGCGATAATCGGGATTCTCCTTGTTGTTCTTGGCGGAGGGGCTCTTTTAGCCCACAAGGTTTTGAAAAGCGACCATGGTTTTGAAACCGGAAAAGGCAAGTCTTTTGACCAAAAAACACAGGAAAAATCCGGTAAATTTGGTTATGAAAATAAATAGCACCCCCTTTAATATCCCCTAAAAAGGATTTCCCATAAGTGTTTTTTTATGCCCGCACAAAACATGGTTACTGTAATAGGAGCCGGTCCGGCAGGATTGGCTTGTGCCAGAAAAACCCAGGAATTGGGGTGGAAAACTACTATTATTGAGGACCATCCAACTGTAGGAGATCCGGTTGCTTGCACCGGGCTTATAAGCGCTACCGGAGTTGATGAACTCAGGATCAGGAGACAGGTGGAGGAAGTGCTTGTAAATAAGATCAAAGGGGCACAGATTTTTTCGCCAAATCACGAGATGATAGAGATAAAAAGAAGCAATCCTGTTGCTTATGTAATCGATAGGGGCAAATTTGACAGGGTTTTGGCAAAGGATGCGGTTGATGCCGGAGCAGAACTAAAACTTAACACAAAAATGATTGATATTCGGAATGAAACAATTTTCACGGAGTATAAAGGCAGGGGAGAGCTTCTAAAATCAAAGATAATTGTTGGCGCTGACGGGGTTAATTCCAAAACAAGAGGCCTTGCGGGAATAAGCACTAACATAAAGGATTTTGTGCATGCTTATCAGGTTGTTGCAAAAGGAAATTTTGATCCTAATTATGTGCAGGTTTATGTTGGGGAATATTCAAAGAATTTTTTTGCTTGGATTGTTCCAGAAAACGAGGAAACAGCGCGCATTGGATTGGCTAGCACCTCCGGAAACATTAGAAAGGATTTCAATGTTTTTGTTGCGGAAAAAAATATTTCAGGAGAATTCTGCGACATGTGCTCTTCGTTGATTCCGATAGGAGAACCGCTCAAAAATATTGTAAAAAACAATATAATGTTGGTTGGTGATTCGGCTTTCCAAACAAAAGCTACAACCGGCGGAGGAATAATGATTGGAATGGAGGCCGGGAGAATAGCAGGACAAGCAATCAATGATCATATTAAGGAAGGAAAACCTTTGAAGGATTATGAAAAAGCCTGTGCCGGAATAAACAAGGAATTGAAAATCCATTGGAAAGTCAGGCAATATCTCAACAACAAAAATGAGGATGAGCTTGACAAATTATTCAGGAGAATGAGAAACGCGAAGATCGGAGAATTTTTGAGCGAACACGGAGACATGGATAAGCCCTCGCGTTTTATCGGAAAGGTTCTTTCAAAGCCCAGCCTTTGGGGAATGTTCCCGGAAGCACTCAGGTTTATGAGCACGTGAAAAAATATGAATAGAATAATTCTGCACGTTGATTTTGACTATTTTTATGCACAACTCGAAGAATTGAGAAAACCGGAATTGAAAGAAAAACCAATAGCGGTTTGCATGTTTTCCGGAAGAACCGAATTTTCCGGAGCTGTTGCAACCTCTAATTATAAAGCGCGCGAAAAAGGAGTAAAGGCCGGAATGCCGATTGCTTTTGCAAAACAAAAAATTCCCGAAATTATTTTGATCAAAGCCGATCGCGAATATTATTCCGAGGTTTCGAATAGAATAATGGAGTTGATGCGCGAGCATTCTGATAAGTTTGAGCAAGCTGGAATTGATGAAGCGTATATTGATGTTACGGAGCAAACAAAATCAAGTTTTGTTGAAGCAAAAAAGATTGCGGAGAAAATAAAAAAAAGAATTCTGGAAGAGGAAAAGCTTACTTGTTCTGTTGGTGTTGCACCAAACAAATTAATTGCAAAAATGGCTTCGGGTTTCAAAAAGCCTGGCGGCTTAACAGTTATAACAGAAAAAGAGGTTAAAGAATTCCTGCGCGGAATGAGAATAAAAGATTTGCACGGAATTGGCCCGAAAACAGTTGAAATTCTTTCGGAAAAAGGAATAACCACTATTCCGAAACTTGTGGAAACTCCGATAAAAGAGTTGCAGGAATTGTTCGGGGAAAATAAAGGGGTTTTAATTCACGAAAAATCAATTGGCTTTGATGAATCTCCGGTTGAGGAAAAGGAGAAACAACAATATTCGCGAATTCTCACGCTCAAAGAAAACACTTCCAGCGCGGAAAAGATTTTTGGAGAATCGAAAATTCTCGCACAACAATTATCGCAAAAAGCAAAAGAGAACAATGTTTTATTCAGAACCATTTCAATTATTTTGATTTCAAACAAACTTGAATCGGTTTCGCGGAGCAGAACGCTTCCGAAAGAAACACAAAGCGAAAAGGAAATACTTTCGGTTGCAAAAGAACTTTTCGAGGAATTTTTTTCCGCAAAACCTGAGTTTGTTGCACGAAGATTTGGTTTGAGGGTTTCGAATTTTTCAGCTCCCAAAACGCAGAAAACCATTTTTGATTTTTAAGCGAAAAAATACTTTGATTTTCAGTAAAAAAATTTTCAATAAAGAATATTACTCAGCAATTCTACAAACGGCTGCACTAGAACCCATGTAAAAACATTTGGGAAAATCGTTGCAATGATGAGGAAAAGAAATGTATTGAAATAATCAGTCTGGTAAATTGCCTTTATTATAAAAAATTCCACAATGAGAATTACTATAACAACAAACGGATTGTCGGGAAGAACAAAACTTGCAACCCAAAACATCACAACGAATAGAACATTCAAGAGCAATGCATTCAGGACAGTTGCTTTTGAGTTCTGCAATGCTTTGGATAAAAAGATTACGAAAACCGTTCCAATGATAATGCCCGCAATTGTAGAGAGCCAGTAAAAAGACAACATACAAACCAATAGAAGAGAGAGCAATAAATAGTTTTGGATTATTTTTCGGAAAATTTCACATTTTTCAAGGAAAGGGAAAAATTTTAAAGATCGGTCCAAACCCCTTCAAAACCCTCCAAATGCTTGTTTATATAAATGTTTTCTTTTTAAGAATATTAAATAAAGGTCGGATTTTGTTGATTGACGTTGTTTTTGGGGTTTGCATTGTAGCCCTTGTGTTTGCGGGCATTCTTGCCAGAGACGTGCTTAGCAAGGATCAAGGATCCGAAAAAATGCAGGAAGTTTCGAATGCGATAAGAGAGGGAGCAAATGCTTTTTTCAAGCGCCAGTACAAGACAATTGGAATACTTTTTCTCGCGCTCACAGTGCTAATTTTTGTCGGTTACTCAATGCTCGGAAAACAGGAATTAGGAACACTAACCGCGGTTTCATTTATTTTCGGAGCAATTTCTTCTTCTCTTGCAGGCTTTATTGGAATGTGGATTGCGATTAGGGCAAATATTAGAACCGCTTCCGGCGCAAAAAGAAGCATGAATGATGCTCTTACAATCGCATTCAGGGGAGGAGCGGTTTCAGGAATATTAATTATCACAATGTCAATTCTCGGAATAGTCATTTTGTATTCTATTCTAACTTACATTGGAACACCGATTGAGGAGATTCCGTTTTCAATAATCGGTTATGGTTTTGGAGCCAGTTTTGTGGCATTGTTTGCCCAATTAGGCGGGGGAATTTACACTAAAGGAGCAGATGTTGGAGCTGATTTGGTTGGAAAAATCGAAGCAGGAATTCCGGAAGATGATGAAAGAAATCCCGCTGTTATTGCCGATCTTGTCGGGGATAATGTTGGAGATTGTGCCGGAAGAGGAGCGGATTTATTTGAAAGTGCGGCCGTGGAAAATATTGGTGCAATGATAATTGGAGTTGCATTGTTCCCTGTTTTTGGAATCGCGGGATTGTTGTTTCCTTTAGTTGTTGGAGCCGCGGGTTTGATTGCTTCTATTATTGGAATAATGACTGTGAAAACAAATGAAAAAGAAAATCCAATGAAAGCCTTGAATAGAGGTTATTATGTTACCGCGCTGATTGCCGCGATTTTTCTTTACTTTATAACCACGAACATGCTGACGGTTCCGGAAGCACCGGAAGCAAGTCTTTACTTGTTTTTTGCGGGAATAGTTGGAATAATTACGGGAACAATTCTAATTTGGATTACAATTTATTACACTGAAGCGGATCATTCTCCCGTAAAAAGAATTGCAAGCGCTTCACAAACAGGGCACGCAACAAACGCAATTACAGGTTTTGCCGTTGCAATGGAAGCAACAGGACTTCCTGCAATTCTTCTTGGAGCGGCACTTATTGCATCTTATACTTTGGGCGAAGCAACGGGAATTCCTTTTGGGGGATTGTACGGAACTGCTGTTGCAACAATCGGAATGCTTTCAACTGCTGCATATGTAATGGCAATGGATACTTTCGGACCTATTGTTGATAATGCGGGCGGAATAATTGAAATGAGCGGGGAATCAGGAATCGCAGCTAAAAGAGCTTCATCACTTGATGCTGCGGGAAACACTACAAAAGCACTTACAAAAGGTTATGCGATCGGTTCGGCCGCGCTTGCTTCGTTTTTGCTTTTCTCCGCATATTTGCAGGATGTTGGAAGAACATTGAACATTGAAAATGTTGCAATTGACATTGCAAAAGTTGATGTTTTTGTCGGCGCGCTCTTGGGTGCAATGTTGGTGTTTGTGTTCAGCAGCTTTGCAATTAGGGCTGTTGGAGAAACCGCTTTCAAGGTTGTTGAGGAAGTGAGGAGACAGTTCAGAGAAATTCCGGGGATAATGCAGAAAAAGGCCAAGCCTGATTATGCAAGGTGTGTTGACATTTGCACTAAATCCGCGTTGAAGGAAATGATTCTTCCGGGAATGCTTGTTGTTTTCCTTACAATTGCGGTTGGAGTTATTTTGAAATGGGAAGCTGCGGGCGCATTCTTAATGGTGGGAACTATTACAGGAATAATGATGGCTTTGTTCCTCAATACAGGCGGGGGCGCATTTGACAATGCGAAAAAGCATATTGAATCGGGAGCATTCGGCGGAAAAGGTTCTGATGCTCACAAAGCCGCAATTACCGGAGATACAATTGGAGATCCTTTCAAGGATACGGCCGGACCGAGTTTGCACGTACTTATAAAATTACTTGGAACACTAACGCTTGTTCTTTTGCCGTTGTTTATTTAAGGTGATAAAAATGTTAAATGAAAATTACTTTTCGTGGTCAGAAAAAGCATTCGAAAAAGCATGGAAAAATGAAGACGACAAATATTGGGAAAGCTTCCTGATTTGAAAAAGAAATTATAATACAAAAAATCGGAAAAACAACCTACCAAAAAACAAATGAAATAGTTGAAAAGATAATCAAAAATTTGGATACCGGGGAAAAACAATAAATCTTACTGCTTCTGATTAAAAACAAAATAACCGCCTAATAGCCCCGCCCGGATTTGAAATTGTCAGCTTGAAAAAAAACCAATAAATTTAAGAAGATAAAAGGCACATAATTAGATTATGAGAACTGAGCAGCAAATTTTGGAAAAGCTTGATAAAATAGAAAGGGATATAGCAAGCATTAAAACGAAAATGGTTGATGCCGATGCCATAATGACTGAAGAAGATTACAAAACGCTTCTTGATTACAGAAAAGAAAAATCAGCCGGCGAACTTGTTTCCCATAAAAAACTCAAAAAAGAACTTGGAATTTAATGTTTGAAGTTTCTTATTCCAAACAAGCAGAAAAGTTTCTGAAAAACACCGAAAAAATCCTGGCAAAAAGGATTTTAAAAAAAATAGAAGAACTAAAAATCAAGCCATTCTTACACGACACGAAAACTGTTGAAGGCTACAAAGAAAAAATTTTCAGAGTCCGTGTCGGAGACTACCGAATTCTTTATGAAGTGGATTATGCCAACAAACTAATCGGAATAGTGAAAATAGACAAAAGACCAAAAGTGTATTAATTGGAATCAAGAAAAATAAAATAGCCCCGACCATATTCAAATTTTTGGCAGCAGTATCAAAATTGGAACAATTAACCTTAAATAAACTAATTGTATAAATATATACAACTACAAGAAGGTGTTTTTATGGAAAAAACCGCACAAATTTTACATTACCCAAGGCTTGATACAGTGCTTATGGTAGAAGATGCAATACAAAACGCAAAAAATTATCCCACAAGAATGTCACTGTGGAAGAGCTTGCCGAAAAAGGTGCAATACCAAACATTCAAACTAATTTTGGAATATCTGGAAACATCAAACAAAATAACTTATGCCAAAGGAAATAAAATAATGTGGATTGCTTCAAACCCAAAACTTAACAGAGCAATAAAAAAAGGGAAAGAACATTGAATGTTTCGCGTAATCGGCGTAGCGGATTTTAATAAAGAGTTTGAAGAACTCAAAAAAAGAGGCAAACAGGGTGACGGGGAAAGCATTTATTTGGTAAAAATTATTGAAAAAGGTATTGAAAAACTCAAATACGACTACAAGTATGGCGACCACATTTCGAAAGAAAAAATACCAAAAGAATACACTGAAAAATATGGCGCAAAAAATTTGTGGAAGCTTGATTTAAGCCATTTCTGGCGGCTCATTTACACGGTTAGAGGAACAGAAGTAGAAGTAATATCAGTCTTACTTGAAGTCATTGACCACAAAAATTACGACAGAAAATTCGGGTATAAAACAAGCTAAGTACAAACTAACAGGAAACTTAAAACAAAAAACATTTCAAGAAATTAATTAAAAACCGCCTAATAGCCCCACCCGGATTCGAACCGGGGTCACGAGCTCCAGAGGCTCGAATCCTTTCGGCGGGAACCAATCATTAATCAATTGACTGTGCCCCCTTGGCCGCTAGACGATGGGGCTATTAACAGCGGTTTTACAGACATTTAGCAATCTAACGTGTTTGCATGGATGTCTGAAATTAACTTCTTTGGCAAACTTTAAAACGCTATCTACATTGAGCAGTTCTGGTTGCAAAAATATAAAAACCCGATTTTATGAAAACATGCAACTTTTATTAACTCTAAAAGCTAAGTATAATTGATTGTTTATGGCAAAAAAGAACGCTTCAATTGAGGGTCTCAAGCAGAGGGCGGTGGGAATGAAGCATAAGCGCATGGAAGAGATTTTGGGAGAAATGCAAGTTAAGCTTGAAGAGATAGATACTTTGAGAAAGGAAATGCAAAGGTCACAGTTCAATGCAATAACCCCTCAGAAATCAAAAAGCATGCTTGAGGAAATCAAGGTTCCTTCGATTGAAATGATACGCGAAGAGAAAAAGAAAAACTGATTTTAAATGCTTTTCAAGGTCGGAAATAATAAAGTAATAATTGAAAAAACAAAAATAGCAAACACGATTTTTTCGCGTTTCAAGGGATTGATGTTTGAAAAAAAAGAAAAATTTAATTATGCACTTGTTTTTGAATTGCAGGAAGAAACAAAAATCGGGGCATCCATTCACATGATGTTTGTTTTTTTTCCGATCGATGTTGTTTATTTGAATTCAAAAAAAATTGTTGTTGATAAAGAAACAGTTTTTCCTTGGCAATTGAATTATACTCCGAAGAAAGCCGCAAAATATTTTATTGAACTCCCAAAAGGAATGGGGGATAAAATTGTTCTCGGGGAAAAACTTTATTGGAATTATGCGTAAGGGTCGATGTATTTTTCTTTGCATTTTTCCGAGCAAAAAGTTGAGAAAAAAAGATGTCTAGGAGTGTCATCAACATGGATTGACTTGCCGCAAACCCTGCATGATTTTTCCTTTGCCATTATGGGTTTTTTCGCATTGCTTTTTGCAACGTAATCATTTAGGCTCATGCTAAAATTAGAAATGCAGGAGAATTTAAACTTAATTCTCTGCAAAACTACATAAAATTGCTACATAATTATTATTGGTTTTTCTTCTTTGTTTTGGGTTTGCGCCTGTCCGGGTTGTCTTCGAACCAGAAATATTTGCCTTTTTTTTTCATTGTTTTTCTTCTGTCGCGTACGGCGTATAAATCTGGCAGAAGCTCTTCCTTCCCTGAAAATGTTTCAGTTTTAACTATTTCAAGCTCTTCCTTATTCTTAATTTGGTCATATTCAAATGGAAAAAGTTTAAAGGTTCCGGCCTGACTCGTAACTCCAATCTGTTTTTGCCTTCTATTGCGCTTAGATCTTTCGTTTAGGGGCCAGTACTTCATTACAGAAGGTCTTTTTCGCCTAGAAAAATCCCGTGCTTTTTTAGCAAGCACCATTATTTTTTTAGGAAGCATAACACCAGAACATTTTTGAAATTAATAATAACAAACCAAAACCAATAAATACGACAATCAACGTAATATACTAATGGAGCAAAAATTGGTTTTTGAGATAAAAGAGTCGGCGCAAAGCATTGGATGGAAAGTTTATAGGCCAAAAGAAAAGCATTCAATTGTTTCGGAAACGCATTTGAGAAGAATAATTGAATTCCGGAACAATAAAAAAATTTACGAAGTGAAACTCCCTGAACTGAGCCGCGAGGAAACAGAACTTATCAACAACGCAATTGAAATGCACAGAAAAAACAGCGTTAATTCAAGCGCAGTTGAATCATTTGAATTTTATTGCGAAAGCAATTTCATAGAACTAGAAAATGAGCAGAAAAAATATTTGCTGAAAATTCTTGAACACGCAACATGCGCCAACGGAGTGCTTGATTCGCTGTTGCAGGATCCGGAACTCGAGGAAATAGCTGCAATAGGAATTGGAAAAGAAAAACCGGTTTATGTTTTCGATTCAAAATTCGGGTGGCTTGCAACAAACATTTATTTTACAAGCGAAGAGGAAGTAAAAAGAATAATCAATTCAATGGCGGGAACATTGGGAAGAAGAATAACATTACAAAAACCAAAGCTCAATGCAGTACTCGCAAATGGTTCAAGGCTGAATGCATGCATAGAACCCGCAACGGTTTCAGGACCTTCGATTACAATAAGAAAATTCAGAGAAGACGCCTTTACTCCGATTGATCTTGTAAATTTTGGTTCTATTAGTTTTGAACAACTTGCATTTTTGTGGATAGCAATACAAAGTGATTGCTCGATTCTCGTGTGCGGAAACACCGGATCGGGAAAAACAACTCTCTTAAACGCACTGCTCAATTTCGTTCCTGAACATGAAAGAATAATCAGTGTGGAGGAAACACCGGAATTAAGCATTATGCATCCTCAGCAGGTTAAATTGTCTGTTGCGGAAGACCTTGGAATCACAATGCAGGAACTTATTGTAAACACTTTGAGAATGCGCCCGGACAGGGTTATTATAGGAGAGATGAGAAACAGAGAGGAAGTGGGCGCATTTATGGACACGCTTCTCGCAGGACAAGGAAAAGGTTGTTTTGCAACTTTTCATGCACAATCCGGAAAAGAAGCGCTTGCAAGGCTTTCAAACCTTGGAGCGGAAAATGATGATTTGAATGCATTGGATTTAATTGTCACACAGAAAAGATGGAGCTCTTATTCAAACGGGTTTGCAAAGGAAAACAGGAAAGTGATTGAAATCTGCGA
>Ga0209542_10015913_pt1 | contig 12547 bp, 13 predicted proteins | sample RifCSPhighO2_01_FD_184028 | JGI IMG/M metagenome (GOLD analysis project Ga0209542, IMG submission 184028) | Soil microbial communities from Rifle, Colorado - Rifle CSP2_plank highO2_0.1 (SPAdes) (version 2) | ecosystem: Environmental > Terrestrial > Deep subsurface > Rock core/Sediment ...
GGTGAAGTTTTGATTTCCACTCCCTTCTCGGTAATGATCCTGTTTTCAATAATTTCCAGGTGCAATTCTCCCATTCCATGCATTAAGTTCTGACCAGTCTCTTCATTAATTTCAATCTTAACGGAAGGATCTTCCCTACTTACTTTCCGTAAAACTTCGATCAGTTTTGGCAGATCAGCTGATTTCTTCGGTTCAATTGCTTTAGTGATAACCGGTTCGAAAATATGCTTTAACTCTTCGAAAGGTTGTTCTGGTTCTAAAGTGATAGTTTCTCCGGCAAATCCTAAAACTCCGGAAATTGCGAGTACGTTACCAGCAGGAAGAGATTCCATTATTTCTGGCCTGATACCATTATAGATATAGACGTTTTGGATACGCTGTTTCTGCTTAGCGTTGTTTAAGTACACTTCCATGCCGCTGCGTAGCGTACCAGAAAACAATCGTCCGGCAGAGATATCTTTTCCTGAGCGTGGATCAATAACAATACGAGTGATGACAAACGCTACTTTTCCATCAGGGTTAGAGGTCATTAAATCTTTTCCGAATTGTGATTCAGGATCGCCGTGCCAGATCTTAGGAATTCTGTAAATCTGCGCACTCACTGGATCAGGAAGATGCTTGATAACCATGTCTAAAATTACTTCATGTAACGGCGCGTTATTCCAAACCCATTCTTTACGTTCTGCTTCATCCATCTCATAAATTTTAAGAATGTCAGAAAACTTTACATTTTTCTTGTGCATGTAAGGGAAGGATAAAGCCCAGTTTTCTCGTGCGCTGCCAAAAGCTACTCCGCCGTCTTGAACATTAACTTTCCATTTTTCTTTGTACTGCTCTTCCGCAATCCGTTCAACCATATTGTTAAACAGGACTACTAAAGCCATGATTCTTTCTGCAATTTTTTCCGGGCCTAGCTTCAATTCTTTTACCAGGCGATCAACTTTATTGATGAATAGAACTGGTTTTACTCTTTCTCGTAAAGCTTGACGAACTACTGTTTCCGTCTGCGGCATGATACCTTCTACCGCGCAAATTAAAACTACGGTTCCATCAATAGCTCTCATCGCTCTGGTAACGTTACCACCAAAGTCAACGTGGCCGGGAGTGTCAATCAGGTTAATCAAAAATTCTTGATTGTTATATTCGTGAACCATAGAAACGTTCGCTGCATCTACGGTCATCAATCGTTCCTGCTCATCAGCGTGCTGCCAAGTGGCCATCCCGCCATCTAATTGACCTGCGAATTTTGAAGACATCATTCCGGCTGCAGCCATAAGATTATCGGTCATCGCGGTTTTACCGTGGTGAATGTGTGCACTCGTTGCGATATTCCGAATATATTTCGGGGTCTGCGCAATCTTCATTACTTTTTCAGCGAATTTTTCTCCTGCCATTATGAATTATCCTCCTTGACTCTCTAAAACACATGCACTTCTTGTGCAGTTTTGTATGAATGTAATTCTTTTGCGGTAAACCACAGCGCAATTTCTGTTTTTGCTTCCTCAATATTTCCAGAAGCATGGATTAAGTTTTCAATCGCTTTATTCTGTCCGTCAGCATCAGCATAACTCATGTGCGCAAAATCGCCGCGAATTGTTCCCGGCAAGGCGCTCTTCGGTTCTGTTCCGCCGACTAACTTGCGGACCACTTCCACGGCATTTATTCCTTCCAGACATAAAGCCATAACTGGCCCGGTAGTCATGAACTTAAGTAAAACTTGTAAGACTTTTTCTCCTCTTCTTTGTGCAATATCAGAATAATGCTTTTTGCCAAAAGCTTCGTCGATTAAAACCATCTTAGCGCCGACTACTTTCAGTCCCGCATCTTCAAAACGAGAAATGACTCTTCCCATTAATCCGCGCTTGACTGCATCCGGCTTCAGTAAGACTAAGGTTCTTTCGATCATGTTTTCACCAAATAAAAGATGAAGAGCTAATTAGCTCCTTTACCTTTCTTTCGTTCTGCTCTAGACATTTCTGTCCAAAGAACTTTGGCTGGTTTTCGTTTCAGCTTGAGCAGGTTCTTCTCGCACTTGGTAGAGCAGAAGTAATCAATCTTTCCACTGTTATAAACCAGCATCTTACCGGTTCCTTTTTCGATTTGATCTCCGCAAAATGTGCATTTAGCCATAATTCTCACCTGCTTCCGCGACCGCTATTACTGCCGCCGCCGCTTCCACTACCGCCTCGGCGATGTCCGCCCATGCGCTGTGCTTCAATTTCTGTTTCTAAAAGTACAAGTACATCTCCCATCCGCACCGGACCTTTTACGTTCCGACGGATAGCTTTGTTTTTATCAGGACCTTCCATAATCTGACACATTACTTGAGTCAGTTCTCCGCGAGTACCGCCGCGAGCAACAATTTCTTTTACTTCTGCTGCGTATCCTTCAGAAAAGCGTACTTCGCCTTCTATACGGACTTCTTCCGCTTTTTCCCGTCGTGGTTCGCGTTGTTCGGGACCTTTTTTGTCTGGCATATTTTTTCCCATGGTCATTCACCTATTGAGATTTTGCCAGAGATTCAATTATTGCTTTTGCTTCTCCTTCTTTAACCACGGCTACAGCTGCGGTTGATACTGCTAGACCTGCTGCTGCACCTAAGTCATCTTTCTTAGAAACTCCGAAGCAAGGGACATTTTTTTCCTTTGCTAACAGAGGTAGATGCATAATTATTTCTTTCGGAGTTACGTCTTCCGCGTACACTACTAACTTTGCTTGTCCTTTTTCCAAGGCTTTGGTAGCTTCGTTAGCTCCTTTTCTTATCTTTCCAGATGTTCTGGCAATTTCCACTGCTTCCAATATTTTTGCTTCATCAGCCATTTTTTCGACCTCGACTGTTTTTATTTTGATTATACAACGTCAGAATAACAAGAATCTTGTTACCTCGTTGTCTTCTACCACAACTCACTGGTATCTTTTTCTAAAACTGGGGTTTGTTTATAAAGATTTCGGGAAAGAGAAAGTTTTTCAAAAATAATATAAAGAAACCGGCATATTCCAATAGATGTTAAACCGCATCAAACAAAAACTGGAAGCAGCCTTTCCGGGAGCAAAAGTGCAGATCGCTGATACCAGCGCTGGCCATGAAACCCACAACTCCAGCGGAGCACATCTGGCGGTACTCATTATATACAAGGGCTTTGCCGGGAAAAGTTTAGTAGAACAGCATCAGCTGGTCTATGCGGCCTTGAAAGAAGAAATGAGAGAGCAAGTGCACGCTTTGAAAATAAAAACGCGGAGTGAATAATGAACCAAGAAATGAAAAAAATAATTGAAGAAAAGATCAACTCGTCTGCAGTATTTTTATTTATGAAAGGCACTCCTGAAAATCCGCAATGTGGCTTTTCTGCTCAAGTGGTGCAGATTCTCGACGATTTAGGAATAGAATTTGGATCATTCGATATACTTTCCGACGAAAGCATCCGCCAAGGAATCAAGGAATACGCCAATTGGCCGACTATCCCTCAACTCTATATTAACGGCAAATTTGTCGGCGGCTGCGATATTGTGCGGGAATTGGCTGCCTCTGGAGAATTGTTGGAACTCATAACTCAGTAAAAAACTTTTCTTCCCTACTCAGAATTCACAAGCTTCTTAAATTGAAAATCATCAAATGTAGTCAAGATGTGTGGTATTGTCGGCTATATTGGTGAAAAAGAGGCGAATGATCTTCTTATCTCAGGATTAGAAAAGCTCGAGTATCGAGGCTATGATTCTGCCGGTGTGGCGGTTATTTCAAATAATAAAATTAACATCAAAAAAAAAAAAGGAAGAGTAGAAAATCTCAAATCATTAGCAAAACTGTCGGGAAAGATCGGCATTGCTCATACTAGGTGGAGCACGCATGGCCCGCCTTCCGATCGCAATGCTCATCCTTTTACTGATACAAAAAATCAATTTGCCGTAGTTCATAATGGCATCATTGAGAATTATCTGGAATTAAAAGAAGAACTACGTAAAGAAGGAGTGCAATTCTCATCAGACACTGATTCAGAAGTGATCGTCCATCTTCTTGCTAAGCATTATCAGGAAACGCAAGATCTGAAAGAAGCAATTCTGAAAACTATCAAACGCCTACAGGGAGCATATTCCTTCTGCGTTATCAAAGCTGAAAATCAAGAGATCTTAGCAGCTAGAAATGGCAGTCCGTTAGTGATTGGATTAGGAAAAAAAGAAAACTTCTTTGCGTCTGATGTTTCGGCCATCATCGAATATACCCGCGATGTGATTTACCTTAATGATTTTCAGATCGCCAGAATAACCAAAGACAGCGTGGAAGTCTACAATTTCCAAGGTGATGAAGAACCACTCGATGTACGAGAAGTCAACTGGACGTTGGAAAAAGCGCAGAAGCAAGGCTACAAGCATTTCATGCTCAAAGAAATTTTCGAACAGCCGGAAGTCGTTAAAGAAACCTTGAAAGTTCCCATTCATCTGCAAAATAATTTCTCCCGCATTCTAGTTGTAGCTTGCGGCACCGCCAGCTATGCCAGCTTAGTGGGAAAATACATCATCGAAGAAGTTGCCAAGATTCCGGTCTTATATGAAATTGCGTCCGAGTTCAGGTACAAAGAAAATATTCTCAATCATAATGATTTAGTAATAGTGATCTCCCAAAGCGGAGAAACTGCTGACACTCTAGCTGCCGTCAGGCTAGCTAAAGAAAAAGGCGCTAAGACTTTAGGAATTGTCAACGTCGTAGACAGCACCATTGCTCGAGAAGTAGATGAACGCATCTACACTCGCGCCGGACCGGAAATCGGCGTTGCTTCTACCAAAGCTTTCATCTCTCAATTAATTATCATGTACAAACTGGCATTCCATCTTGCCGGAAAAGAATTTGCCGGAAATGAAATAGAAGCAAAAATCAAAGAAGTTCTTTCCAAGCACGAAGAGATCAAACAGTTAGCAAAAAAATATTATCTCTACCAAAACTTTCTCTACATCGGCAGAAACAGAAATTTTCCTTTAGCGCTCGAAGGAGCATTGAAACTGAAAGAAATTTCTTACATCCATGCGGAAGCCTATCCCGCTGGCGAGTTAAAACACGGCCCTATCGCCTTAGTTTCAGAAGAGATGCCGACCCTAGCAGTCTGTCCGCGTGATTCTGTCTATGCCAAAACCTTCAGCAACATCGAAGAAATCAAAGCCCGGGAAGGAAAAGTAATTACTATCGCTACTGAAGGCGATCAAGAAATAAGAAAAGTTAGCAATGACATTATCTACATTCCCAAAGTTGACGAAATTTTGTATCCGTTACTATGCACTATTCCTTTACAGTTGTTTGCCTATTATATTGCCGACATGAAAGAATGTGATGTCGATAAGCCCAGGAATTTGGCAAAGAGTGTAACGGTTGAGTAGAGAGTTAAGAAAATTTAAATATTAGAAATCCTTTTAGTTAATATGGATGATTTAAACACAAAAATTGAAAAACATTTTGAGAAGTATAAAATAAATAATTCTGACCAAACCAGTCAAGAGTATTTTTCTGGCGCAGTTAAAATCGCCCTGAACGAATATAATCTTACTGTTTCAGAAATTGCAAGCGAATTTGAGGTTGCCAATAGTACAGTAACACGGTGGGCAAGCGGGATAGCCGTTCCACATCCTAAACTTCGGCAAATTATTTTAAGTTATATCGCTGAAAAAATCTGATCTTAATTGAAAAGAATAAATAAGAAAAAGAATATAAAAAAAATTAATCCCTTCTTCGAGTCATCTCTCTGGATCTAGGCCGTGAAGATGAACTTCCACGCGAGTCTCCATAAGAATCTCCTCGTGAACCGCCGTAGGATCTTCCGCGTCCTTGACTGCCACCATGATGGCTGTCCCGGGAATGATGTCCAAATCTGCGGTTGAATCCGCCGCTGGAATGCGGTCTGCTGGCATCGAAGGGAACGCGAGCAAATTCCGGTAAAGGCAATTCTTCCACGTTAAGCCGGTATCTTTTCAGGATTTCGCCAAAGGCTTGATGGTCTCGTTCAGAAAGTAAGGTGATTGCTTTTCCTTCTTTTCCTGCCCGAGCAGTTCTTCCTACCTTGTGGACATATTCCTGCGGATCCTGGGAAAGATCATAATTAAAGACGTGAGTCACGTCATCAATATGTAATCCTCTTGCGGCAACTGAAGAAGCCACAATCAGATCAATTTTTCCTTTGTTAAAATCGCCAATGATGCTTAAGCGCTTGCTCTGGCTTAATTTTCCGTGGATCGCTTCGGAATCAATGCCTTGCTTGTGCAAGTTTTTAGCCACCATATCGACAGTTGATCTAGCGGAACAGAAAATAATTGCTCTGCCGCGATGTTCAGTTTTCAGGAGATGCACCAATAAGGAAAATTTCTGCCGGTAATCAACACTATAATAATATTGTTTTAACAGATCTTCGGTCACATATTGTTCTGCTTCAACAGTCTGCGGCTCATGCATGTATCGCTGTCGCAATTTATCAATTTCTGTCGAGATAGTAGCGCCAAAGAGTAAGATCTGTCGGTCTCGTGGAGCGGCCTTGAGAACAATTTCTACATCCTCAATGAAACCCATGTCTACCATTTTATCAGCTTCATCTAAGACAAAAGTGTGCACTCTGCTTACATCTAAAGTCCGCCTATTAAGATGATCAAGAACTCTTCCCGGTGTTCCCACCATGATTTCTGATCTTGTTAAATCCTGAACTTGCGGCTCTAGAGAAACTCCACCGTAAACAGTAGCAATTCTAAATTTCAAATGCTTTCCAAACTTTGCTAATTCAGCGGAAATTTGTACTGCTAATTCTCTGGTAGGTGCTAAGACCACTGCTTGCAAACCTTTGCCCGGAATAACTTTCTCCAGCAGCGGAACGCCAAAGGCTAACGTTTTTCCTGAACCAGTTTTAGAAATACCGATCAAGTCGATACCTTCCTTGATGATAGGGATAGATTTCTCCTGAATTTGGGTAGCATCAGTGATGCCTAGCTCGGTAAGAGCTTTCACTATTTCCGGTCGTATATTTAATTCTTCAAATTTCATTTTTTTCTCCTATGGAAGAGAATCGTATACATTTATTACACAATTTGAAACAGAATGAGTGTGATATTTTTGTGGAATACTTTACTCCCTGCTTCCGCCTTCCTATATGTTTATGATTAAAAGAGATGTTTTTTATAAAGGTTACTGAAAATTACTTTTCTAACACAACTCTCTTTTCAGCATCTTATGAGCATTATTAATCTCTTTAAATTTCTCAAGATCTCCACCCATATCTGGATGCGCTTGTTTAGCCAATGATTTAAAGCTCTTATTGATGATCTCGAGGTCAAAGCAATTCTCTTCCACACCGAGTACTTTCCGCGCTTCTTTTCGTTGCACTTCCACATCGCGGTCTTCGGCAAAAGCAGCAATAAATTCTTCTGAGCTTTTCTCTCCCCGTACTAAAGCCGCAACTTCCAATTCAATCACTTTAGAAATTATATACAGATTCTGCACGAAACTTGCTCCGCTGCGAAAACTGAAATACATATGTCGCCCGTCAAAATACCATGAAGCAGCGGCCGGAGCTCTCATTCTGGCAATTCGTGGCAGTACTATCTCAGCTTGATCTTCAGAAATACCAATCTTCTGCAAGGTTGCAAAAATAGTATTCTTAAATTGGATCGCTCTGCGATCATAAGAATCCTTGATGATCATTTCATTAAATTCATGTCCACGTACTGTAATTCGTGCCATTAGCGTCTCCGTCCTCTTCTGTTGCCGCGCCATTTTCTTTCAGAACGATGCTCATCACGTCGGCCAGAGCGGCGATCATTGCGCTCTTCATGGCCGCCTTTCTGAATCTCGGCATAACTTTCCCGTTCTGCAGCTTGAAAAATTTGCTTAAGCAAGGCTGCAACTACTGGCACTGGGGCATTACTTATTAAAATTTCCTTGGCCAGAGTATTATATTTCTCTGAAGGAGTTGATTTTAAAATAGTGTCTAACTCTAATTTAAGATGTTCAGATTTCATGGCTTTTACTTGTTCAACTGAAGGAATTTCCCGACGCTGTAATTGACCACCTATGTGTCGCTCCATAAAACGGAACTTTCCTTTTTCTGAGGGAATAACGAAAGTGATGGCAATTCCTTTTTTACCTGCCCGGCCGGTTCTACCAATGCGATGTACATACGATTCAGAACTCTGCGGCAAAGAATAATTAACCACATGAGTCAGATCAGTTACATCGATACCTCGGGCAGCAACATCAGTTGCCACTAAAACAGTGATTCTTTTTACTCTAAAAGACTGTAAGATTTTTTCGCGCTGATCCTGAGAAATGTCACCATGAATAGCAGCCGCGCTATAACCAGCATGCATTAATTTGCGGCTCAGCTCATCTACATCTGCTCGAGTTTTGCAAAAAACAATTCCATAAAAGTCTTTAGTGAGATCCAGAACTCGACGGAGGCATTCAAATCTATCTCCAGGACGTAGTTCATAATAAATTTGTTCGGTTAAAGCCGCCGTATGCTGTCTTTCAATTTCCAAAATAGTGGGATCATGCATGAACTTTCTGGCAATACCGATGATCGGTTTAGGCATAGTCGCAGAAAATAAAAGCATTCTCTTTTTAGCATTAGTACTTTTTAAAATAATTTCAATATCTTCCAGAAAACCCATATTAAGCATTTCATCGGCTTCATCCAAGACCGCAAAAGAAACCAGCGATAAATTCAAACTTTTTCTTTCTATCTGATCAATTACTCTTCCTGGAGTTCCGACTACAATATCAATTCCCTGACGTAATCGATCGCGCTGTTCAGAAACAGAAGCTCCACCATACACTGCTAAAACTCGCAGTTTTTTTCTGCCCATCAAGGATTCAAATTCTTTAGCGACTTGTAAAGCCAGCTCTCTGGTAGGAGTCAAAACAATAGCCTGGACATGCCCGCCATTTTCCTTTATTTTTTCAATGATGGGTAACGCAAAACTAGCGGTCTTCCCGGTACCAGTTTGAGATTGCGCAATAATATCATGCTTGCCCTCTAATAGAATAGGAATAGCTTTACGCTGAATCTCAGTGGGAGTAGTATATCCTTTCCGTTGCAGAGCCTGTACGGTATTTTCCGACAGCCCTAATTTCTTGAATTCTTCCATGAACACATTTCTCTGGGGTTATTTATAAAGCTTTGTAAGATTATAACCAGTTGGTGGTGAATAAAAGAGCCTCTAAAAGCCTCTAAATTCACCTATTTTACCCAACCTTTTCTTCACCACAACAATCCATATAAATTCTCTTTCAAAAAATCTTCTCATGAAATACGCCCACTTAGCAGACTTGCATCTAGGCTCCTGGCGCGAACCGAAGATGCGTGATCTTTCCACCAAATCTTTTCTCACCGCTATAGATCAATGTGTCCAAAACCAGGTTGATTTCATTCTCTTTTCCGGGGACATTTTCAATACTTCCCTGCCTTCACTTGACACTCTTAAGATTGTCACTAAAAAACTCAAAGAACTGAAAGACAAAGATATTCCTCTTTACGTTATCGCTGGTTCGCATGATTTTTCACCTTCAGGAAAAACCATGATTGACGTTTTAGAAAATGCTGGACTCCTGAAAAATGTCTGTCGGGGAAAGATTCATCCGGAAACCAAAGAGCTGCATCTACAATTTACCACCGACCAAAAGACCGGAGCGAAGATTACTGGCATTCTCGGACGTAAAGGACAGCTGGATAAAACTTATTATCAAAACTTACATCTTGATAATTTAGAACAGGAATCCGGCTACAAAATTTTCATGTTTCATACTACGCTCTCGGAAATGAAACCAAAGCATATGGAAAAAATTGAATCTCAACCGACCTCTTTCCTTCCCAAAAACTTCAACTACTATGCCGGCGGCCATATTCATCATCCCACTAAAATAGAATTAGAAGGATATGGAACTTTAACCTATCCCGGAGCATTATTCCCTAACAATTTTGCCGAGGTAGAAAAATACAGCCATGGCGGATATTATCTTATTAGCATTGACAGCGAGCAATCGCAAAAGATAGAATGGCTGCCGGTCAAGACCATGGAACATCATGCTCTTACTGTCAACTGCACCCACAAAGCGCCGGAAGTTATCACTTTTGAAATTCTCAATCATTTTGAAAAAGTAAACATCCAAGACACTCTTCTGACCATAAGACTCAACGGAGTATTAGCTAAAGGCAAAGTATCTGATCTTAATTTCAACCACATCTTCACCGAACTATATCAAAAAGGAGCTTATTTTATCATGAAGAATACTGCGGGGGTACAATCAGAAGAATTTGAAGAAGTAAAAATAGCCGCTTCCAATCCGGAAACCATGGAAGAAGAAATCATCAAAGAACATCTCCAGCAGAACAAAGTATATGATGCCGAGACAGAATTAGATCTTATTAAAACCTTGCTCCAAGCTCTTATCACCACCAAAAAAGAAGGAGAAACACTTACTGATTTTCAAGAGCGCGTGATCCAAGAGATGGATAAAATTCTTAACTTATAATTTTAGTAATATTAGTAGAATCAGTTTTAAACAAATAAGAAGAAAGGTAATTAAAAAAAATAAATTAAAAAAAAGAAAGCTTTACTTTCTCTTTCTCATCCACAAGACTACTGCAATGATTACTACTAAAGCTACTAACAAGCCCACTAATAATCCTTTGCTCATGCCCTTCTGTTCCATAGCTGGTTCAGCAGTTGGTTCAGTAGCTGGTTCTTCAGCTGAAGCTGCAGGTTGTTCGGTAGCTCCTGCTGCAGGTGCAGCAACTTCACCACTTTTCTGACCAATCACAAAGTAGCTGAAGCCAGGGGTTTTAGATGAGTAATGAACATACGTCCCATCATCTTCGCCGACCTGAGTCTGTAGTTGTGTCCACTTGCCATTTTCATAATGGTGTAGAGCAACTGCTTCCTTGGTCAACTGCTTTTCTGCAAGCCAAGCTTTCTCTACTTTAAACTTGACAGTTGCATCAGTAAATGATCCTTCCTTGTTTAAGGCTGGACCTTTCGTAATTTCCAAGTTTCGGTATACTTTGCCTTCAAATTTGGAAACTGAAGTAGGTAAGGAATCTTTCTTAGCAACTTGCACCCAAGCTCCGTAGACAGTAGCAGGAACACCGAAGGAAACTTCAGTTACTCCAATAGCTCCATTCTCTACTTTCACGCTTGCTGTTTCTCCAGCGTTGATGGAAGTCCAAACTTCTTTAGCAAGCTGGCCTTGTACACTAGAGGAGATTCCTCCACTTGATCCGCCTGATCCGCCGCCACCATTGCTTGAGGCTGCTGCTGCAGCTGATGAAGTAAAAGAGGTGGTAGTTGCATTCTGGTTACCTGCAAAGTCATTACAGGTTAAAGTAGCAACATAATCTGTTGAGGGAAGCAAAACAACCGTAGCAGTAAAAGTAGTACTATCAGATTTAGTCATTGCACCGCCACCAGCTCCATTGGTAACTGAGTATGTGCAGTTATTTAATGATTCATTAGTACTACTAGCGACTGTTGCAGTCAAGGTAGCAGCGGTTGAAGTGACACCACTACTTGAAGCAGTTACCACTGGAGCAATCCCGTCAACTGTAAAGTTCCAGAACACTGAATTGTTCAGGTTGTTTCTAGTACCATTACTCATGCTGTCATTGGCCATGACTCGGACAGTTTGAAACTCATTTCCATGACTAAGAACTGATAAGTTGTAACTTACTGACCAGGTACCGGAATTGTTAATACCGGTTACGTTGAAATCATTTCCCGTTCCATTGTCAAACCAGAAATAGACACTACTAAGTTCAAATTGAGTAAGTACCTGCGTATCTGTTTTCTGACCTGGCCTAAAATCATAGACTGTCGCATTAAAAGTGAGATTAGCAGTACGTAAAACTGAAAAGTTTCGCCCATATTGAATTTCAGGATTACTTGAGGCAGCAAGACCACTAACATTCACAAATGGAGCAGTATTGTCAATAGTAAGGTTTATAGCAAGAGTGTTGTTTACATAAGCTGCTCCAGAAGATACGTTATAAACAGTTATAGTAACGTTATAAATTCCATCTGGGAGAAGACTAGTATCAAAGGAACTATTTTGAAAAGAAGTTTGACCAGGAGTAGTATTAAAGAGAGTAGTGTTGTGTAAGCGGTTACCACTCTTGTTCATCCATGCAAAAGTAACGTTCACGATGCTGTAGTTTCCATTAGTCATATTTGTGTTTATAGTCACGTTTAAATTAATACTGCCTGTTAAATTATTGTTAGTAGAAGGCCTTACATCAGATTTAATCGGCGAATTTAACTGAGCAGCTAAAACCAAAATAGATAAACCAACTAACATCAAAACCAATAAAACTTTGAATCCTTTTTTCATTTTAACATCCTACCTCTTTTCAGTAAATATAATTGTGAACTAAGTTCTAGAATAAAACACTAGGTTTTATAAAGATTTATTTTAACTTCAGAATAGTAACGCTTCATTCCCCGCATATTTTATATACGACAAATATTTTTTCCGTCGTATGAAACGCTTCTTACTGACGGAATTGCCGCTGCAAAATAAAACTGTGTTTCT
>Ga0209542_10015914_pt1 | contig 12547 bp, 16 predicted proteins | sample RifCSPhighO2_01_FD_184028 | JGI IMG/M metagenome (GOLD analysis project Ga0209542, IMG submission 184028) | Soil microbial communities from Rifle, Colorado - Rifle CSP2_plank highO2_0.1 (SPAdes) (version 2) | ecosystem: Environmental > Terrestrial > Deep subsurface > Rock core/Sediment ...
CTGTGAGAATACTCGTAAAAATGAGTATAATGAACCGGCACCAAATTATACTTCTTTTGAATTTCTTGAAGGCACCATAAGGTGGAAAGAATGGCCTCCGTTGGAACATCCCGGAATTGAATTATAAGCTGTACCATGACTCCGCCACTTTCCGACTTAGGAATTCTAGTAATAGATATGCAGGACAGATTTTTAAATCCGTGGACTAATACCCTTGCGGATAAGAATTTGTTGATCAAATCTGTTCAAAGTCTGTTAAATTATGCCCCTGTAGCTAGGATAAGAACTTGGCTGGTGGAATATGATTTTGAACATATGGGTAAAACAGTAGATGAGATAACTGGAAATTGTAAGTATCCTATATTTGGTAAGATGAACTCCGGGGCATTTGAACAAATTGGAGTATATAATTATCCTGATTCAACAGGATCGTTTTATACTACTTGTGATAACATTTTATTAGATGAAATCTTATGTCACCAAGGAATAAAAAAATTAATTGTAGCTGGGGTTTGTGCTTCTGCTTGCGTAGATAGAACTATCAAGGGCGCTAGAGAATTAGGTTATAAAGTAAAGACTGCTCCGGAATTGATAGCTAATAACTTTGTGAATTTAAAAGGTTTTAACTCAGCCCAGTATTTAGATTATACGCTAAGTGAATACCAAAGAACGGGCGTATTGGCTGACAGCTGGCAGGAAGCGGTGAAGGAGTTGGGGGGTTAGTTAGACTTTTATCCTCCCGACAACAACCCTTATATATCACCTCTAGCACTAGAAATTAAAAAAATGAGGTGGTTAAATATTTTTTCTCTGGCAACAGCGCTAGCTAGCAGCTCCTGCCCTAATTATACTATCAACCTAAATTACAAGTTTCCTCCTTTAGAAGAATCCCCTAATCAGATGTGCATGGATGTAGTTTCGACTGAAAAGTGCAGAGATTATCTAGAAGAATCTAGACTCCCCCGCCGCCAAATTGTAGCTTCCACTAAACCTTATGCCACTGAATTTTTGCATGAAAAAACGCCTAAACGAGTTCTCCAGAAGTATCAACAATTGATCTCTCACCGCAGCCAAATTTTGGAAGAACGGATCCAAAAAGCAGCCCGGTTCTATCCGGAAATAAAACAATCTGCGGAAGAGAATAATATTCCCTTGGGGTTATGGTTTTCCTTAGTTTTAGTAGAAAGCGGAGGCAATCACCGGGCGGCATCCCGAGCGGGGGCTAGAGGGCTGGTTCAATTAACCAAATCAGCAGCGGTGGATATGAATAGACATCCGGGGAAGTATGGTCTAAAAGAAAAAATAAACTGCCGTAAATATTATGATCCGGAAATTAATTCTAACTGCGGTGCGGCCTTTTTGTCCTATCTAAAAACTGATGCAGATAAAAAATATCCCCACTTGCCGGAAGCGGAACGCTGGGATTTGGCCGTGTCAGGATATAATCGAGGTAAAGCGGGATTGGAAAAATCGTTGAATCGATCTAGATCTAAATCGTTCTGGGATCTTCCGGTCTGGCAGGTGACAGCGGAAGTTTATCATTATACTCCCAGAGTTAGAGCTTACCAATTACTACTCCGGGATCGAGGGCTGTTGGATGAAGGCCATAATCTTAAGTATTGTCACTTGGGGAAGGAGGAGGTTGTATTGTTAGCTGGTTCATCTACCTTAGCCGCAGAGGATTATCGGAAGATAGTGCAGCCTGAATGTCCGCAAGCTAAATTTATTTACCGAGCCAATAATGGACGGTATCTAAAGAAGACTAAGGAGGTGATCCAAAAAATTCTTTCCCAGCAAAAAATAACTCAGTTAGTGTTCAATGGGGGGTTAAATGAGATAGCTTCCGGGGAGAAAGCAGAAAAAGTAATCGAGGATTTGGATCAGATCATTTCCTTAGCCGAAGGTTATAGCATAACTCCAATTTTTGTCAACTTGCAGTACTTTAAAGGCTACAAAACTTGGAAAGATGAATTTAAGGAACAGATAGACCTGGTTAATGCTTATGTTCAAGATCAGGAGGCTAAAGGGCGGATTAAAGTGGCTAATTTTAATGAAGCTGTAGGAGGGATAGATTCAAGCCAATTTTATCCCCAGCAGATAAATTCCGTTTATACTACTGATTATTTGCATGCCAATACTCCCGCTGGGCAAAAAAAGTTAAGTCAGATTATTTTAAAACAGTGGGGAAGGTAAATGAAATTCAAGTTTGGAAAATTAAGTAAGGATAAACTAATCGGGATGGGGTTTGTTTTAATCCTGCCGCTGTTAGCTCTTATTTTAGCTTATAAACTAGTATTATTCTGGGGTGATTTTAATACCGGGCAGCAGCAAGTGATTGATTATGTTACTGGAACAGCTGAGGAGTTATCTGAGGATTATACAGTCTTGGAAATTTCACATCTTAATGATGTGCTGGCAATAAACAAAAAACTGAATTATTTGTTTTGGCTGCTGCTGGCCGGGGCAGTTTTAATATTAATATCTTCTCTCCGGCAGCGGTCTGTTTTGAAAAAATTAGTTTTAAGCGGCGGGGCAGCAACCGCCGGCTTAGGTTTAGTTATGAGTATTGTAGCCGCAGCGGGGTTTAATAAGCTGTTCTTAATTTTTCACTACTGGCTTTTTCCTCAGGGGAACTGGTCTTTCCCAGTAAATTATCGGCTGATTGAAATTTTTCCCCAAGAGTTTTTTGTGGCTATAAGTAGGAATATTTTAATATTAACCATTTTTATAGGAATAGTTTTTATAGTAGCTTCATTTTTAATCCAAAATAAGCATCGAGCAATTGATTAAAATAAGCCCAAAATTGGTCTGTCCTTAATTGAAGACATTTGTACCCTTATTGACAGACCGGCAAAAATTAATATGAACTGGAAAATAAGCGGCCTGAAAGCTTGGCTGGTAGTACTAGGAGTAGCGTTTGTAGTAGTCCTAGTTTTAATCTTAGTCTTAAAGCTGCTGTTAATCTTAATTCCGTTGATTTTAATCTTGGTCTTAATTAGTTACTTCTTTAGAATGCTCAACAAAGTTAAAAAAGAGAAACATCCCAACTACCTTAACATAAAGTATAAGGTAAAGTAAAACGGTCTGAAGTTAAGGTGATTCAACTTAAAATAAAAATTTCAAATTGAAATTTAACCCAAGATGATTCTAATATGAATAGACCATTAATTCTACTAAATTTTAAGACTTACCCTGAATCTTCGGGTAAAAAAGCCTTTAAGATGGCTAGTGATTTAGCTAAAGTAAAAACTAAGCGGTATCATATAGCTATTGCTCCCAGTACTTTAACCCTTAAAGATATTGCGGAAGAAGTTAACTTAGACGTATTCGCCCAGCATGCGGACCCGGTCGGTTTAGGAGCACACACTGGAAGTGTATCGCCAGAAGAGTTAAAAAATTTAGGGGTAAAAGGAGTAATACTAAATCATTCTGAACATAAGCTTAAACCAGAGGTGGTTAGTAAAACAATTAAGTTATGCCGCCAAAATAAGCTGGCTGTAATAGGATGTGTTTCCAATTTAGAGGAAGTTAAACTCTGGGCTAAGTATATGCCTAGTTTTATTGCTTACGAGCCTCAAGAACTAATTGGGGGCAAAATTTCAGTAACTTCAGTAAAACCAGAAATTATTCTTAAAGCAGTTGAACTGGTTAAAAAATTAAGTCCGCAAACAGGAGTATTAGCCGGGGCGGGAGTTCATTCCCGCAACGATTTAGCCCAAGCTTTATTTCTGGGAACTAGAGGGGTCCTAATTGGACATGCGGTGCCTAAAGCTAAAAATCCACGGAGATTTTTGGAGAGTATTTTATAAATTATGGTTAAACTGAACAAATTACTAAACAGAAGAAGCCTCGCCACCGCGGGGGTCTTGCTGTCCTTACTCTGGCCGGTGCAAACTAGGATTAATTCTCCAGTTTATCCGGAAGCAAAAGATTTAGTTAGAAAAGTGGAGCAAAGATTTAGTTCTAGACCAGCTAAAAACAGGTCTGGATTTAGGCCGGGGAATAACAAAAAACCGAAGTTGGCCTTATATTTACCCCATGGATATACTAAGGTAGATACTAAATTAACTCGGGAAGAACAATTAGCACAGGCCTTAGATTGTTTTGAAAGCGCCAGTAATGCCGAGTTGATGCTGGATGCCATTTACGAAGATGAAGTTTATTTCGGCTGGGAAGACAGCTCGGGTAATGTTATGTTTACCCAATCCGTTAAACGCCCTAAAAACAATTCTGAACAGAGTGGTCTAGATTTAGAAGAAGAAGTTGATCTGTGGATGGGCTATGTTCAAAATCAAGAATATTACCGCAATTACCAGGAATACCCTTCCAACGCCCGCATTTTTCTAGAAGATGGAACGGCAGTTACTTCAGAGAATAAAGATGAATTCCTGGAGTTAGTCGAAGCTCAGGATTATGCTGATTATCAGCAGGAATTGGAAGAAGCTAATGATTCAGTAATTAAATGCCTGGCTGAGAAAGAATTAAATTTCTATTTAGGGCGGGTTTATGAAGCTATCAGTAATTCTTTAGAATATAGCAACGAAGAATGTCGGGGTTTTGACCTGCGTGATCCGAATCTCACAGGGAATATAATTAATTTATATAAATTATCTAAGGAAGAAGCGGAGAAAGAGTATGAACAAACTGGTGAGGAAGGATTAAACAGTTACCTAACCCAGGTTGATAACCGGATTTTTGAACAGTATGGAAATTTGTTAAATTTAGCCGGTCGGTTTGATTGCGGAATTGAAGCGGATGAAGTTTCTATCGATGAAGTTCTGGCGGATGCAGAAGAATATTTTTTTCATCGGCCAGATTTAAGGGCTCGATTGTATCATTCGGTTTTGGAATATGGATTAGCTTTTGAAGCTTCACTGCAGGCAATTGAAAAGTATGGTTTTACCCCCGGGGATGAGAACTCACCTATATCAGCTGTTCCGACCATCAGTGAAATTTTGGCCGTGTCTCTTCGCTGTCAGGATAATTATGATTTAGCCCTTTCCCGGGTTTATGAATCGGTGATGGCAGTAGATGGAAATAAAGACCTTCTCGATCTGTGGGTCAAAAAATTAGTTGATAATTATCCTCTTAGTCAAGAATATCAGGGATATTTTGATGATGAACCGGGACCAGGATTCAGGGATTAGTTTTATCTTACTGTTATCCGGACTTTCTGAGTATTGCCATACTGGTCAGCATGTGAACAGCTGGTGGTGCAGATTACTACATTAAAAATGTATTCTCCCGGCTCAGCAGTGGGGGGGACTTCAATTAAAAGGGGAACTTTCCAGGTTTCATGAGTGTCTAAGAAAAAGGAACTGAAGTCGTATAGGATCCAATCTTTAAGGCCGCAGTTTTCCGAACCAATAACTTCTGAAGTACGATCAATTTTTAGTTTATCCGCAAATTTGGATAAACAGATCTGAGCGGAGAAAGATTTTTCTGCTCCAATGTTTAATACACCCACTCCAAAAATTTGCTGCTGTCCGGGATTGAGTACCGCTGAATTGGGATATAGAGCCACCTGTTGCCCTTGATCCAGAAGCAAACGCTGCAGTTCTTCTGCAGTTTGTTGATCTAATTCATTTTTAAAATCTTGGGATTTAGAAATTAATTGGTATAGTAAAGCTACTCCACCCAGGAATAATACTAAAGAGATTATTATAACTACCAGCATGCTGGCTGATAATTCAATGGCTCCTCGTTTGGATTTCAGGGAATAGTTTTTGTCTGTGATCATAATTTTTATCCTCTTTATTATATTTAATGCAACCGCTAAAAGTATATAAACTTAACTTTGACTGACCAATTCAAACAGGGGTGGAAAGATGATTGAGGTATTAGTAAATAAATTAAGTTCTAAAATTAGACCAATGGTAGTGGCCGGATTGCTGGCTCTTAATGAAGGCGGCGGCTGCGGGGAAGACCTGCTCCAACCAGAAATTAAACTTATTCAGCAGAGTGGAGTTACTAACAAGTATGGCCAGGTTACTGTAAATTCCCTGCCCATAAAAGTGGAAGATGAAGAGGGCCTATGGATTGAAGGCAGTCAAGTATTTTATGTAGATGATGGTCGGGAGTATGTTCTGATGGCCACTAAAAGCCGACACCACTCCCATCTGGAAACGGGAAAAATAAGTTCTTTGCCTCAAAAAGTTACGGTCATTTCAAACTCCAATTCTAATCAGGAACAGCAGGAGTTTCCTCTGTTCGAACAAATAGTAGCTAAACTGTATACTACTAATCTCTCTGAGGTGATTACTGGCACCATTCCCCGAACACTGTTAGCAGAAGATTATCTTAACTACAAGTATTGCATGAGCAAGGAAGCGATAAGTTCTTCCACCGTGGAAGCTCCAGTAGGATTCATAGGTTTAATCCTAGGTCAAGATAAACAGCAGCTGCTGCAAAATTTTGTAGTTCAGCCGCTTAGGAGCCTGTTTGAAAAATATATTGTAAAAAAATTTGGTGATCATGAAGGTTATGAAGTCTGGGTGCCTAAAGTTGCCGTTAATTTATGCGGGGAGAATTACCAAGAATTGTTATGTACAATTAGTAGTCAGGAATTATCAGAACGGATTTGGTCTAAGGAAAATATTCCCTATTGGCATATCAAGGGGCCATGTGAAGTTAAGAAATTATCTGAAGATGATGGATTTGGTCCATTTAATCCTGCGGAAGATTCTGAATTTTACACCCCCTCGGAAAATTCTCCCCCTTCAGAAAGTGATCCCACTCCTAACTATATATTTAAGGAAGAATTTGATGGTCCTAGTTTAGATAAAAGTAAATGGAAAGTGGTGCTGGAGGGAGGTTATTCAGTAAATAATGGTGTTTTATCAATAAGTGAGGGCACCATACTGGAACTTATTCAAGGAATTGCTAATCCGGGAGATTATGCGCTAGAGATTGAATTGCAGGGTTCAATAAGAATTTTAACTCCCAATATTTATTTTATAAGTCAGCCGGATGGTAAGGCTTATTTGGGGTGCAGGCAAAGTGAAGAGCTAGAACGCATCATTGGTTTGGATACCACTAAAATGAGTAAATTTAATCTGATTTATTGGCAAGGTAGTATTAGTTTAGATCATAACTTTGAAAAGGTACATGATTGTCTAGGAGAGGAAGATAGTTACGATCTATATATGATGCTAGGCACAAATGCTAATACTGGGGGAAAAATAGATCAGATCAATATTTTTAATGTATTTTATTGACTTATCGCCAGAAGACTTCATAATCCTTAATTATCAAGATCATGAACAATACTAATAGGACTGCACCAGCAACCATATACCATAATCCGGGAAGAATGGATAAATCTTTGACCGTAAGGTACATCCCCCAGCCCATGACAATGAAGCCTAACCAGAGAAATTTATCCAGTACTAACTTCATGATCTGGAACTCTTGATCTTCAGTCATCCGTTTTTTATTTGATCGTCGAGCCATGGTAATCACTTAAGAGGTTACGGTTAAAAAGAATTGTTTTTCTTCGTATAAGTTATCTCCAATACAATCTTGATTGTTACATACTGCTAGAGTACAAATATAAGTTCCAGGCACTAAACCATTTTCAGTTAAAATTACGCTGAATCCGGAAGCAGTGTTAGATGGAACTTTTTGGGAGATGGAAGCCATCTGGGGTTTGTTTTCAGCAACTTCAGTCTGAGTTTTATCTAAACATCGGGTGATAACTAAAGTTGACTCTTCTGCGGTATTAATACGTTTATTATAAAAACCCACGGTCATAGTTTTTTCACCATTTCGACCAATTTCAATCGTTTGAGAAATAGTAATGGGATTCTGGGAAGTAGGTTCGGCTTCCAATTGGGTAACTGCGAAAGCTTCCGGTAATTTTTGTTCTGCTCCCTTGAATATAAGCCGAGTAAGGCTTAAACCTAACCCTAGAACCACAAACGCGATGACTATGACTACTATAGCAGTAATTGATAATTCTAATGACCCTTTTTTCTTCATACCCATAATGATTTTTTTAAGGTTTAAAAAGGTTGCGGTTGGTTAAAGGAGATCGGCAAGTTTGGTGAGGTCATTATTTGCTACATGGGTATAGATTTGCGTTGTTTTCAAATCCTTGTGGCCGAGGAGCTGCTGGATCGATCTGATATTTGCGCCTGATTCTAACAAATGGGTGGCAAAGCTATGCCTTAAGGTGTGCGGCGTTACCTTTTTCTTAATTCCTGCTTTCTTCGCGGCATTTCTCACGATCAGTTGTACAGTCCTTTTGTTGTACTTCTTGCCAATAGTTGATGTAAAGACAGTATCCATTCTATCTTCAAAATATAACATAAACTCTTTAATCTTGGGATGCAGGAAGATAATTCTTTCCTTGCTTCCTTTTGTTGTCTTAAGATGGATAATATTTCTATCAAGATCAATATCCCTCCATTGCAGATTAATAATTTCACTGAGCCTAACGCCAGTGTAGTAAAGAACCGTGATAAGCAAGCGATGTTTTGGATTTAAGGTGGCATTGATCATCGAGTTTATTTCTTCTCTGCTTAGCACAATCGGCAGTTTTTCTTTATTTTTAGCTAATGGGATTCTTTCATCGAAACGCTGTTCAAGTACGTTTTCACAATAAAATTTCAAGGCAAAATATACACCTCTTATGCTTGATCTGCTCTTTTGCGTATAATCTAATAAGAATTGCCGTGGCTCTAGGGATGATGCGATAAATCGTTCTACTACTGAAAAATACGTTTTTTTCGTTTGCGGCGAATATTTACGGAGGGATAATTCTTCATTTAGCTTTTTAAGGCACGCGCTTGTGTCCATTATACTATCCTGGATAACTAAAGGTATAAAAAACTTCGCTTTAACCTCTGTTTTTGGTGATTAAGCGCAATAAAACTGCGCTTAATAGGTGTTTCACGAAATTTTTTCAGCGCTTTTTGTCGACGATAAAACTGTAATAATTCAAAAGTAAACTGAGAAGTCTTAACGGGGCTACCTTCGTTAAACTAAAAACGGAAAGCGAATGAAAACTTCGCAATAACTTACTGCGTCTAACATAGTGTTTAACGGTTCGCTAACGCTCTCCCAAATTTTTTAATGAATCAAGACGACTGGGGGAATTCCGTAACGACGACTAGAAACTAAACGAGGGGGCGAGAAAATGTTACTTTCCGAGTATCAAGTAGAGAATAATACTGACTATTAATCCTCCTACGATTGTAATAACCCACGGATTCATGATTAAATTATAAAACCTAGATCTCCTCTTTGGATATGCATGATCTTGGCCTGCAGAAGTGATTTGAATCTTTGTTTTTTTAGTGATAGAAGATTTTATCTGTGCTCTATTCTGAAAAACTTTAGAATTGATATCAATAAAATCATCATCAAACAGAATTCCAATGTATTTTCTAACAACATCTTCATTCAAACCTTCACTTTTCAATTTTTTGATTAACTCTCCAAATTGAATTTCAGAAGTCCCAAATTTATCTAGACAAATCAGAATTTTCTTCTTTATTTCATCTATCTGGAGTATTCTCTTTTTTGGTTCCATTTTGCAATGTGATTATTATCTTCTAAATGCATACCACGCGGCTGCAATTGCCATTAATATGCCTATCACTGAGAACACTACAGCTTGTATGTTTTGTCTGTTCACAGCTCCGTAAATTAAAGCAGCTGCTAAAATTATCCCGCCTATGTATCCTGCTATTGCTCTTTGATGTCTTACTAACATTTTTCCACCTCCATTAATGGTTTAATACTAATTTTAATACGATTGTACCTGCTCCTGTTGCAAATACTCCAAAAACTAATCCACTTATGAAAAATCTTCCAGAAAATTCCGGTAATGAAAATACACCAATAATTCCCCAATAAAGAACATAACTAGAAAAACCAATGCATATCCTAAAACATTTAATTCTTGTCCTTTCTTGTTCATTTGAACTCACCATTACAATTATCAACCCATTTACAAAAACCACATTCTTCAGAGGGGGCGGGGATCTCTGCTTCTAAAACTTGAAGCGCTTTCTTAAAAATATTTTCTGCGTTCTTGATATTAACTTTAACCTTAACAATGTCCGTATTAAAGCAAACGTGGCCATTCTCTTCTACTTTATGAGGATGATAAAAAACCAAATAAGTATAATCTTCTGTTTCATAACCATTCTTTCGTAAGAGGAAATTGTAAATATCCATCTGATCCTGATAATGCTCGTGAGTGTCTTCTTTCAGAGGATAACCTCTTGTCTTATAATCTAAAACAACTAATTTCTTACTTTTTACAAGAATATTATCAATCGCTCCTCTGAAAAGATTGCCTTTTTTATCCGTCCATTGAATTCCTTTAAAATTGCTTCTCCAGACTTTGAGCAATTCTTCGTCATCAAAAAGTTTAACTTTTCCGTTTAACTCTTGAAGTTCTGGCGGAAGTTCTCCTTTCCTCATAAAAGAATCAAAGTGTTCTTTCAGAATCCTATCCATTCCGCTAGGAAGAGAGGGAAAGATTGAGTCTGGTCGTTTAATTCCTTTATTGAAATTGAGCCAGAAGCACCTAGGACAATCTTTCAGTAACGATAAGCTGGAGGGGCTGAATTTGTAGGTCATTTTATGCTCCATTCTCTAATTTAATCCATCTCTCGATGTCTCTATAATTTCTAAAATATCCCTTGTAGCCTAAAATAGTTAAAAATATTTTATCAAACATGTAAACCACATTCTTAAGATTAGAAGATATTTGTGACAAATTAGAATAATCCTGAAATTCACCTTTATGCATAAGATTATTTCTTATTTTTGGAGCTTCAGAATCAAAAGCATCTCTTGTGAGCTTGAAACCGAAACTTTCGTCTTTAAATTCAGATGTTATTTTTCCCTGATAAATAATATTTAATGATTCATCAAAAGATAAATTACCATAAAAAAAGCGGTTTTCCGGATTAAATAAAATCTCTTTTTGTGCATCATCGATAGTTAATTTACTATCTATCTTCTCTTTGAACTGTTGTTTTTTTATTTCCTCTAAATTAAATTGTTTTTGGGCAATGAAATAGTCTTCATAGTGTCTTAACAATGCTTCAAGCGCTGTAAAAACAAGAATATACTCAATTTCACCCTGCTTTGGAATAAATGAAAGTAAATAATAAGTTAAAGAGTAATCTAATTTTATTTTTTCTTTCCAATTTTGATAATTTTCATAGCAATCTTCAATAAACTTCATAATAGATTGATCCGGTTCATAGACAAGACTTGATTCAACAATATTAAATCCAGTTCTTGCCGGTCTTAATACTTCAGGAAACAGGATTATCTCTACCACCTCTTTTTTATCATCCAATATTTCATCAAAAACTATCTGAACAAATTGCCTTTGTGAGTAAGACACCAATTCGAGAATATTTTTAGAAATATTTTTTATATCTGAATAATTATTACTAAACTTTGATTCGACATGCCCCGTTATCTTTGGCACATTGGTCTTCTGAAGTATCTCTTTCATTTCTTTATATTGGATAGAATTTTTAAACACAAATTCCTGATTTTTGACTTTAACCATGAATCCGTTGGTGCCAACTGAATTATAATCAAACAAGAAATTAGTGAAATGCTGTCTTAAAATTTTACCGTCTTTACTGCTTTCTTTTTTAAGATGAATTGGATTAAGTATTTGAATACTTTTTGACATAGAATCAAAAAACTTAAAATGAACAGGATTTTCATTAAATTCAGTGGTTATATCTCTCTCAAATGTAAACCCATCATCAGTAATTCCTTTAAATTCTATTTTCTGGACAGAATCTATCTTTTGACAATTTTGTTTTTTAATGTCAAACAAGAAATCGATTTTGCCAGATACATAAATTATTATTTCAAATGAACTCACAACTATTTCAATCGAACTATTATATATTATCTTAGCTTCTTTACCTTTCTTTGAAAATAAAATATATTCTTGGTTCATTTTCCGTCAAACTCCTCAACAATCATCTTTGTTCAAATTCTTCAGCCGTGATTACTATATCATATCCGCCAACTTGCTCCACTTTGTGCTTGTATATTCCAGTATAAGACAGGCTGGACTCTTCATATCTCTTGAATTTGAATACTGCATCGTTCATTAAGTTGCTATTGAATACACCCAAGCTAACCAACAATTCAAAGTCTTCTACTTTTAGACCAGTTACTCTCTTGAATAATCCCGGCTCTAGCTTTGTGATTATGTCTTTCAGAGTTCTTTCTCTATAATCCGTTAAATACATGAAAATGGGAATCCTTGTTGCAAATTTAATCAATTTTTTCTGAATTTCTTTTCTTTTGCTCATATATTCCTTTTCCTCATCAGACAATTTCTTCTTTTCTTTTGGAGAAATATCATCTTGATTAGCTAGTTTTTGTTTAGCGTTTTTTACTGATTCTGACTTATTGATAATCAGTTCTATATCGCTGTTCAAACTTCTGAATCCCTCAATACTCATTAAAGCCTCTAAAGCTTTGGGGTTATTTAGAATCTTGCTTAACGTGTTATTATCCACATTAACAAGCAGAGCGCTTTCCCACCTTC
>Ga0209542_10015918_pt1 | contig 12546 bp, 8 predicted proteins | sample RifCSPhighO2_01_FD_184028 | JGI IMG/M metagenome (GOLD analysis project Ga0209542, IMG submission 184028) | Soil microbial communities from Rifle, Colorado - Rifle CSP2_plank highO2_0.1 (SPAdes) (version 2) | ecosystem: Environmental > Terrestrial > Deep subsurface > Rock core/Sediment ...
ATTTAAATATATGGCGTCTTTTAAAAAGAAATTCTCAAAGAGAGAGTAAAATAAAAAAATAGGGGCTGTAGAATGAGTTCGGTGCTATCCCTCAACATAGGATGAGGAATTTTTTACTAAAGCTAACAATTCTTTGGCGACCTCGATAGCATCTTCAAAAAGTCTCTGGAGTTCGTCAAGTTGTTTTTTTAGTTGCTCTAGTATTTTTTTTTGCTTCTTATGCGATGGAGCATTTCGTTGTTCAAATTCCCAATTTCTACTCATATAGTTATTAATAGCAGCAGGAATTTTTTTATAGACCAAAAGAGCAAAATTAATATCATAGCGCCTCAACTTACGTTTATAACTCTGTTTCTTCCACTTTAACCTCCCTATCAACGGTCTCATGGCGACCCATTGTTCAGCCTCGTAGCTAATAACTTTTTTCATAAAAATAGATAAGTCCAAAGGCTTGCCCAAATAATCTGCTTTAAACGACCCCCACCTCGGTTGAATAAGACTTGGATCTTTATCAATCCTCTTATAATAGTCCATCGTCTCAGAATAATCTTTACGAAAAATTTTATTAAAATCCCTCACCCGATAATAACCTTCTTTTCCAAGAAAGTCTATCCATCCTGCCAGATGTTTTTCAGCATTATCGACCAATTTTTGGTATTCAGAGTTGTTTGCTGTTAAAGCCATTACAAGAGCATTATACATCAGAGGCATATATATATATATATATATATATATATTTATCTTACCACTCGTGAGTAAAACTCTTTGGACATTACGAAACTTCTTTACCCCACCTCGCTCCCTTCCCCCCCTTTTTGCACGCGGATGACATGATTGACAAAGCTCTCCACTTTCGCTTCATGCGACACTAGGATGACCTGCCGCAAAGCCAATTTCTCCAACACATCCCGCACTTTGTCCAGCTGCTCGGAAGAAAAGCCGTCCGTGGGCTCATCCAGTATCAGCAAATCTTTCGTCTTTATCTCATGCACGACATCGTTAATGACCCGATTTAGCGCTAACCGGTACGCCAACGCCGCAGAAGTCTTCTCGCCGCCGCTTAAGTTCTCGAAGAACAGCTCGTGCCCATTCTGCTCGACAATGGGCGTGAACTCTTCATCCAGCCGGCTGAGAACTCCTGCATCATCAATAAGCATGGAAAACCATTCCTGAAACAGATGATTAAACAGCCGATGAATTCTGACCATGACGTGCTTCTCGATCGTTCCCGTCAAAGGCACAAAATGGCCTTCCAGCCAGGACTCCAGCTCTTTCAGGCGGAGCAATCTCTGGTTCTCTTCGGATAAGACTGTCACACTTTCCTGCAGCCGTTGTTCTTCTCGCAGCAGCTGCTCGTGCAAAGTCCGCTGGCGCTCTTCCCGGGCGAGAACTATTTTTTCCTGCTCCTGCACTTCTGCCAGAAGCTGTTTCTGCTCGGTAATCTGCTTACCGAAGTCTTCTTTACCCTGCAGTTCTTGCTCCAGCACTTGCAGCGCCGACTGCAGAGCGGCCATCTCCTGCTGCAAAGGGTGCTGGTGTTCTTTAACGACCGCCGCCTGCTTTTCCAGATGCTCTCTTTTGGTAACCTGCTCTAGCTGCTTCTTTCGTTGTGCTATCATGTCTCCTAACGCCTGCAGCCGTTCTGTTTCACCACCCTGCTCTTTGGTAAGCAAAGCATTATTTTCTTCCATGAGCTCCTGCAGCTCTTCGCGTTTTTTTTCAAGAGAAATGTTCTTTTCTTCAAGATGGGCCAGTTCAAGCTCCATCCGTGCCACCCCATTTTTCTGCTCATAATATGCCTTCCGCTGTTCCTGCAGCTCATGGCGATGCTCTTGCATCTGCGTTTTCTTGTCTGTCAGATCAGCCAGCAGTTTCTCTGCACGAACAATTTCCTGCGCTTTCTCTGCTGTAATCCGCGTTTTATGAAACGATGAAACCTGCTGCAAGCACGTCGGGCAGGTATCTAATTGCTCTATCCGCTCTCGTAACTCCTGCGCCTGCTGTAATAGCGTCTGGTTTCTTGTAAAGAGGACATTCGTTTTTTCCAGCAACTCTTGCAGCTGTTGATCTTTCTCTTCGCTTCCCGCCAAAGCCTGCACTTTCTTTCGCAGCTCCTGCAAAAATTCCTTTTTTTTGGGAATGAGGACGAGCAATTCTTCTCCAAACTGCACTTCTTTTTGGCAGGCAGCCAGCAGCTTCTGCAGGTGGCGAAGCTGTTCTTCTTGGGTTGCTTTCTTTTTCAGCAACAGCTCTCGCTCCGCTTCTGCCCGATGAAGCTCGTCCAGAAGTGCCTCTTTCTCTCTGGGGAGAGAACCCAAAGCCCGCAACTCCTCCTGCAGGTGGTGCTCCTGCTCCTCCAGTTTTTTGTTCTGCCGCAGCTTTTCTTCGCGGAGCATCTGCTTTATCTGGTGCTGCTGCTGCAGATCACGAAAGGCCTGCTGGGCTTTCTCCAAGCCTTGCAGCGCTGCTTTCTTTTGTTGCAAAGCATCCCCCAACTGGGATCGCTCTTTCTGCAGCGCTTCCAGCTGCCCCTGAGCTGCAGCTTTCTCCCCACTCACCCGCTGCAGCTGCTCCTGCTGTTCTTTTAATGGCGCAATCTTTGTCTCCAAAACGGCTAGTCGCGTCCGCAGCGTCCGCAGATACAGCTGCACGTTCTCCCGGATCACTTTGTACTTGTCAATCCCAAAGATTTTCCGCAGCACATCAAGGCGGCTTTCTGCCGCTTCCTGCAGGATAAACTTCATCTCTTCCTGCGGGGTGTATACGGTATAGCGGAAGAGATAATTCTTGTTCTTGGTAATCATCTCCTCCGGGTAACCCAGCAGGGCAAGTATTTCCGCTTTCAATTCCACGGGCGTGAGCTCTTTTTTTACGTTATTCTTGAGCACAAAACCCGCAGTCTGCTGGATGCCCAGCTTGGTCTTTTTCAGATTTCTTTGGATCAGGATTTCCTGCCCGTCGAGAGAGAACGTCAATTCCACGCTGCCTTGCGTGCTGCCTTTTCGCAGCAAGGACTCTGCCGGCAGATCCGGTCGGGAAGCACCAAAGAGGGCGAATTCGATAGCCAGCAGCAGGCTGGACTTTCCGGAGCCGATATCACCAGAAAGCAGCAGGGTCCCTTCGGGAAACGTAACGGTTTCTGCCTGATAGGAGCGAATATTCTCTAAGCGCAATTGGCGGAGAAGCATGGGCTTTCCAGAGAAAATGGTTTTTTATGGATTATGGTAATCGAACGCTTAGAATAGAGAATAGCACCCAGAATCACTTATACGCCACATAATGCTTCCGGCATCTCGGTGCATAGGCTTCTTTTCCGCCAACCAGAACGACTGGCGAATCAACCGGAGCAATTTCTCCCTCCACAAACCGCTGCACGCGGGTGGCCAGTTGGCCACATTTTTCTATATCGCTGATGGGCTGCGTACAAAGAGCGGAAAGATAAACAACCTCATCGGCAGCAGCCAGCAGGTCCCCCATAGTCTTTTGGCCATCAGAAAAAGAGAAATACTGATCGCGAAAATCTTTGAGCAAGCCCGCAGCCAAAACTATTTTCCCCTCATTGGCATAGTAGTTACAGAGAGAAATAATTGCACCATCAAAAAACTGCACCTCATCAATGCCGATAACTTTCGTGGTTGGTGTAACGATATGAGCAAGCTCCTTCGCGTTCTGGACGGCGATACTTGGCTCCTGCACCCCATCATGAGTTGCCACATGCGTTTCGCTATAGCGCTGGTCCATTACCGGCTTAAAGAGAACGGTTTCATATCCCGGAACTTTGTACCGGCGAAAACGGTGGACGAGGAGTGAGCTTTTCCCGCTGAACATCGTTCCCACAATAACTTCCAAGCGCGGCTGGAGATCCATGAAAAGAAGAGAAAAAAACGTCGTTTAAATAGACTGTGGTGGTCGAAAAGAATGATGGAACAGAAAACTATCCCTCTCGCAAGATCTTTGGAGCAAACAGCCAGAAGAAAACTGCCGAAGCTGTATAAAAAAAGAAATGGAGTGCATAACTATAGACAAAGCCATAATTCACGGTAAGAACCAAGAGGGGGAAAACAACCGCTCCCAGGAGTGAAGCGATCAGGTAGTACATCCCAAACAGTTTTCCGGCAGGGATGAGTGCAAAGATATGAACGCCTCCAAAAAGAAGGAGTGAGAAGAGCATCGTCATCGAGAGGGAGAATCCCTGCTGCGAAAGCCATAGGACGAGCATCAGTATCATCATTTGTTGGAACAGAATGTCAAATGACTTGGAAACAAGATACCGATAATCCATCTGGATGAAGAATTGCTGAGGATATCTTTCAATAAGGCGTGAGGGACTCTGGATGTATTTATGGGAAAAAGCATAGGCCAAAGAAGTAACAAGATATACCAAAACAAGAACAACAAAAGGGATACTGGTGAAAGTGCCATCTACCATTTTCAGAAGGTCTCGAAAATAAACCCCCGCTAGAAGCGTAAAAAACAAGAAAAATATGACCAGCCATCCATAGTTTTTATTGTAGGTTATCCCCTTTTTTGTAATGAAACTAAGAAGACCAAAGGGGATAATCCATAAAAGTATCCATACCACTATGTCAAGTACTATTGCCATCAAACCGAGAACGAATCATAAGCTCCCCGGAGAATTTCCCCGGAGAGCCATCACCTCTTTTCCGCGCAGAGAAATTGCTTCCTCCAGCGCCCGCAAAGGCTCAGGCCTTTGCGGCCCTCAGCAAACACCTCGTTTGGAGGATGAACGGAATACAAAACAGAAAAATCTTCAGCTTAATAATCTTTTTGGTTTTCTATTGGCTCGCTTCCTTTCTGCTCTTTCGCCAAAAACTTATACATAGGCTGCTGTTCTCTAATCTCCTGCTCTTTATTGGCTTGCCGGGCCAGAACATAAAAAAAGTCACCCAGCCGGTTGATGTACGACAAAATATGCTCATGATATTTCAGCAGGGGCTTGGCAGCAACTAACTCCCTCTCCGTTCTTCTGACCACCGCCCTGCACAGATGCAAGAAAGAACTGGCTGGCGTACCGCCCGGTAAAATGAACTTTTTAGGCATGCCTAGCTTTTCTTCCAGCAGGTCGATCATCTGCTCAATTTCCTGCACGTGCTCCAGAGTAATTCTCGGCAGTTTGTCCCGAACCACTTCACTCCCCGCCACATCAGCTCCTAACGTAAAAAGGTCATTCTGGATTTTTGAAAGGAGATTCTTTAACTTCTCATCCTGCACAAAACAGAGAGTAACACCAATAACAGAGTTCAATTCGTCTAACGTGCCGAGCGCTTCAATACGGGGATCATTTTTTTCAACGCGGCAACAGCCAAAAAACGATGTCTCTCCAGTATCCCCCGTCTTCGTGTAAATTTTCATGCCCTTACCGCTCCCCCACCTGCAGGACTTGCTCCTCCGAACTGCCATCCCGGTAAATGGTGATCCCTTTGCAGCCCATCTTCCACGCCAGCAGATACGCCTCTGCAACATCCCGGATCGCTGCCGTCTTCGGAAAGTTTATCGTCTTGGAAATGGAATTATCAACAGAGCGCTGCAGCGTGGCCTGCATGCGGATGTGCCATATCGGGCCGATATCCCGCGCTGTCACAAAGATCTGGCGGACATCCTCAGGGACGCCCGCAATATTTTGCACGCTCCCCTGCTGGGCTACCTCACGAAACAATTCCGGAGAAGCGAATCCCCGTTCTTTGGCAACATGCTCAAAGACCGGGCTCAGATAGAGTGACGTTTCACCCCCCAGCATCGTCTGTTGGTACGACAAAGCAAAAAGGGGCTCGCATCCTGCTGAAGTATTTGCCAGCAGGCTGATAGTCCCCGTTGGCGCCAGAGAAAGGCAGCTCATGTTGCGCATTTTTCGCCCTTTTTCCTCGTGCGCAGATCCCGCCCATGCCGGACAAACGCCGCGGAGCTCGGCCAGCTCTTGCGAGGCCGCATATGCTGCATCCCGTAAAGCAGCAATGATTTTTTCTGCAAGATCGAGCCCTTCGTTGCTATCATACTTTACTCGAAGCGTGAAGAATAATTCGGCTAAGCCCATGAGGCCCAAGCCGAATTTTCTCGTCCGTTTCGCCGCTTCTTCAATCAGGGGGGTGAGGTACACATTGCAGTCGATAGCATTATCCAGGAAGTGCACGGCGGTTTTTACCGTGCGGTGCAAATTTTCCCAATCGATGGCTGGCTGGCCCGCAGCTAAGCACCGCATCAGATTTATGGAGCCAAGTATGCAGCCTTCATACGGCAATAACGGCGCTTCGCCGCATTGGTTCGTCGTTTCAATCTCACCGAGATGCGGCGCCGGATGCTTGCGGTTTATCTCGTCTAGGAAAAGGATGCCGGGATCGCCGGTCCGCCAGGCATTCTGTGTTACTACAGCAAACACTTCCTTGGCACGCAGCTGGCCAACAACACTCTTCGTTCTCGGATTCCGAAGGTCATATAATAAATCCTGCTCCACTGCCTGCATGAACGCATCCGTAACGCCGACGGACAGATTGAAATTGGTCAGCGCTCGGCTCGTCGCTTTGGCTTCGATAAAGCGGATAATGTCGGGATGGTCCACGCGCAGAACCGCCATATTGGCCCCCGGACGGACGCCGCCTTGCTTTATACTCTCCAGCGCGGCATCATATGTCTGCAAGAAAGCGACGGGCCCGGCCGCTACCCCTAGGGATGATCTCACCACATCGCCCGCCGGCCGCAAGCGGGAAAATGAAAATCCCGTCCCGCTGCCCCGCTGGTGGATTAAAGCGGCATCGCGCAGCGTCGTAAAAATGCTTTCCATGGTATCTTCAATTGGCAGCACAAAACAGGCGCTTAACTGCTGCATTTTCGTTCCGGCATTCATCAGCGTCGGGGAGTTGGGCAAAAAGCGCAGATCTGCCAGCAGTGCATAAAACTCCTCTTCGGTGTGCTGGACTTCTGCAGAAAAGGCGCCATAATACCCATCAGCCGCAGCGACCGCATGAGCAACCCGGCGGAGCATCTGGTGCGGCGTTTCCATAACTTCGCCATGCTCGTCTTTCTGCAGGTACCGCTGGCGCAGGATTTTCAAAGCGCGGGGAGAAAATTTAATCTCCAGCTCCGCATGCTTCTCCCCGAGAATAAACGCTCGCTGCTCCCGCTCCTGGCTCTTTTTATGGCGATAGAGGATGTAGGTTTTAGCCGTCTTGGCATGCCCTTCTTCAATGAGCGTTTTCTCGACGAGATCCTGTACGTCTTCCACGCTCGGGATACGACCAAGAAAAGTTCTTTCAGCGAGAGCAGCCACTTTTTCAGCAAGCAGGCCTGCTAGAGTTTGATCATGCCCGCCGACGGACTGCGCTGCTTTGAAGATAGCTTCGGCAATCTTCTCCACCTGGAAGGGGACAATGCGGCCATCGCGCTTGCGGACGTTGGTTACCGTCCTATTCAGGGGTGCAAGGTTCATTGTTGTAAAGCTTTTTTTACGATATTCTTAATAAAGCTCTCTTTGTGTTTGCGGTAGAGTTCGCCAATGCCTCGAGCTTTTTTGACTGCTTCTTTCTTGAGTCTTGCATACTCCTCAACCGCATCAGGATGTTTGGACAAATAGTCACAAAAGCCAATCATCTCTTTCCAATCTTTTCCATCACAAGTTGTTAGATGGATATGAACTCTTCTGTTTCCTTTTTTATGGCGGATGTTCCTCCTAAAAAAGAATCGGTCAGGGGTGCTGGCTCTCTCGCGAAATTCATAGCGAGCTTTTTCCAACTTTTTTTTTGCTTCTTTGAACTTTGCTTTCGGCACCCCAACCAGAACGTCAAGAATCCCTTTACCCCCAAGCCCCACGATAGCGGTGGAACCCACGTGTTGTATTTTTGCAAAGGGCCCGAGTGCTTTCCTCAGCCGCCTCTTTTCTAAAGTAAAGAACGTCACGTATTCCGAAACATACCGCCGAAAAACATATTTCTGCATACTTCTCTTTGAAAACCTAATCTTTTATTAAGTTTTCCGCAGGGCGCCAGATATTTTTGCGAACGATCAGCTGCACCCCGTCGTCTCCCCGCACACTTCGCAGAGGTGGCAAGTTCCGTTCTGCCGCAGTTGCGCTGCGCCGCAGCTGGAGCATTTTTCGGCAGCGGAAGCATCGAGGCGAGAAGGAGCTCTATCTTCCATAATCATTCTCGGCCTTCCTCTGCTTATATGCTCCTCTCTCGGCGCTGGCGCTCCATTTTCCAGCAGGAAAGTTCGCAATTCGGCAATCACCGGATGCCCTTCGACAACTAGGCTGTGCTCGGCAATCTGCTCGGGATGAATGCCGTGCTGCAAGCCCATATTGACGGAATTCACGAGCGCCCCGAACAAAGCCTGCTGCGCCGGGGTGGTATCAGCCAGCTGCAGCTGCACGTCATATATCCGCTCACCTTCTTTTCGTGCAGAGAGCAGCAGTTCTTTTCTGCCTAGAAGCACGCATTTCTTTACTTCTTGTGCATGCGTCTCCTGCAGAATCTCCCGTAATTCCGGATGCTCTTCTAAGGTGGCATTGAGCGGCTGGGAAAGCTTGCAGCCATCGCGATATAATGCTACCGCTTTGATCATCATCGTCCAGGCATCGTAGTACGCCTGCTTGATCTGCCCTATGCCCCACTCCTGCGGCATGTTTATCGTCTTGGAAATGGCGCCCGAGATGAACGGCTGCGCTGCCGCCAGCATCTTCAGATGCCCGTAGGGATGGATGTAGCGCTTCCCGTTTTTGCCGCATTTATTCGCGCAATCAAACACCGCATAGTGCTCCTCTCGCAAATAGGGAGCGCCTTCCAGCGTCATGGTGCCACAGACATATTCATTGGCCGCAGCAATCTCAGCGTCCGTAAATCCTAACGCCCTTAGGACATCTCCCTTACTCCCGTGCAGCAAGCGCTGATACTCTTTTTCGCCCAAAACCCAAGGATTAAATACGTGACGAATGTCCATCGCGGCATGCAGCCCTTTCTCGACAGCATCGAGCTGCTTTTCCGACAAGCCGTGCAGCAGCAAAGTTTCCCTATTGATTGCCGGACTGCCTTCCAACGTCCCGTGCCCTATGCAATATGCTAAGATCGCAGTGATCTGCTCCGGCAAATAGCCCAAGCGGCGCAAAGCGTTTGGCACTGACTGATTGACAATCTTGAAATAGCCGCCGCCTGCCAGCTTCTTCATCTTCACTAACGCATAATCCGGCTCCACGCCCGTGGTGTCACAATCCATGACCAGCCCTATAGTCCCCGTCGGCGCGAGAACCGAGACCTGCGCATTGCGGTAGCCTGACTGCTCGCCCCGAGACAAAGCGCGATCCCAGGCGGTGTGCGCTGCTTGCAAAAGCAGCGGCGGGCACAGCTGCTGACCAATCGCCACAGGCTTCTTGCTCAGCCCTTCGTACATATTCTCGTTGTATGCCACCCGCCGGTGATTGCGGATGACCCGCAGCATATCTTCCCGGTTTTCAGCAAAGCGCTCAAAAGGCCCCAACGCCTGAGCCAGCTCTGCAGACGTAGCATACGCTTCTCCGGTTAAAATGGCCGTAAGAGCGCCAGCGATAGCCCGGCCCTGCTCGCTGTCATAGGGAACACCCTGCAGCATGAGCAGCGTTCCCAAATTGGCATATCCTAATCCTAAAGTACGGTATTCATAGCTCTTCCGGGCGATGGCTTCTGACGGGAAATGAGCCATCAGCACGGAAATTTCTAATGCCATGGTCCAGAGGCGAATGGCATGCATGTATCCCTGGATGTCAAAAACCCCACTTTCAACATCATAACATTTCACCAGGTTTATCGACGCTAAATTGCACGCCGTATCGTCGAGAAAGAGGTACTCGCTGCAGGGGTTGCTGGCATTAATCTTTCCCCCCTTCGGGCAGGTATGCCATTCGTTCATCGTTGTGTCAAACTGCACACCAGGATCAGCGGAAGCCCAGGCGCAATAGCCGACGTCGTCCCAGAGCTTTTCTGCGGAAATAGTTTTCATGATTTCACCAGAAGTGCGGCCACGCAAAGCCCACTCCCGGCCTTCCTGCAGCGCCGTAAAAAACTCGTTCGGAATGCGTATGGAGTTATTGCTGTTCTGGCCGGAAACCGTGACATATGCTTCGGACTCATAATGCGTATCAAACTCCCGCAGCGGCAGATCATAGCCTTGCTGCGCCAGCGCGATGGCGCGGACAATATAATTGAGCGGAATGTCCTGCCGGGCCGCTTCGCGAACGGACTCTTGCACTTCTTGGTCCGCAAGCGGGTTCTCTTTTCCTTTCACTCGTTGCATGAGCTGTGCCAGCTTTTTCTTCAGCACTCTACTTCCTGCCACTAAGCTGGCCACTTTCTCTTCTTCCCGGACTTTCCACCAGATGAACTCTTCTATTTCCGGATGGTCCATATCCAGGCAGACCATCTTGGCTGCTCTTCTCGTTGTTCCTCCGGACTTCACGCTACCTGCAGCTACATCAAAAATTTTCAGGAAGCTCATCACTCCCGAGCTCGTGCCACCGCCGCTTAAGCGCTCGCCTTTGCCCCGCAGCCGAGAAAAATTTGTGCCCGTGCCGCTCCCGTACTTGAACACTCGGGCTTCCCGAACCAGCAAACTGAAGATGCCGCCTTCGCGAACCAGATCGTCTTCGACCGCTTGGATAAAGCACGCATGAGGCTGATTTCTCGTGTATGCATCTTGCGAATTTTTTAACTCTTTTGTATCAGGATCGACGTAGCTATGCCCCTGCGCTGGGCCGCGCAAGCCGTACGCCCAATGCAATCCGGTCGTAAACCATTGTGGGCTATTAGGCGCAGCGGTCTGGTTGACGATCATGTGCAGCATCTCTTCGTAGAAAATCTGGGCATCACTCTCCGTCGCAAAATAGCCGTACTTCTCCCCCCAGGAGCGCCAGCAGCCCGCCATACGGTGCGCTACTTGCTTGATGCTGGTTTCGCTGCCGGTGATCCGCTTCCCATTTTCATCCAGCAGCGGCTCGCCCCCCTCATTCTGCAGCGGTACGCCTGCTTTCCGGAAATATTTTTGCGCCAGGATGTCCGTGGCTACGGACGACCAGAATGACGGCACTTCCACATCATCCATATGGAAAACGATGCTCCCATCGGGATTCTTAATGGTCGAAGAACGCCGCTCAAATGCGAACTGGCTGAACGGATGTATGCCTTCTTTCGTAAAATATCGCCCTACCTGCAAACCTCTTTTTTGCTCCCCCATAACCACACCCCCTTTTTTCTTTCAATTTCTATACACCCCTTACTTAAATAGTTTATTCTGCCTTTTTAGGTGATAACGAAATAGGGAGGATGGAATACATCTACAGGTAATAACATATTCAACTGTCTCTTTCAACGAACAACCTAAATAATATAGCTGATCAACTGCATAAATGTATTTAAACGTATGTTATCTATAGTTTATACAACATGGCACCGCTCCGTCTGGGCTTAACGTACAACGACGTTCTCCTCGTGCCCAAGAAGACACCCTTAGCTTCGAGAACGGAAGCAGATACCAGCTCTTTTTTCACAAAACATCTTCACTTGCCCGTGCCGGTGGTGAGCGCCAACATGGCCACGGTGACGGAACACAAGATGGCCATTGCCTTAGCCCGGGAAGGCGGCCTGGGGGTCATCCACCAGTTTGGCACGATTGAAGAGCAGGTTGCGGAAGTAAAACGCGTGAAACGGAGCACCAGCTTTGTGATAGAGAATCCGGTTTCGGTTCCTCCTCATATAACCATCCAAGAAGCCGTAGCTCGTATGAAGAGCGAGCACGTTACCAGCCTGTTGGTTGTGCAGCATGATGAGCTCGTGGGCATCTTTACTTCCAAAGATTACCTTTTCGAAGAAGATTTCAGCAAGCCCGTTTCAGCCGTCATGACGCCAAAAGCACAGCTCATTACGGCCCCTTTTGGCATTTCTCTCGACGAAGCGAAGCGCATCCTGCACCAGCACCGCATCGAGAAGCTGCCTCTCATGGAAAACGGCCGAGTGCGGGGGCTGATTACCACCAAAGACATCACGCGCCTCGAACACTGGCCGCATGCCTGCCGGGACGAGAAAGGCAGATTGCGTGTTGGAGCAGCCGTGGGCGTGAAAGATATGCTGGAACGGGCAGCTGCAGTAGTTGCAGCAGGAGCTGATGTGCTTGTTTTGGACATCGCGCATGCGCATTCGGTGCTGGTTATCGAACAGCTTAAAGAGCTGAAACGGCATCTTTCCGTCGACGTGATGGTCGGCAATATTGCGACCGCAGAAGCGGCCGAAGATCTTATTGCTGCGGGTGCTGATGGGCTGAAAGTGGGCATCGGGCCTTCACCGGTCTGCACGACACGGGTGATGGCTGGTGCCGGAGTGCCCCAGCTAACGGCCGTTATGGACGTGGCAGCTGTTGCTAAAAAGTATGGCATTCCAGTGTGTGCGGATGGCGGCCTGAAATATCCTGGTGATGTGGCTAAAGCAATAGCAGCGGGCGCAGCGAGCATCTTCTCCGGCAGCTTTTTTGCGGGCACGGATGAATCGCCGGGCATGATCATCATGAAGGATGGCAAGC
>Ga0209542_10015920_pt1 | contig 12545 bp, 13 predicted proteins | sample RifCSPhighO2_01_FD_184028 | JGI IMG/M metagenome (GOLD analysis project Ga0209542, IMG submission 184028) | Soil microbial communities from Rifle, Colorado - Rifle CSP2_plank highO2_0.1 (SPAdes) (version 2) | ecosystem: Environmental > Terrestrial > Deep subsurface > Rock core/Sediment ...
TCACTCATGCGCATCTTGATCACTGCGGGTACGCGCCTGCGCTCATGAAATACATGGCGCCGGATGCCAAGGTGATCTCAACCACAACCACAGCAGCTCTTCTTTCCCATCATGTTCTCGCGGATATCTTCCAGCAGGCCTACAACCGCGACCGCATGGGGCCGCTTGCATATTTCCCATTTGACCTTGTTCCGTCAATGGAATTTTGCGAGCTCGCCGAAAAGTATGCAGTTCCCTTCCCGCAGGTGATCGTTCTCGGCCCGGGAGTTGAAGTCCTGGTGTGGCCCGCAGGCCACATCAACGGCGCGTGTTCTTTCATCTTCCGGTTCACGGAGCATGGTGTTGTTCGCAAGATGGCGTTCTTGGGCGACTACTCGCTCCATCGACAGCTCATTATTCCGCCAGCCCCTCTTCTGCCGCCTGATTGGCTCTTGACCGGCGACGGTGATGCCATCTTGTCGGTTGACTGCACGAATGGCGCAGGCGAGCTTCCCGACTGGGACCGTGAGCTTGATCGAATGGCAGACGACTCAACGCGCGTGGTCGAGAGGGGCGGCAAGTGGATTGCTACCACGTTCTCGATTGTTCGGTGGCAAATTCTTATCCACGAGCTTTTACGGCGGATTGAGCGTAGCGGCCGCGAGGGCATTGTCTACGGTGACGGCCCGTCTGCGTATCGGATCGCCAATATCCTCAAGAAGTATCCGTGGGGCGATGTTAGTGATTTCGATCTTTCGGGCGCGGTCATGGTGGGATCGCGGTTTGAGGGCGAGGAGGTGACGCGTAAAAGAGTCATCGAGTCAGCCCGAGGCGCACGGATCTTTACTCCATCCGGCATGGGCCATGGTCCTGCGACCGACTACCTTGTTTCTTGTCTTGAGGACGAGAGATCGGCTGTCGTATCCACGGGCTTTGCGGCTCTTGGTACGAATATCAGGCGCGTGCTCGATGCTAGTCCGGGCGAAGAGATTCTGATCGAAGGCGCTGCGAACGAGAGCGGAGAAACATTCCAGCGCATACGCGTTCGAGCAGAGCATGATCAGTATCGCCTCACGGGCCACCAGCACAGAGTGCCAGCCGTAGGGCGGGTGTTTGAACTTTTCGGCGTTGGTAAAACCGCGATCGAGGAATGGGAGCGCCGCGGACGTGAAGGAAACGTCAGCGAGTATCTCTCGGGGAGCGACCTCGCGCGGCTTCAAACGAAGCGTCTTGTTCTCACGCACGCAACGTCCGACGCGTTCGACTGGTTCGAGACATACTTCGCGGGTGTTATCAAGACATCGCGCGCAGACCGCGAGGAGGATCGCGCAATCGAACTCTAACAGTACAAAATCAAGGGGGTGAAAAAACCGTCAAGCTACGCTTGGCGGTTGTTCTTTTTAACGATGACAATAATAAAGGACGACTTGTGGTCGTCCTTTGTTAGAATCCCCGAAGGGCCCGTTCCTTCAGATCGGCAAAGAACGGATCTTCGTCTTCTGGGTCAGGTGTTTCGCCGAGGAGCGAGGACTCAACAGGTTCGATCACCTCGATCAAGCCCGCTGCTCGTGAGGACCTATTGTATAGGGTTGGCATGAGCCCTTGTTCTTCAAGCTCGTCTTGAAGGAGTTCGCTATAGGCCGGATCGCGCAGGGTGAGAGCACAGAGCAAGGGTTCGCGGCCGAGGGCGATCAAGTGCCGCATGATGCGCCGCGCAAGATTCTCCGTGGGGGTAAAATTCCTCCATCGGAGGCGGCGCACAATGACGTCATCCTCTCCGCGGTCCGTTAGCATTTCAAGCATGGGCCGCGTGAAGAATTGACCATGCGCCATCTGCGCGATCGTGAGCTCAAAGAGGTCGCGCCTTCCGATCATGAGAAGCATTGCCGAAAGGCCGACGGTGTGTCCGGTATAGAACCAGACGTCTCCGGCCTCCTCCTGCGTTTTGCGTTCCTCACGGCTTCCGGGTGCGAAGATCGTCTTTTGGAGCCCGAAGTCCCGGAATCTCGCCCAGCCCACCTTGTTTGTTCTGAGGAGTTTTATAAGCTTTGGGTCCTTGATCGCCGCGCGATTTACGTGTTCCTGGAGCCCCTGTCCATCAACGAGGTAGAGGATCCACTCATGGTTGTCGGTATCAGAGGAACGTTTCCATGTGATTTGATGATTGATCTTGGTCACGAAGTGTTCCGGCGGAATTCCGCTTTCTTCTTCGATCTCGCGGATGAGTGCGAGGAAATAGTCGCATTCCCCTTTGATGTTGGTAAGGATCTTGTCGATGTTTACCCCGTGCTTTTTGAGAGCGGAGCTTCTGCGAAGGTGTTCGAGATACTCTTCTTCACTCTCTTCGACGCGGCCTCCGAGGTGGCCTTTGCCTTTGCGTTTTGTGAGACGCATGGGTTTTCCGTCTTTCCCCAAAGCCCAGAAAGGTGACTCCAGCTCAACAGCATAGAGGAATTTCTCGTCGTTCGGAGTTTGATCGAGGATGAATGCTTTTACGGTCGCTCGGCCGATGACTGGGTTTTCTTCTGAAGGAACCAGAGGGGTACTTCTCGTTCTTTGTGCCATGTCAGGCACCTCCTTTATGTGATAAATTACCATAAAAATATATTATTGTCAAATTGATATAGTCGCGATATACTGCGCTTGATGATGAAGGAAAAATTAGAAGGCGCGGGACTTGACGATTGGAAAAAGGAAAAAGACTTCCTTGATCGTGAGCGGGAGCAATCCCCCGAGCTTTTTTCACGTGCGTTTTTTCAGGAAAACGATTCCGTGCTCGCGAAAGTGGGAATAGACGTGGTATTCGGGGAGCGCATTCCGGGGCATATCAAACTCTATCCAGAAGATTTTATTGTTGAGGAAGTTTCAAAAGACGGCGTGCTTCATCCTATTGATGGCGGTCCCTACGAAATTCCCACGGTCTCTCCCGAGGAAGAAGTTCGCACCCTTTGGGCTGATTTGGTAAAAATGGGAATTGATTCTTTTGAGGCGGTGGCGGAGCTATCGCACTCGCTTGAAATTGATCGCGCAAAAATCGGCATTGCGGGCATAAAAGATAAACACGCACTCACCGCGCAGTGGATGAGTTTTCGCGGCGTCCGGCCGGAAGCGCTTCGCGGTGCGAGCGCTCCGAATTTTTTCCTGAAAAATATCTCTGTCGGAAAAGGCGCTTTGCAAATCGGGGACCTTTTGGGAAATCGCTTTACGATTTTTATACGCACGGAAAGTCCGGTTTCCGGCGAATGGCTTTCGGAAAAGCTCGCGGATATCGAGGAGAACGGATTTTGGAATTTCTTTTATCTCCAGCGATTCGGTACACCGCGGCTTTTGTCCCACAAGCTCGGGCTTTTGATTTTGCAAGGGCGATTCGAGGATGCGGTGAAAATGTCGGTTCTTGAGTCGTCAGAATACGAAATCCCCTACTTCAGGAATTTTCATGCGGGTATGCTCGAACAGTGGGGCGATTGGAAAACGCTTCTCAAGGCGCTCGAGGTGCTTTCCTACTCGTTCAAAACCGAACGAAAAATGATTGCGTATCTTGTCGAACACCCCGACGATTTTGCAGGCGCGCTCAATACGGTTTCCGAGCAGGTGAAACTTTGGGTCTACGCGTATGCAAGTTTTCTTTTTAATGTAACGCTTTCGCGCTTGATTGTGCGTGGAGAAGAAGTCCCGTATTCACTTCCGCTCGCGCTTTCCGGCAATTCAAGGACACACGATATATATAAAGAATTTTTCGACGAACACGGGATTCGCCCGCCGTTTCATGCGCTCAAAAATTTTCCGTATGTCCAGCGGATGGAAAAAGAAGTCGAGGTCTTAAAAAAAGTGAAACTCTACGGATGGAAGATTGGTGAAGGAGGTGTGATTCTCGATTTTTTTCTTGAAAAAGGATCGTATGCGACTACGTTTCTCTCGCATCTGTTTGTACTATCGTCCGGCTCGTCGGCCTTAGCCGGAATTTTATCGGATGAAGTTGATTCCAAAGCGCTTTTGGGAACCGGCGAAATTGCTTCTTTGAAAGAAAACGAATTTCGCGAGCTCTTTGAGATGCGCGAGAAAAAACTTTGAGTTTTGAAATATTCAAACCTTTGGAAAAGTGTTGAGGCCCGGCGCTTGCGCGTCCGGGCCTCGTTCGTTCGATAGATCTCCTCCTCTTTCTTGTGGTACTACTTGATGGTTTTGGCGTCCCAGTGGCCGCCCGCCCAAAGAAGCTCGGTGAGCAGCTTCAAGCCCGCGAGATCCTTCCTCGCCCGGAAGTTCACGGTCGAGGTCCGGGACTCCCAGGACTTCGCGAGGATCGAGACCGGCATTTCCGTGAGGGCCTCCATCTTCGGCTTCAGAATCTGCACGATCCCCTTCCCGGCCTCCATCTTCACGACGTGGAACTCTACGAGAGTATCCACACCGCTGAGGTTGAGCACGGCCTTGTGCCTCGCCGGGTTGTCCCAGACAAAGCACTCCCATGCGCTTCGCAGGAGCACAACCCCCTCGAGGTCGGGAGGAAGCTGGATGGGCGTCTTCTCCCCGAGTTGTAGCTCGTTGGAGAATACCACCACGAGCTGTCCTCCCTGGCGCGTATCCGGCTGCGCCTCGAGGTGGATGCTGACGGGACGGCGGCTGGTCTGTGCGATCTCGTAGAGGAGGTTGGTGTTGACGACGTTCGGGAGCCCGACCGCTGGCTTCGTGCCCGGCCTCGTGAAGACCGAGCATCCGGTGTCACCCTCATGGCGGTACGCCGTGAAGCTCCGCTTGGTGAGGGTCGCCTCAAGGGCGTGGCGCGCCTGGGTCTCGTCCATGAAGCGGACGCGCGACGGAATCCCCGCCTGCTCGGCCCGGTTGAACAGGTTCGCCGAGAGCGAGAACTTCACGAGAACGGTTGTCGGCGGGCTCACGGACTCCGCCTTGGGATGTGCCGGGCAGAAGCCGTTAGACCCTGCCTCGTTTCGGCACCTCGCGCCGAGTCCGCTCACGGCTGGCGCCATGCACGCGTAGAACCCCTGCCAATGTCGTGCCATTTCGTTTCCCTGCCTTCCTCCCGCGCTTGCGGGGTGTGTGGGAGTGGTATAGTTCGCAAAATAAGGTACGTAAACATATTATACATCAAACACAATAAAAAATCAAGCCTTCAAAATAAAACAAAAAAGCGCTTCCGCAAGTGAAAGTCGCTTTTGACTAGTTACCCTCAAGGAGAAACCATAAAGAGTGGGCTGAGATAGTATACGGTTCCTCGCTCGAAAAGGTTGCCGAATGAAAGAATCCCTTCAATAAGATCGCGCATTTCATTTTCGTCTGGTCGCGGTTCGCGCCAGATATCCTCCCGGCACTCGGCTGCATACTTGATGATCTCGGCGTGCGAGATTGCGGTGCGTCGCCGCTTCAGTTTTACCCTCATGGATCGAATGAATTCTTCGATCCAGCGCTTGTGCGGCTCTTCAATCGTCTCGTCGTCTCTCTTCTGGAAGAATTTTCGTGCGCTTTCTCGCAACGATACAGCTCGTATTGATTCGGTCTGGAGCGCGACTTCCGTCTCGAACTCTTCCGCATCTTCGGACTGGCCGAATAATCTCTCGAACACTCCGCGTACGTCACCCGCAATGACTGAATGTGCGACCCCCATTTGCTTTATCGCCTCTGGGACATATTGATAGGCGACAACGTGTGTCGGTATTGAGAACGTTTCCAGTTCGCGGAGAAACGTCGTGAACGGTTCTTTCCCGTCGCCGGTTCCGAGGACGCAGGCCGCGAATTCGCCAGTCCTTACGAGTGCTCTTCCGATTTTAACTATTCCATTGTCTGCCGCGTCAGCCGTCTGCTGGACCAGCAAAACATGATAGCCGAGCGACGCGATTTCCGCCATTTCTTCACGGATTTTTCTCCGTGCATAGATTGCGGGATATCCTCTTGTTGCGCGCGGGACCGAAATCGCGCCGATCCGCATTCCTACATTGCCGAAGCGCTTTTTCGCGGTCTGCTCGATCGCGTGCGCGATTGCAAGGAGTATGTGTTCCTTTCGTCTGCCTTGGAGTTCCGGATCCTTCATCGCGGGAATAAACAGGTTTTCAATGTCCCAGAGGATCAGAACAGACGGTTCGGTCTTTTCTTCCATTCTCGCTATCCCCTTTCGTGCTTCCAATACTATACCGTAAATCCTAAAAAATGCAAATTTTCAGAACTCAAGATTTACCGCGGCCGCGTCGAGGACTCGTAGTACCTTCATACATCATCAACGCCGGCGAACTCGCTTGAGTCGCCGGAGGAGGAAACAATTGAGCGTCTCACCAAGAGGCGCTCAAAAAATTTCTGAAATGCAGTTTTTGTTTCCAGTTTTATTTTCTACGTCCTCATTTTCTATTCCTCTTTTTCTCCCCTGTTCACCATTCCTCCCATTCAGCTTTCACCCTTTCATGTTCATATCGCGCATACTAAACTATTCGCTTATTCGTACGAATAAGCGAATAGTTTGGAAATCATATTTCTGGCAGACGGAGAACAGAAGATTGCGGGCGGTCGAGAATGAAATAGAAATGAAAAAATCTAGAGAAGCAGAATGATACGTCGCGCGGCATCAGGAAGATCGTCGGCGATGCGGTAAAACATCTGGAGCGACCGCTGATCTTTTTCAAGAATGTCCGCCGAGGTGAGAACCCCGAGGTGTTTTGATGTGGATCGGAACGACAAGCGGATTTCTGCAGCAATATCGCCTACCGTCGCTTCCCTGTTCTGCTTGAGAACACGCAAGATTCCAAGCCGGCGCCTGTTTGCAAGCGCTTTCAGAATCCATTCCAATTCTTTTTCCTTCTCTTTCATATGACGGGTATACTTTCAGTTAGTACGCCTCAAGTATATATCACCTATTTAATTTATTCCACTATTCGTACGAATAAGCGAATAGGCAGATTTCTTTAATGGTGCGGGTATCTAACGAGCGCGCAAAATCTCTTGGCATCAATTTGAAGCGCTTCTTGACAAGACGATTAGTATAAAATTATAATAAAGGCATTATTCGATTTCACTTGGCAAGCCAATGACACAAAAACTTTTGCGCGTCGGATCATCCGCCGCAGTGACTATTCCAAAAAAATCTTTGAAAGAGCTCGGACTGAAAATCGGAGATGAAGTCCGGGTGCAGGTGAGTCTGAAAGAGAGGGCTGTTACTATTCGTCCTGCACATCGAGTGGAGAAAGAAGTACTTGATTGGACTGACAGTTTTATCAAACGCTATCGCCCCGCGCTCGAGGCACTCGCAGATAAATAATATTTCCCCATGCGCTATCTTTCTCATGAAGAGGTGCTTATTATTCACGCCAGAATTATTGACAAAACCGGCGGAGCGCATGGTGTTCGGGATATGCATCTTTTGGGATCTATTGCCGAGCGGCCGAAGATGCAGTTTGGAGGACGGGATCTCTACCCTTTTATATTCGATAAGGCGGCGGCGTATTTTGAGTCAACAGCGTTTCATCACGTTTTCGTTGACGGAAACAAACGAACAGCGGTAGCGATCGCCGCTCGTTTTCTTTTTCTTAATGGTTTTGAGCTTGGCGTATCAAACAAAACCCTTGAGGATTTTGTTCTCGGCGCGGTTATCAAAAAGTACGAAGCAAAAAAAATCTCCGATTGGTTCAAGACGCATTCTCGAAAAATCCGGAAATTAGAAAAGTAGAGAATCCAGCCCGCAGTACTTCTAACTCTCCGGATTGATATCAAAAGATTCTACCCGCTCGCTTTCAAAACGCATACTGTAAAAAATAATATCCCACGCTTGCAAAAAATGTCAAAAAGCGATACGGTATCAGAATTCTTCTGGCGGTAAATTAGCGCAAAAATTTCGAAATTATAAACTTATCAATGGACTATAAACTTAAATGTATAAATGAAGACTTCCGTGTAACGGAAGTGCCTTTGATGCCGCATCTAGTATCCAAAAGATCATACCAATTTACTTATGTTTGACTCTCAAAATCGGGATTTACAACCTTTGATGTTTTGGAGCAAATTAAAAATTTGTTTAAGTTAACTTTCGATGATGTGAACAGCCAAGGATTAAAAGACGAAGACGCGATCACCGAGCAACTTATCTCCGTAAAAAAAGTTTTAAGCAACGAAGATATTGCGGCTTTCAATAAGAAACATGGGCTGAAGAAAAAATTTTCGCAGATTAAACATATTGTCGGCTATGGAAAAGAGCCGATAAAAGAAAAAATGCTCCACGGGAATTCATTTAGAATTGTTGTGAGGAATTTGAAAGATACCAGAGCTGATGATCTTTTAAGTTACATTTCTAATTACAGTCACTATTACTTTGTTAACTACTATGACAACCAACGATTCGGAATGCCGGGCGGCCCTTACAATACTCATTTGATTGGCAAAGCTATAGTGAAGAATGATTGGAAACGGGCTTATGAGCACATAAAAATCACCAACAATATTTTTCATAAAGCTACGGCAAAAACCCAAAATACTACTGACTTTAAAGAAGTATTTAAGTCAATGAACCCTAAAAAGATCTCTTTCTTTGTCGCTTCCTATAATAGTTTTTTATGGAATAATCAGGCCTCCTCGACAGTTGAGAAACATACCAAAAGTAAATGCTATTCATTCGAAAACGTAGGACGGCTACATTTACCAGTTGGCCATTTATTCCAATGCCCACACATCTGCGAAGCAGGGGGGTATGAGTTTATGGCGGAAAAATTCTCGGTTCAGCCAAAAATAAATAAAAGAAATCTTATCGTTGCAACTACCGTGTACGCTCATAATTTGGAGAATGATGAACTTCATAAAAACATGAAAAAAATAACACTTTCCTTTTTCTTGCCGACTGGTAGTTATGCCACGATGATGATTAAGTCGGTTTTTTTAAAATTACATGAAAAATTATGAAATTACAGTATCCAATTGTAAATGATGCGGATAAAATCATTGGGTATAAAAATAAGGAGCAGGCATATAAAATGGGGGCATTGCTTCGTTCCGTTCAAATATTTGTTTATAATCCGAAGAAGAAGCTGTTTATCCAAAAACGTAGTAAAAATAAGTTACGTTTTCCAAATTATTTCTGCGCTTCAGTGGCTGGGCATGTTGAAGCGGGGGAAAGTTATCGAAAGGCGGCAATCCGTGAGTTGAAAGAAGAATTAGGGTTAAAAAAAATAGAAAATTTAAAATTTACCGCCAAAGAAAAAACCCCAATTGGAAAAGACGGTTATGCAATGATGGCTCTTTTTACCCTTAAGACAAACGAGCCGATCACCCTACAAAAAGAAGAAATTGATAGTGGGGATTTTTATACAATAAAAAGCGTTAAACGACTAATTCTGAAAAAGAATCCTTTCACGCCGAGTTTTTTGTACTTTTTTAAGAAACGGCATAATACAAAATAGCCTTTAAAATAGTTTTTCGTTGGGTGAAAAAAGCGACTGGATTTTAACCTGTCGCTTGTTTGTAGTAAACCGTTAGAATGTTTTCATCCGTGATGACCTCTCACGAAGATTTTTCCGCTGATAATCTTGTGTGCGGGCCTGTTGTGGATGACGGTATGTCGGGCAAATTCTTGCTTGCAGTTGGGGCACCTCAGATCGCCTTTGGTGTTATCCTCTATTGTCATGTTGGTATAGCACTTTATAAGTGTTCCGGTGCCTTCCTTATTTGAGATTCATAATACGATAGTACTTCTGCAATTTTTTGCAAGCGTGGGATATTATTTTTTACAGTATGCGTTTTGAAAGCGAGCGGGCAGAATTTCTCGGTATCGACTTACTCCCGCTTCACAAATACCCCGCGGGATTATAAAAATTTTTGTCCCAATTCCATTCTTAGTGTTTTGGGCAAATATTTATTTTTTGGATACAATTTTGCTTGACTACGAGTTTTGGACTGTGAGATGATATGATTAGAAAAGTTGATGGATAGGATCGCACATAGGGAATAATGTAAAAAGAGTTTAAATTCGATGCGTCTAACTAATCCAAATATTAAAATTAAATTGGGGACGCTTCTCGTGGTTTTAATCCTGGTGAGTATTCTCGGTAATGCTATTGATGCCTACCGCTTTATCTATACGGAGCGATTTGGCCCACTGACGAATCTACAGAGTCTGCCGTGGCATTTTATCGCTATCGGCACTTTGGTAATTTTACTTCCGGAAATTTTCTATCTTGCTATGGTGTTGCGGAAACGCAAGGAATTGAATGTTCTGGATGAAACATATTTCAAGGGATCTCCGTTTTCACTGAAAAAATATTGGATTCTGGGACCTGCTATATTTAGACCATCGCAATTCGCAATTTTTTTACTTCTGTCCCTCGGCTCCTTTTTAGTATTTATCTACTTAATCCCTCAGAGATGGTTTATATTGCTTGGCATTGCATCTTTTTCACTTACTATACTTGTCTACGCCGCTGCTTATATGCGTTATAGAATACTAGCGGGAAAAATGTGAATCCCCATGCCTGAAGGTCTGTTTACCATTGCAGATAAATGACTTCCTTTTTTTGAGAGAGTAATCGGAAAGCAAGCCGGCCTGGAAATAGCTGCAAGGATGCCTTCTGTTAGTATTACCTTGCAGTATGTTTACCCCGTTAGAAGTCTCGGGATGAAAAATTTCTACAATTTTTCATCTCCATCGTGATGTTTCTAGGCGCATCACAGAGTTGCTCTATGGGTAAACGGCATTTTTAGAAATAGATGACTTCCAATGGGGTTTACCTTTTTCAACGAAAATAGGAGGTTGCTCAACGCTGTTTTTGATTGGCGTATCACGTCTTAATTCTCGTTTGTGAATCAGTTTTTGCATCAAAATCTCTCGCGTTATCTGCGGAAATTTATGTAGGTTGAACCTCAATAATTTTGATAATCTACTATGGCTGACGGTTTCTTGAAAGAATGAGACGGAGATAGTATAATGGACGGGATGAAAAAGTTTGTTTGGGACTATCGTAATAATCGACTAGGGAAAAAGCCGCGCGGAGAGCGTGCGATTTTATGGCGCCTTGAGCGGAAAATAAATTATGACGATTGGAACGGGCTTGATGTTCTGGTTATCGCCCGGCATTTCAATAAATTAAAGCTTGATCCAGGGAAATACGCTCTTTTTGATGCATATTTCAAACAATATGGCAAAACCGGCTAGCATTACCCATCTTCAGAAATCGATACTCGTCACTTTTTCTCATTCGTCGCTCACAAAACAATTTTATTGGACTGGCGGGACCGCGTTAACATTTTTTTATCTTCACCATAGGCGATCATACGATATTGATTTTTTTTCTGATACCCCGGTGGAGTATCGCACGGTGTATTCTTTCGTAAAAGGGCTTTCAGAGCATATCTTTCTTCGAAACATTACCCAGCGTCGAGTGTTTGACCGTTGGGAGTTTTTTTTAAAAAATCACGGTGAGGCCCGAATTGAATTTGTTCACTATGATTTTAAGAATCTGAAACCGAGAAAAAAATGGAACGGTATACTGGTTGATTCGCTTGATGACATGGCCGCAAATAAAACCATGGCGATGATTGATAGAAAAGAGCCGAAAGACGCATTCGACGTATTTTCGTTGATACAAAAAAAGCGCTATACGCCTGAATCGCTTCTCGCGTTGGCCAAGAGAAAATTCGGGCTTTCGGTTCCGGTTTCGGTATTTTGGGGTGAAGGCATTCGCGGCGCAGAAGCTCTTTTTGAGCTTCGTCCTCTTCTTTTCGGTACAAAGTCCTTTCAAGACAGGCAGATTAAAGAAGTTATCTCTTATTTTCAAAGAGGCGCCGCAGAGTTTGTTCGAGGAAGATTTGCATAGATATAGAAGAAAGAGTATGACGCTAACGAAACCAGTCGGCGGATCGGCTTTTTGCATCAAAAATCCGCACGTTACCTGTGGATTAGTTGTGGATCGTGAGTTTGACTTGATTTTTTGGATACTGCCCCTGTAATATTGCAGTGCAGTATGTTTACCCCGTTAGAAGTTTCGGGATGAAAAATTTCTACAATTTTTCATCTCCATCGTGATGTTTCTAGGCGCATCACAGAGTTGCTCTATGGGTAAACGGCATTTTTAGAAATAGATGACTTCCAATGGGGTTTACCTTTTTCAACGAAAATAGGAGGTTGCTCAACGCTGTTTTTGATTGGCTAAGCGGAGTAGTGGGCGAAAACGATTTGATTTCAATTGATTTCGGAAAGCATAGCGGTTTTTATCGTTTTGAATTTCCGTTGCGTTCCGGAGACAGGCCAAAAAAAATCAGCCCCCCTCAAGAATCAGAGGCCGCGTTTATCATAAGAAAACCAGATAAATTATCGTCGGGCGAACAGTGGGTTTTAATTTTTTTCTCTCCGGAGATTGAGGTCTTGGAAAATAAAAATCGGCCGCATAGCATAAAACCTTTGCGTTGGGGGCTTAGCGATGAAGAGCGCGGGGCCGCGTTCAGAATCGCCCGCGATGCCTTACAAAAATTTTTAGAGGATGCCAGTCGTCTTGAAAGGAATTATTTTTCAACTCTTTCCCCACGATTTTCGTTGCGAGCCGATATTGATGTCGCGCTCTGGATAAATGGGCGTCTGCGCGGCTCAT
>Ga0209542_10015921_pt1 | contig 12545 bp, 18 predicted proteins | sample RifCSPhighO2_01_FD_184028 | JGI IMG/M metagenome (GOLD analysis project Ga0209542, IMG submission 184028) | Soil microbial communities from Rifle, Colorado - Rifle CSP2_plank highO2_0.1 (SPAdes) (version 2) | ecosystem: Environmental > Terrestrial > Deep subsurface > Rock core/Sediment ...
GATCTGAAGCTTAATTATTTTTGTGATTTCTTTTGCCATGGAGATAGTTGTTAGCCACTAGAGTTTAGGGTATAGGGCAAGAAAATTTAAAAGCGAATCTTTCTAGTGGCTAGTGGCTAGTGGCTAGTGGCTAATTTCTAAATTCTTTGGACTTGATCGGCCTCAAGTTCGACCGGCGTTTCGCGGCCGAACATCGGAACCAATACCTTAACCTTTCCGCGCTCTTCGTCAATCTCACCGACCTTCCCCTCAAGATCCTTGAACGGGCCGTCGATGATAACGACTGTATCGCCTTCAGAAAGGTCGATGGCGTGACGCACGACATCGCCAGATGTGCGCTTGAGGATTTTTTCAACCTCCTCCGGCGAAAGCGGGACCGCCTGATTGGCAGTGCCGACGAAGCCTGTAACCTGCGGAGTGTTTCGGACGACGCTCCATGCGTCGTCTGTCGCGATCATGTCGACCAAAACGTAGCCGGGGAAAACTTTCTCGCGCATCTCGGTCTTGCGGCCCCCCTTTATCTTTATCTTTTTTTCAGTCGGGACGATTACATTGAAAATCTTTTCCTTCATACCGAAAGACTCGATGCGCTGCTTCAAGTTCCTCGCGACCGCATCCTCATAGCCCGAGTACGTATGCACTGCATACCACTGCCTGTCCTCTCCGTAGGTTTGCCTCATACATTATTCAGTGATGGGTACCGGCGTCACCTGCAGCGTGTTCGTGGAGTCGGTTCCTATGATGATGTCTTCAGTCGAGGTCGAGATGGGCGACTCTATGGCCGAGGGTGTTTGCGGAAGAACCTGCAAAACGCGACCGAGGCCGGTCGTGAAGATGTAGTCGAAGAAGCCGAGGTAGGCGGCGATGAAAAGCGAGAGGCCTATTACGAGCACCGTGTACACGATGGTCTGCATGCGCGTCGGCCACGCGACGTGCCGCATCTCCCCGCGGGTATCCTTCAGATATTGTAAGAAACTCATAAGCGTATGGGGTATAGGGTATGAAGTTATAGAGGACAAGCCAATCTAAAAACCCCTTGCGGGGGTTTAGCACTATGCTAACCCCTCAAATTTTCGAAGTCAAGCCGCCTTTGCCTACCGAATCTCGTATGTGACGCTCACGTTTGAGACAATTTTATTCTCGCCGACGGGAATTTCGGGCGCAACCGCTTTTGATTCCATCACTGCCATGTCGCCCCCGCGGCCAAACGCGTACGGAATCGGCGGGTAGTATCCATTCTCGCTGAAACCGACGACGCGTACGAGCGATACATTCAATTGCTTCGCAAGCTCCGCCGCCTTTGTGCGCGCGTCATCGATTGCCTTGCCGCGGGCTTCCGCTTGGAGCGCGTTCTCATCGTCAATCGTAAACGAGAGACCGCTCACGCTTGATGCGCCGAGCGAGCCGACGCCAGAGAGCAGCTCGCCAGCTTTTTCGGTGTCGCGCACTTTTACGGTGAGCGTCATCGATACTTGATACCCGCGCAACTGCTGACGGCCGGGCGGGCAATATCCGTCGCGGCACGTTTCTGCTTGCAGGTAATCGTACTGCGGATAGACGCTGTAGTCTGAAGTTTTGATATCTTTTTCCTCGACTCCTTCGCTTTTGAGGTACTCAAAAATGTCATTCGATTTTTTCGTCGCGATATCTTGCGCGTCTTTTACTTCTTTTGCCTCCTCCTGAATTGTCACAGAAAAGGTCGCGGTGTCGGGAACGGCAAACACTTCGCCTTCACCGGAAACAGTAATGGTATTCGTTGCGGCCACACCGCTTCCGATGAAGCGGAATTCCTTCAGCGCCGATACCGTAAGAACTAAAAGAAAAAGTGCCAACAATCCGAGCGCGGTCGCGGCCATCGTGCGTGGCCAATGTGTTGCCTCGATAAATTTATCAGCAATGCGGTCGTCCATAGTATGGATAGCTTTCAGGTTAGATAATTAACAAATAATAGCACCTTGTGGATACATGACGTTTGAATGAAGTGGATATTACCACCAGTGGGAGCAGGGTATACTGGCAGTTGTATCCATGGACCCTGTCTTTCTCGCAGAGCTAGTCGGTAAATATACGTACGTACTCATGGCGCCTGCGGCCATGGTACTTGGGCCCATGGTCTCTCTCCTCGCGGGCGTGCTGCTGCGGCTCGACGTTATCCAGCTCATACCTACCTGTTTTGCGCTCGCGGCAGGTGAACTCGGCGGCGATGTCTTGTGGTACTACCTCGGGAAACGCTACGGGGACGATTTTTCCCGCCGCTTCGGCAAGTACGTCGGTATTACGGAAAGCACGGTCGGCGGCATCAAGAAACTTTACAGCGCGCACCATGACATTATCCTTTTCACTTCAAAACTCACGGCTGGGTTCGGCTTCGCGATCCCCGTCCTCTTCACGGCAGGTCTTTCAGGCGTGCCATTCCGCCGCTACATGATGCTCAACATCGCTGGACAATTCTTGTGGACGGCAGGTTTGCTCTCCATCGGCTACTTCCTCGGGCACATTTTCCTCAAAGTGAACGACGTATTTGAAAAAATGGCGCTTTTCGCGCTCATTACCATTATACTCGCGTCACTCTTAGGATTCGGACGGTATCTGCGAACGTATATCATTTCGTCTGGCACACCTCAAGGAACCTAGGCGCGTTTGACTTCCTCGGATGCTGATCTGTATATCGTTTCCCAACGCACTGCTACCGAATCTGCAGAAAAGGCCAACGCAAAATCCCGCGCGCGTGTCCCCATCTGCTCGCGAAGGCTGCGATCGCGCAAAAGTCTGACAAGCTTTGAGGCAATGTCGTCGGATTTATAGGGCTCGGCAAGAAAACCGCAATCTGCGGGAACATATTCTTTGAATGCCCGCCAGCGCACTGCAACGGCCGGCAAGCCGCAGGCATATGCTTGCAGGAGCACCAAGCTCTGGGTTTCGGACGTGCTCGCGCTCGAGAATATATCCGCTGCGCGGTAGGCTTCCGCAAGATCGGGCTTGCTCAAGGTTCCCATGAATCGAAGGTGCTTCGATACGCCAAGCTCCCGCGCAATGTTCTCAAGATGCGCTTTTTCGCTGCCGTGGCCTGCGAGCATGAACTGCACATCCGGCACTTCCCGCGCGACCATCGGGAGTGCGCGCACGAGTACATCAACGTACTTCTCCGGACTGAATTTCCCTGCGTAAATGAATGTGGAGCCGGAAAATCCGAGTTTTTTCTTGAGAATATCCTTTTCGCCGTCGGGCGGATGGAACACCTCTGTATCAATAGGGTTCGAGACGACGTCACTTCGAATCCGGAGCCCCCACGACTGCATTTCTTCGATCACCGAGCGCGAGGGAGCGCTTAGAAAGTCGCAGTGGTTGTAGTACCATACGACCGCCTTCAGAGCCCATTTTGAAAAAATTTTGGGGTTAAGTCGCTTGGAAATAGCCACTGCGTATTCGCCAACAGCGAAATGATTCGTGCCGACAAGCGGGACCTTGAGTTTTTTTCGTGCCCACATCGCCTCAAGACCGATGCCAAAAAACGTATTGGTGTGAATGACGTCGGGCTGGAACACTCGAAATTCGCGCCAGCGCGTGAAGGTCGGCACGACAAATCGTGATTGCCCCGTGTCACTCGGCACCGACACAGAAAAGAGTCGACAGATTTTGACATTGCTCCCGAGATCCAGCTCTTTGTTCGGAGAGTTGGCAACAGCGTAGTCTCGCGCAGCAGCACGGGGAGCATAGATCATAACCTGATGGCCACGTGCTCCAAGTGTTTTCGCGAGAAGCGCCACCGAGTCCTGCACACCGCCGAGTTCGGGATAAAAAAAATCCGTACAGAGAGCAATTCTCATGGCAGATCACTCGCCCTTGTCGACAGTTTGGTTCTCGACGCCCCCCATAACGGATACAGTATATCAGCCCACAAAATCCTCGATCGCCTCCGACACTTCCTGTACGTTGTTCAGTACAAGCATGTGATTGGCGTCGCGGAGCATCTGAAATGTGGCCTGCGGCATGATTCCCGCGAGCTCAATGCCATGCGCGATGGGGACGAACGAATCGAGTTCGCCGTGCACGATAAGCGTCGGAAGTGAAAGGCGACGCCAATCAGAGTCGCGATTGAACGAATAGACGTGATGCAGGCAATGCAGATACGTGCGGATTCCCGTGTTCCAAATGTCAGCCCGAAGCCGCCGAATATCCCAATCCTTCGAATACCCGAGCACCGAGTAATCAATATGATCGCCGCGCCAGTGGATCGACGGAAGTCTGGAGAAGAGGGCGGTGACGATTGAGAGGAATCCTCGCGTGAGGCGCGCAGTAAGCGTTCGATGAACCGCATAATTAGGGCTAAGGAGAACGAGCCGCTTTGCGCCGCGCTCCCGAAGCAGAAGCTCAAGCGCAACCAATGTGCCGAACGAGTGACCAACAACAATGTACCTGTCGAGGTCGAGGTGAGCGAGGAGCAGCGCGACGTCTTCGGCAAAGCGCGCGAAGTCATAGTCGTAATACAGAGGATAGCGCCGCGATTTTCCGTGTCCGCGCAGATCGAGCGAAAGTACGTTGAAGGAGTCTTCGAAGCGAGCTTCGAACGGAAACCACGCGGAGGAGCTGCCGGAAAGTCCATGCACAAGTAGAAGAGTCGGGCGATCGCGGCGCACCTCGCTTATCCTGTAGTAGAGTGCCCTCTCCGGAAAAAATCCCTCTCGCATAGGCACCAGTATCGCACAGAGTATACTGGGTGCGTGAGAATCAGCTTTGTGATCCCCGCATACAACGAGGAGGCCGATATCGGGCCATGCCTTGAATCCGTGCAGAAAGAAATTATACGCGAGCGCGCCGATGCCGAGATTATCGTCGTCAACAATGCCTCTACTGACCGCACCACGGAGATCGCGCTGGGGTTCCGAAGCGTGCGCGTCGTTGATGCGCCACAGAAAGGATTGGTGCGCGCGCGACAAGCCGGTTTCTGTGCTTCATCGGGCGAACTTGTCGCGAACATCGACGCCGACACAATTATGCCGCAAGGTTGGCTGTATACTGTGCTTCACGAATTTGAACGAGGCAAAAATCTCGTTGCGCTCAGTGGCCCGTTTATTTACCACGACATGCCGTTTCCTTCCCGCGTCCTCGTACGGGCATTCTATGCTGCCGGATTTCTCTTGTACCTTCTCAACAGGTTTGTATTCCGCACCGGGTCGATGCTGCAGGGCGGCAACTTCGTTGTTCGGCGCGAAGCGCTCCAAAAAATCGGCGGGTTCGATACTTCTATTGAATTCTACGGAGAGGACACCGACGTCGCACGACGTCTTTCGAAGATCGGCAATGTAAAATGGACGTTTAAGCTTCCCATCTATACGTCCGGCCGACGTCTCGTGGACGAAGGCATCATGCGCATTGGATTCCGCTACGCGCTCAACTATTTCTGGACGACAATATTCCGAAAACCTTACACGCTCGCGTACAAAGATATTCGTCCGGAGAAGTAAGTCTATCGGGGCGACCGTCGAGAATCGAACTCGAATCGAGTGCTCCACAAGCACCAGTGTTAACCGTTACACCACGGTCGCCATTAGGGAGCGTAGTGTAACAAAAATTTGTTGCGTATGCGACGCTGCCCCGTGAGATAACGTCTACGCAATCTCACGGGGCAGCGTCCAAAAACCTGCATCACATCGCCTGTTGCATTCCGCCTGCCATGCTTCCTTCTTTCATCCCAAAGCCGGCCCAAAGAGCTACGGCCGCGATGACAAGGTGCAGCACGTGGTCAGCTGTGTTGGTCACAATGAGCCCCAAAACGGTGTCGCCCTGCATGAAGCCCACCACTGCCACGATGGCATACACGACGCCAAATACCTGGAAATACAAGCGGGCATAATTCCCCGCAAGTACCGCCCCGAGAGCGAGAATTCCCGAAAGAAGATGGATGACGTTGTGCAAGGGATCAACCGTGAATATCCCGAGGAGGTTGCCGCCCGGCGTGAGAGCCGGTACGAAGCCTAAAGTGCCGATGACAACAAACACGATTCCGAAAACCCACGCGAGCTTCTGAACCATAAGGTTGCCTGCCTAGTCCTAGACTAAAATCGACCTTTCACTCCTAGCGTACCACGAGCTCTATGGGTACCGGTTGGGGGACGTTGACAACCCCAAACGCGACCCTCCCGATGAGCTGTCCGAACTCCGTTACAACATTTACCCGCCATTTCCCCTCACTTGCCTGAAATTTGATCGAATAACCGCGGTAGCCGCCGTCGCGCCCCCCCACGATGAAGTAGGGAATTGTCTCCTCCGTTACCCACGCCCGAGAGCGTTCTTCATAACGCTGCCACTCGTGGGAGACAGTAGTTGAAAGTCCGGTCGGCGCGAAGATCGCGGTATAGACGTATACCGGTTCATCCGACGATCGGTGAAAAACGGTGTTGTAGCGCAGATACACTTCATACCAAGGCGTCGGCTCTGCAAGAAGCTGGTACGCGTCGTCAACGCGCACCGCGCCGTGATAGACACCCGCATCTTTCAAAGCAAGCGGCAGCGGCGGGATCGCGCCGGTAAAGTAGAGCGCGTTGAAGATGAGGAAAATTGCAGCGACAGAGCGCGCGACACGCGTGCGCTCTCCCCTCGCGCGCTCGGGCACGAGACGCGAGAGCGCGTAGAAGAAACCCGTGATGACAAGCAGGCTCACGAAGCCGCTTGCGATGAACATGTACGGTCCTATCTTTCCCGAGACAACTGGCAGAAAGAAGATGAAAAAGGAAAAAAGAACAACAAAAAACATACTGAACTGAAATACGAAGCGCCTATAGAAACGCACGAAGCGCTCGTTCCCGATAAGTAGCACTGTGAGAATAAAAATGAAGATCCAGCTGATCTCGAGAGCGGCACTTCTCGAATAGAGCGAAAGGTAGCCCGCAAAAAGCCCGCCGAAGGCAAACTGCGCGACGACCGGAATCATGGGCGTTACCTTGAGAACCCACTGGTGCGAGAGACGTCCCGTCTCTATCAGATTCATCACGATGATCGACGATGCTGCGACCGCCAAATAAAAGAAAAGTACCGCATTCGTAGTCCAGAGATCCACGCGTCGCAGGAGCACGAAATAATCAAAGAGAAGCGCCGCGATGAGAGAAAGCGGCGAGATATAGCGCATGTACCAGTGCGCCAGCTCCTCGACGTTTTTCGGGAGTTTGTAGAGGTAGCGGCGGACTACCATACGCTACGTAACGTCCCGATATGAGGGTGGTGTTTCGACAACGTGCGCCCGATGATTTACGAGGCGCGTGAGCGCATAAAAGAGGGACGAAAGCCGATTGGCGTATGCCCGACTCGACTCTGAAATTACACGCTCCCCGGATTCGTGGAGCGTCACGAGCCTTCGTTCTGCTCGCCGTGAAATTGCGCGCGCGACGTCGAGCCGCGCGGAAAATTCAGTCCCGCCCGGCACGAGAAATGTTTTGATCTCCGGCAATTCTTTCTCTATTTCATTGATGAGCGCACTCAAAGCCTCGACACTCTGCTGTGGTACAGATTTCCCTGCACCGGCCGCTTCCGCTTGTATCGTGAAGAGATAATCCTGGACCTCGTGCAAAAGTTCCTTGCCATTGCGATCAATCACCTCGAGATCAACTGGACACGCGACTTTGCACCAACCGATGAGCGTATTCAGCTCGTCGAGTTGCCCCAAGCATTCAAAAATCGGAGACGATTTCGAAATACGTTGTCCCGGCGGCGTATCAAAAAGTTTCGTGGTTCCTTTATCACCTTTGCCCGTAAATAATGCCATTTAGCAATCATAGCAAAGGGAATATTACTTTCTGGTGCGCGGGACAGGACTTGCACCTGCACGCCATTTCTGGCACTGGCACCTCAAGCCAGCCTGTATACTAAGTTTCAGCACCCGCGCAGCACTATAATATTACTCACTTTTTTCGGGAGTTCCAGCTTTTACCGGCGTCGACTCACTTTCCTTGGATACCTCCGCTTCCACTTCCGTAGCAACCTTGGACTCCTCCGGAGTAGCGCCAATCAATCGTGTGCGCCGCAGCTGCCTGCGCGCTTCGCGCGCAACTTTCTCGCGGATGTAGTAGAGCTTTGCGCGCCGCACGCGGCTCCGCTTCAGAATCTCGATCTTATCTATCATCGGTGAATAGAGTGGAAAGATCTTTTCGACACCGACTCCCGAGAGTACGCGTCGCACCGTAAACGTAGCGCCCGGCTCGCGGCCGTGCTTGCGTGCGAGCACCAGTCCTTCGAATGCCTGCAAGCGATACTTTCCTTCTTCCTCCTCGATCTTCTGCCACACGCGCACGGTATCTCCCGGCCTAAGGTCGAGATTTTTCCGGGCGTCCATGTCCACTGGTGAAATTTTTACTGCCATGACGGCGCACTATAGCATTCTGATTTCTAGAAAACAACTTCAAAAGAATCGAATTCTTGCGATGGCTCGCGCCATTCAATGTCTACATTCGAAACGCGGGAAAGAAATGTCCCTTTGCGCAGGTGAGCAATAAGTTTCTCGAGCTTATCGCGATAGCCTTGTGCGACGACCTCGACGGTGAAATCCGGCGTGTTGCGCACGTATCCGGTGAGCGCCAAATGCCGCGCGTGCTTTGCGACGAAGTCGCGATAAAAAACACCTTGCACTTTCCCCCGAACGATACATCGCACTTCCTCGATTTCCATGTGCGCGGTGAGGGACTCGAACCCCCGACCCTCCCCGTGTAAAGGGGTTGCTCTACCGACTGAGCTAACCGCGCATGCGCGTCTGAAACGCCGTGTGCCCTCGCGAGGAATCGAACCTCGATAGCCGGCTTAGAAGTCCGGAGTTTTATCCATTAAACTACGAGGGCTAGTGAGGAACAAAGTTAGAATATCTCATATTATGATTTTTTCCGAGTGACGGCCTCGAAAGCGAAGCTTTGCGAGGGCAAGTCGTTACCATCCTACGCTCAACGTGATGGATCGGCAATCCTCGGAGGATTTTTCTTAAGAAATTCGTAGTCCGCCTGCCGCTTCCCAAACCCCTCCATAGTCACCTGCAAATCTGCGGGGTTGAGCAGAATGCCGCCTCCGCTCGAGAGGAGCGGATTTTCACCTCCTTCGCCGAACACCGTATAAAATTTCAAACCCGCGTAGAGCGTGATGCCCGCGAGCACCGAGGCCGCGGCGAAAAGGAGTGTACGCCAGTAGACGTCGGCGAGCGTACGGAGCTTCTCCGGCTCATGGCGATACTGCCATGTATCGCGTATGCATCCCCACATATACTTGAGCCATCTCATATCGCGGGAATATCGGCAGTCGTGAAAAAACGCATCTGCGTAACGACGTGCCAGCTGCTTTTCGCCGACTTGCCACTCTCTGCGCTCGGCAGCCGCTCGAGCTGCAGCTCGTCGAGATAGGAGGGGATGGGAAGCGATTCAAGGAGCGCCACTGCGTGGGCCACCTGCGTAAATGTGCCTTGCGCTTCAATGATGAAGGATGCGACCCGGACGGGAGACGCCTCGGTCGAAGATATGGATGGTGCCTGCCCTATCCTTATCGGAACACCGGTGTCACGCGCGAGTGACTCGATGATGTCGAGAATCTCTACGATATCGGAATCGGAAAGTTGTTCGAGCTTCGTGCGCGCGTCCTCCGTGTCGCGCGCAAGCGCGTGAAGTCGGAGTGCCGCCGCGTGTTCTAGCTCTTCCTGCTCCATGCCCGCGATCCTCGCAGCGTGCTCTTCGGCCGCAGAGGTAATCATCCATTCGAAATAGCCGACTCCTGCCCAGAGCGCGACGGCAGCGAGAAGTGCGACCCATGAACTGTAGCGTGTAAATGGAACGTGCATACGCTAGAATGTGCCCTTCAAGGTAAGGGTGAAGCGGCTGCCTACCGTACCCGCAAGAACCCCGATCGGAACGGTCACGCCAGTGAACCGCGGATTTTTGGCGAGCGTCTCGCGATATTCATTGATGTCATCGCGCGAAGGACTCGTGCCCCTAATAACGATCTCGCCATCTTCCCCGCGAGTGAACGAAACGCTCGAGACGATCGTACCCGAAGGCCGCGCGACGAAAATCTCCTCCAAAATAGAAAGTACGGACACCGTCGAGGAGGCAATCGGCTGCAGCTCTTTCAGGATCAGCCGCGTGCGGGCGAGATCCTCTCGATCCGAACTCTCCGGCAGGAGTTGGGAGGCGGCCTGCGGGTTCGGCTCCGTTTGCGGGTTACGCACCATCGCGTACACGGGAAGAAGTGCGAGGAGCGCAATGACACCACACACGATAGCAACGAGCGCGCCCGTAAAAACGAATCGGCTTCGGTAGAAACCCTGCACATCCTTGAACGCACGAGGTGGAAGAAGGTTTGCCATAGAAACAATTGCTATGCGCTCCGGAGCGCAAGACCGATTGCGGTTGCAAACTGTAGAGATGCGCGACGATCGATCGGAGGAATGTACTCGTCGAAGGAGCACACGTTTCGCCAGACGCTTGGCCGCACGACCTCGACCTGTACCCGCGCCGCAAGGTAGTCCCCGAGACCCTTAAGATTCGCGCTCCCGCCGAGAAGAAATACCTGCTCGAGCGGCGTTATCCGATCCCCCTCTTGGTTCCTGCGCGTGTCCCAGTAGTGAAAGTGCCGCGCGACTTCATCCCCGAGCGCTGCGGCGGTTCCGGTTATCGCCTCGAGGCCGGCAGAGTGTTTGGCGTCTTTCGCGAGGAGTCCCTCCTCGTTTTTGAATGTGTTTGCCTCTTCGGGCGGGAGCGAAAGTTTCTCGGCGAGCGCGTGATCGATCGATCCGCCGCCGACAGCAACCGTAGAGGTAAAGATGGGAATGCCGCGTTTCAGGACCGAAAGGCCTGTGCGCATTTCCCCGAAATCGACGACGAGCGTGATGGGCTCATCCGAGGCCGTCCCCGCGACCGCGCGCGCTATAGAGCGCGCCTCTACTTCAAGGGAGAGCAGTTCGATGTTCGCAGCGGAAAAGACGGCAGCATAATTTTCGGCAAGTTCGCGGGGAAAGACTGTGACACCGATCTCGTCACCCGCGCCGTCGTCATGTCGCATGATCTTGTCGAAGTCGTACACAGCGACCGAGGGAGCAATCGGAACCCGATCCTCCAGTTCAAATTCGATCATGGAAAGCGCCTGCTCGCGCGAAGAGCCTTCGGGCACGTGCATGCTGAAAACATAGGCCGATTCCTCCGGAAGCGCCGCGTGTGCGCACTCGATGCCCGCCTTTGCCTTCACAATGCCAAGGATCTGCGCGAGCGCTCCCGCGTCCTTGACGATGCCATTTAGCACGATACCCGCAGGAAGCGACTCACGGCCCCACGAGCGCACTTCTCTCCCAGAGTTCCCCTCACCGAGCACGATCCACTTGATTGAAGCATCAGAGATATCGATGCCGGCTGCAGGCGGCAGGAGGATGTGCGGGCGCGGAAACCATCTCGAAAATATGTGCGACGCCGCGCGCACGCCGTGAGAAAAAAACGCCACTGGTGCTGGGATCCCCATTCAATCCCAAGTATACCCTAGAGTGAGCGGCTCCTATCTACCTCATGGGATGAATCGCGTCGCCGCGCATATCCAAATAGCGCTGCAAGATGATTGCTGCCGCTGCGCTGTCATCGTGCGGACTTTTCTCTCCCGCAAAGCGCGAGGCCTCAACGGAACTTCCCGCTTCCCACATGGTGGCGACAGAGAGACCCATATCTTTCTTTAGCTTCTCGATAAATTTCTCTGCATCTTTCGTGACTGGATTTTCGTGGCCGCCAAATGAGCGCGTATCGCCAATAACGATTCCCGTTACCTTTTCTTTTGTGATGAGTTCTCGCAGGGTCGCGAGAAGAGTCGAGTCGTTTTCGAAAACCCCGCGCGGGAAGGCAATGCCCTCGCTCGATATCGAAAGCCCGATGCGCTTTGCGCCATAGTCGATTCCGAGATACCTCATGCGGGAAGTATGGAGTATGGAGTACGGAGTATCAATGCTCCGAAAGTTTCGAGGTCTTGTAGAGATCAGGCCGATGAGGTTTGAGCCGGATTATCTTCACCGAAAGCCCTGCATGCGTGAGATCGTGTTCCAAAGGATCGACGTACTCGCCATGTTGATCATAACCGAGCGCGATGATATCGGGCTTTTCCTCCAGAATGTGATGCATGTACCCTACCTCGTCGCCAAGCACCGCTCTATCAACTAAGGAGTGCGCAGCGACAGCCGCGAGTCGCTCTGATTCGTGGTGCCGCGGCGAAAATCCTTTGATGCGTGAAGCGACGCAGTCGCGCGCGACGGAGACGATAAGGCACGGGTCTTTTGCGAGCGCGCGTGCCTGCTCAAAAAAATTCTCGTGTCCCTTGTGGATAACATCAAACGTCCCGAACACCATGATGCGCATCATATCAGTGCCGAGAAATACGTGCGAACTTTCTCGATATCGTCTGCGATAGCGGCGCGGAGATTGTCATCGTTTTCGAACTGTTTGTCGTCGCGGATTTTTTTGAGGAGTTCGATGGAGATCTCTTTTCCATACAGATGAAAATCCGAATCAAGAATGTGTGCCTCCAACACCTTTCGAATCTGGTCGGCA
>Ga0209542_10015923_pt1 | contig 12543 bp, 12 predicted proteins | sample RifCSPhighO2_01_FD_184028 | JGI IMG/M metagenome (GOLD analysis project Ga0209542, IMG submission 184028) | Soil microbial communities from Rifle, Colorado - Rifle CSP2_plank highO2_0.1 (SPAdes) (version 2) | ecosystem: Environmental > Terrestrial > Deep subsurface > Rock core/Sediment ...
ACCGGTATTATTTGAAGCATCAATAATTTCCGCAGAAAGACTCTCGATCATATTCTTTGCTTTTCTGTTGCGGGCAGCTGATATCAACCAACGAAAAGCCAAAGCCATTCTTCTCTCGCCTCTTACCTCTCGGGGAACCTGATATGTTGCTCCACCAACACGGCGGGATTTTACTTCAAGCATCGGAGAGGCATTTTTAATTGCCAATTCAAAAACTTCAACAGGGTTTTGTTTGGTTTGTGTCTCAATTACCTTAAGCGCTCCATAAACCAATTTACGAGCAGTCTGTTTCTGGCCGTCATACATCATATAATTGATAAATTTAGCAATAAGAATATTACTATATACAAAATCCGGATCAATTTTTCTGGGTGTAGCTGGGCGTCTTCTCATGCCACGATTGCCTGCGAACTACGCGAGCAGTTGCAATCGTGTGCATACTGAGCGTAGTCGAAGGATTACATTAATAATTATTCTTTAGGTGTTTTTGCGCCGTACTTACTTCTTTGCCGCTTCCTTCCTTCAACTCCTGATGTATCCAAAACTCCACGTACAATATGATAACGAACTCCCGGCAAATCTTTCACACGGCCTCCACGTATAACAACGACTGAGTGTTCCTGAAGATTGTGTCCTTCTCCCGGAATATAAGCTGTAACTTCACCGCCGTTGGTCAGGCGAACACGCGCAACTTTGCGTAATGCGGAATTTGGTTTCTTTGGAGTAACAGTTGTAACTTTTATACAAACGCCTCGTTTAAACGGAGACGAATGCATTTTAGGACGATTTTTAATTGTATTAAAAGAATATGCCAAAACCGGCGCTTTGTTTTTTCTACCGATGCGCTTGCGCGGTTTTCTTATCAATTGTCTTAATGTTGGCATGTTAAAAATTAAAAACTAAAAACGAAAAGCTAAAAAATAACGTTTTGCTTATTACTCAAAACGAATTAAAGAATACCAAACCGAGCAACTTGTGTCAAACCCCGTTAGAGATTTACGGTTAATCTTTAACCGTTTTAAAAGTCATCTGACTTTTAAAACTATTTTTACAGAAATGGCATCTGGAGATAAAAGAAATCTGCTTCTAGTTTTGTAAATCTCTAACGGGGTCAAATAAAAAACCCTCTTGCTTGAGGGTTTTTAGTTAGCCTTGCTCAGCGATAATCTTATCGTTCGAAATTATAATAGTAAGAGTGCGTTTGTGTTTATTTTCGACAGCAACAACAAAATTATTTGTCTTAACGTCCTCAATAGAAATATCGGCGTTGGCTATCAAAGACCACTCGGGTTTTTCTATGGCAAGCAAAGCAACAATGCGACTTCTTGCCCGTTCAATTTCATGATGCTCATTGATTTCTTGATCTGAAAGAATACGAAAGCCCGGCTTATCTCTATCAATAATCGCTTGAAGCTCTTCTTGTGTCATGCGTCTCTTCGGCTTTCTCTTATCACGCATACGATCTCCTTTTTTGGGTTTATTTAATTAAAAAGAACTTAAATATATTATCGTTTCAAAGCAGATTAGTCAATTTTTAAATATTAAAACCGGTAAATAATCGGAATAAAAAAGATATCGGCACTGATAATATCGCAAAAAAACTGCTCATAAAAAATACCATGAACATTAGAAGCACCATTCCGTAACGTTCCAAAACCATTCCCCACCGTTCCGCAATACTTGCCGGAAGGAAAGCTAAAAGTAATCGGGAGCCGTCCAGAGGAGGAATTGGTATCAAATTAAAAAAGGCCAAACTTAAATTTATCATTACCGCCATGGCAAGGGCCTGGATAAAAAATGACGGCAGTATTCCAAAACCAAAACGTATCATTAAACCAAAAATTAAAGCCAGCATAATATTCGAACCTGGTCCGGCCAAACCAACCAAACTTGCCCCCCATCTTTGATTTTTTAAATTATACGGATTATAAGGAACCGGCTTAGCCCATCCGAAAAAAGTAGAGCCCCCGCTTATTACCAACAAAATAATCGGCAATAAGATCGTACCCATGGGATCGATATGACTGATAGGATTTAATGTTAAACGTCCGGCATATTTTGCGGTCGTGTCCCCTTGCAACAAAGCAACCACGCCGTGGCTCACTTCGTGAATAACTACGGAAAATAACAAAATTACTAGTTGTAATATTAATAATGTGTCCATAATACGATAACAGCTATTGCTTTAATATTAAAAATGAAGTAATAATAGAATGGTTAATTTCAATAATATAATCCCTCGACTTCGCTCGGGATGCACGATGTTGCAATCCGTCGAAGCCTTTCGACGGGCACCATCGGCATGAGAAAGCACTGTGCTATTTGCAATAAAACCTCTGTAATGGCTTCTACCCGAAAACTCCTACGCGGTCATTATAATAGAACTAGCAGAGTTAGGAAATATCCCAACCTTCAATGGGTAACTTTACCTTCTGCAAAAAAAGGTTACCCGGCGGGCACAAAAATACTTGCCTGCGTTAGCTGCATAAAAAGTCTATCTAAAACCAAGTAAACAAAGCGGGGTGTCGTATAGTGGTAGTACGCAAGGCTGGGGGTCTTGTAGTCCGAGTTCGATTCTCGGCACCCCGACCAAATTATCATAAAATTTAAAAACGCTCTGCCGTCTGGCGGATAAGCGTTTTTTATTTTTTTTTGTATCAAGTTAACTAAAAGCATCGATCCGTCACTCGCCAACTAGCGAAGGCAAAAGCGCTTTATTTTTTATATTACATGTCCTATTATGGCGTTATATGAAAATATATTTGGATGATCGGCGAGCAATACCTGAAGGCTGGGAAGGCGCCAGAAATTCTGGCGAATTCAAAGCGCTTATTGCAAGGGCCGAAACTGAAAAAATAAACATTGAAGCTATTGCCTTTGACCACGATCTGGGCGAGTTTGACGAGGCAGGCGCTGAAATAACAGGACACACGCTGGTTAAATGGTTAGGTGAAAATTATCCGGAATATATTATTAATTCTGAAATAACATCTCATTCCGATGATTACGACGGAAGAAAAAACATAGAAGGGTATGTTAAAACCTGCAAAGAACACTCTGAAGAATTGTTGGCGGCGCGTGAAAGAGAATATCCGTTCGGTGAAATAGAGCGGGAGCCACACAAAAAATAATGATTTTTAATGTGATATAATGAAAGCGAACTAATTGGTTCGCTTTTTATATGACGCAACATAAATTAAAAATAGTAAGCGTTTCAGCAGAAATAGCACCGTTTGTAAAAACAGGTGGCCTTGGAGAAGTAACGAAATCTCTATCCAAAGCCATGGCCAAACTAGGCCATGAAGTAATTGCTATTGCTCCATATCACCATAAAATAAAAGATTATTCTCCGGCACCAAAACTGATTCATAAAAATTTAAAGATTGAGATAGATACTAAAAATATACTATATGCTGATATCTATGAATCCGGATTCGAGAATAGTACGGTAAAAATATATTTTATTGATAACCCGGATCTATTCTCTAATTTTGAACCAATTTATAGTTCTGAATACGACAATAAAAGATTCCTATTCTTTAACGCAGCAATAAAACCAACCCTAAAAGCCATAAATTTTAAGCCAGACATAATTCAATGCCACGATTGGCATACCGCCTTAATACCCAACTTCATACATAAACACAAAACGAGAGATTTTAACCCGGCTACAATATTCACGGTGCATAATTTAGCCTTCCAACTCGGAGGCGATTGGTGGGCCATACCCGAGAACAAAAGAGATCTGGGGACAACTCCGCTTCCTCTTTTTTCCAACAATGAAGAGGTCAGTAAAATAAATTTTGCTTTGCGGGGAATCCTATATGCAGATATTATATCGGCAGTTTCTGAACACTATGTCCGCGAAATAATGACGAAAAAATTCGGGGAAAATTTGGATAAACATCTAAAGACAAGAAAAAAAGAACTCTTCGGGATAATAAACGGCATAGACTATAACGAATATAATCCACAAACTGATCCGGGTTTGCCTGAAAAATTCAGTGTTGAAAATTTCAGCGCGAACAGGAAAAATAAAACATATCTACAAAAGTATTTTGATATTGAAGTAAACCCTTCAATGCCGCTTGCGGGAATGGTCTCACGCATAACAGAACAAAAAGGCTTTGATCTGCTTATAGAAATACTACCGGCTCTAATGAAACTAAATTTGCAATTAGTGATAATGGGAGGCGGAGACAGGAGATACGAAGAAGTTTTTTCCGCGACGCGCAAAAAATACCCTAAAAAATTCGGCTATAAACCTTTTGAACAAAAACGTGAAACTTTGGTTTATGCCGGCTCAAATTTTTTCCTAATGCCTTCACGGTTTGAACCGTGCGGCCTTGGACAGCTTTTAAGTTTGCGCTATGGTTCTATACCAATAGTACATCGGGTAGGCGGACTTTCAGAAACAGTTACAGATTTTGATCCAAAAACCGGAAACGGTAATGGTTTTGTGTTTTCGTCCTACAAACCCGAAAGTCTCCTTGCCGCAATAATACGCGCATTAGAACTTTATAAAAATAATCCTGAGGTATGGGAAGGGCTTATGTCCAATGCCTTAAAACAAGTATATTCGTGGGAGCTGCCGGCAAACAAATATATAGCTCTTTTCAAAAAAGCCATAATAAAACATAGATTCGAAAACATAGGACCAAAGGGTTTTTGGTCATTATTTTCTCAATACTAAATAATTTTATTACAAAAATATTTAAAAAATCCGCATAAAATAACAACTATGTACTGGGCTAATTTTCTACATATTTATCAGCCGGCTGAACAAACGCAGGACATATTGAACCGCGTTGTTAATGAAAGCTATCGACCGATCATAAAACGACTAAAATCCTCTGTGCGAGCCAAATTAACTTTAAATGTAAACGCCATACTTACGGAGCTTTTAGTGGAGCATGGCTACGAAGATATAATAAAAGATTTGCGCTATCTTTCGGAAAAAGGACAACTAGAATTCACTGAAAGCGCGAAATATCACGCGTTTCTTCCGCTAATCCCTAAAGACGAAATTAAAAGACAGATCGAACTTAACCATAAAATCAACAAAAGTATATTTGGAGAAATATACAAGCCTCGCGGATTCTTTTCTCCGGAAATGGCTTTCAGCCGGGAAGTAGCCGATGTGGTAAGCGACATGGGCTATGAATGGATGGTTCTTGATGAAATAACAGAATCCGGCAAAACCGGACAGCTTACATATGATTCGTTTTTTGTTGCGGATGAATTTCCAAAACTTAAATTTTTCTTTCGCGAAAGAAAACCGTCCAACATAATAATGAGCGGAGTGGCTCGTTCGACAAAATCTTTTATTGAAACTCTTGGTGAAGAATACAACGATAATCGATACCTTCTAACAGCTATGGATGGGGAAACCTTTGGCCATCACCGGCCCGGTTTAGAAAAACTGCTGTTTGATATTTGGGATGAAGCGTCGTTCAAACATATACTCATATCGGAAATACCTGAATATTTCAAAAAAAGTAAAAAATGCATACCCCAAAATTCAACTTGGGCTTCAACTGAAAAAGATCTTGAAGAGGGCACTCAATTCCGATCTTGGAAGGATCCAGAAAACGCACTCCATACCATGCAATGGCATTTTCTTGATTTTGTCCATCAGCGCGTTATTGCGTACAAAGGCCCCGAGGAATTACAAAATAAGACCAGAATGAAAATGGATGAGGCTTTTGCTTCTGATCAATTCTGGTGGGCTTCGGGCAAGCCGTGGTGGTCCATAGAAATGATAGAAAAGGGTGCCTGGAAATTACTTGATACCTTAAAAAGTATTCAGGAAGCCGGAGAAGACATCGAAGAAGGTGAAAGATTTTACAACGACATAATAAATACGGCTTTTGCGTGGCAAAGAAGCGGCTATATAAGACAACTGGCCCAGGAATATAAAAACGTGGCCCGTATCCCCTTCAAAGAAAGGACCGTCGGCGAAAACAAACCCGAGGTTTACGCTGCTTTCATAGAAATGATGAAAGATAAAATGCGTGAAGCTTCACAGAATGAAGATTATGAAAAAGCTATTTTATGGCGTGACGCGATTTGGAAACTAGAAACTAAAAATGATATTTATGACGCGATACATGCAACGGATCTATTACGCATAGAGGTTCCGGATTGGCGACTGCGCGAGATCATGGATAAATACAAAGAACAATACAAAAAAATACGGCCCGGACAACCGGAACACAGAGATATTTAATTATGAAGAATAATAATAAAAAATATTCTGCAGTATTTCCGCTTCTTGAACACGAAAATGCTCGCGCCTTCCTATTAAAACATTCGGAGGAGTTTTTGGGTAAAAAAACGGATGACCGCAAATTCAAAATTAATATACAAATACTAAAAAATAATCCTGACCCTAAAACCAGATCATTTGTGGCGGCCTACACAATAAGAAACCGACGAAAACAGGTAAAAGTGATCGGCGTTAACCGACCGCTACAGCGCAGCAATTATGAATATAGGATACTAAAATATCTTTACGAGCAAACGCGTATTAGAACAAAAATCCCTCGCGCCTATATAATTGATAGAAACCAAAATGTATTTTTTATGGAATTCGCTACAGGCCGTCCGCTAAGCGAAATCATAAATAACTCAAATGTTAAACCGAAGAATTTTCGTGATATCGCTAAACTTCTCAGAGAATTAGATAAAGTAAAAACCAGCAACCTCAACTTCCTCGATCACGTTCCTTATTTAAAATGGATAGAGAGAGATCTAAGACTGGCCAAAAAGAAACTTTCTTCGTCGAATTTTATATACGTAAATCGTAAATGGGCAAATTGGAAAAAATGGTGGGGAACAGAGAATTCAAACGGATCTTTCGAGCCACACTTCGCGCACGGCGATATGAACCCTAAAAATATCTATATAGACAAAAGCAGAAAAGGTTCATTAAAGCTTATCGATTTTGACCGTTCGCTTCTTGCCCCTCGCTTTTGGGATATTGCCGGATTTATGTCACAGCTGGAAACCTATCCCGAACTGAAAATATCAAACTCTAAACGCGAACAATACCAAAAATTAGCCCTTAAAACATGGGAAAACATCAATGGTTCGCTTTCGGCCAAAGAAGCCGAACATATAAAGCTGTTCCGCCAATACTTTCGTATAGCAGCTATCGCCAACATAGCCGTATGGGGAAATCCCTTTCAATCAAAAAAATTTTTAACTTATCTTTTTAAAAATCTATTATGAAAAAACCATTAATATTATTTGCTTCTGCTGAAGTAACACCTTTTGCGAAAGTCGGAGGACTTGCCGATGTGGCTGGTTCTTTACCTCCGGCAATAAAACAACTTGGTTACGATATAAGAATAGTAATGCCTAAGTATCAGACGATATCTGAAAAAGATTGGGGTCTTGTTGATTCCGGTAAAAATATAGAGATGCCGTGGGGACAAGAAAAATTAACGGCGCGTGTATGGACTGCAACACTCCCGAATTCAACGGTAACTGTTTATTTTATAGAAGAAAAAAGATTCATAACGTCCGGAGGGATATATATTGAAAACGATGTCTCAAGCGGAGGCAGTGATCCGGAATTTGCGCGCATAAATGTTTTTTGTTCGGCTATACCCGAACTACTAAGAATTTTTTCACTTGAGCCGGATATAATACATCTCAACGACTGGCACGTCGGTTTACTGCCTGCCTTCATGCAAAATGCCGGATATCAAACAAAACATCTGCTTACTGTTCACAATTTAGCTTATCAAGGAATTTATCCCGCAAAGATTGCAAAAAAAACCATCAATGCGGTTTTAGAAAAAATAAATCCTCTGGCTATAAATAACGGAAATATTAATACTTTACTTAACGCTATCCTCTCGGCAGAAAAAATAAATACGGTCAGCCCCTCCTACAGAGACGAAATACTAACAACAGAATTTGGCGCCGGGCTTGAAGGATTTTTAGGCAAACGAGCGAAAGATCTTTCCGGCATCCTAAACGGCATAAATACCGAAGAATGGGATCCGAAAAACGACGCCCATATTGCTTTTCACTTTGATGTTTCTTCACTAGAAAACAAGGCGCGTAACAAAGAACGTCTCCAAAAGGAAGTTGCTTTGCCTGTAGAAAAAAACGCTATGCTTTTTGGTATGGTATCTCGTCTTAGCGAACAAAAGGGTTTTGATATATTAATACCTTCTCTGCGAAGCATATTGAAAAAGGCTTCCTGCCAAGTCGTAATCCTTGCAACCGGCAGTCTATATATAGCCGACCAGATAAAAGAATTAAAAAAAGAATTTCCGCTAAAAGTTGCGTTCATTGATAAATTTAACAACGCTCTGGCCCATCAAATATATGCCGGAGCCGACACGTTTTTGATACCGTCACGGTTTGAACCTTGTGGTTTAAGTCAAATGATTTCCATGCGCTATGGAACCCTGCCAATAGCACATCTAACGGGAGGACTAAAAGATACGGTTAAAAATAATCAGAATGGTTTTTGTTTCAACAAATACAACAGTGATGAACTTTCTGTTTGCCTAAAAGATTCGTTAAAAATATTCAAAGACAATCAAAAGAAATGGGGTCAAATGCAGCGCCAAGCCATGACAGAAGATTTTTCCTGGAGCGCCTCTGCCAAAAAATATGTCCAGTTATATGAAAAATTAGCCGATGAAGCATAAAATATAAGTTATTTTGTCTTGCTAACGATCGCAACGGATAATTAAATATGATATAATAGAAGTAATAAGTTCTTAAAAGTCCGGATGCGCCATCCGCAAAGAGGTTTTGGCTCAAGTAGTTTTTTCAAGGGATTCTTAAATATCGTGCGCCGTGGCGCAAGGTTGCGGAAACCCACTTAACTTTGCTTTCCAAAACACCTCGGTACGGATGGTACATCCGGACTTTTTTATTTAGAAATATATAAACAAAACCGCTCCGACAATCGCCGGAACGGTTTTTCTTAATCTGAATTCTATTTTAGAACAAATATCCGTCGCTCGCTTGAGCTCGCTCCCAAGAAACCCTCGGCACTTCGTCCTGAGCTCAGTGTCGAAGGATTTCTTGCGCTTCGCTGTTTTCCAATACGGGGAGAATACTTCTCCCCGGCCCCCTCTTCGACATTATGTTCTGCTAAAACATAATGTCTTCCTCCGCTCTCTTATAATCATGTATCTCGTTTTCCTGAAACCAAAGCATCAATTCTTTCTTTGCTTCTTCAATCAATTCTGAAGCGTGAGCTAAATTATGAACGGATCGCTTGTCGCGATTTGCTGCAGCAGCAGAATCCACTGAAAAATCACCTCGTATTGTTCCCATTTCAGCGGCAGACGGCATTGTTGCGCCGACAAGTTTTCGTACCATATCCACAGCATGAATGCCTTGTACCGCAACTTTAACTATGGGACCGGATGTCATAAAATCCAGCAGCCATCCGCGGACTTCTTTTCCTATTTCTAAAGCATCAGTTGTACCCAATTCTTTTTTGGCATCATAACCGTATTTTTCATACGTACTTAAGGTTTTTTGGCCAACGCGGCTTAACCACGCATCATCTTTCGGGTAGTGCCGGTCTAATTCATCGCGCGATGGCGTGATCATAGCAAGACCGACGATTTTTAATCCGCGCAATTCAATACGCCTTATTATTTCCCCTGTCAGGCCGCGCTTAACGCCGTCAGGTTTGACCAGTAATAATGTTGTTTCTTGTTTTGGGTGATTATCCATATTCGACATCATATCAAAACTTAATTCATTTGCCAATGAAATCCCGCAGAATTATATAAACCATGTTTGAATTTATTCTACGGGACAAATATATTTTTACCGTCACTCTCTAAAATAACATCTCCGCCTTTATCCGTACGCAACACGGGTATTTTCATTTTATTAAAACGTTCGACTATCGCCTCATGCGGATGGCCGTATTTATTTTTTCTGCCCACGGAAATTATTGCCGCCTCAGGACTCACGGCTCTCAGGAACAATTCGCTTGAAGATGTTTTTGAACCGTGATGCGGTGTTTTCAATATATCGGCATCAATATTTATATTATTAGCCAAAATATTCTGCTCAGCCCACCTCTCAATATCAGCAGTAAAAAGGAATGACCTATCCCCGTAATACAATTTTGCTACAATTGCCGAGTTATTTGGATTTGCGCTAACCTCTCCATCGTGTCCTTCAAGCGGCCACAATAAGTCTATATATGTTTTGTCCTCCAGAACAATTCTTTTTGGAGAGTCGGCTAAAATAACTTCAGCGCCTTCTGTCTCAACTGCTTCCCGCCATATATTAGAAAGGCTTGTTTCCTTTCTTAAACCGCTTTCGACAATATAGCTAACCTCGTAATTTTTCAGTACATCAATTAAGCCCGCTATATGGTCAGCTTCCGGATGGGTTGCAATTACCATATCTATTGAGCGGTCCCAAGGCTGCATTTCTTCTCCTAGTTTAACCAACACAGAGGCATCAGGTCCGCCGTCAATAAGTATTTGCCAACCCTGCGGCGTTGTAATAAAAGCCGAATCTCCCTGTCCTATATCAAAAAAGTTTACGCGTAAATATCCGTCATGCTTGCCCAAAAGCGCGTAAACCAAAATAACAAAAATTACAGACAAGGCGACGGCTGAAAATTTTATTTTTTTATCCGCCATAAGTTTTATTAAATTCTTCCATTTCGCCTATTGGCCACTTTTTAGTGTTTCTCTCGTACCAAATAAGCCAAAACATAAATATTAAATAAATTATCCCGAATAATATTGCGGCTGCCTGATCTATCCTCAACGTAACCGGATTAATTGAACCGAAAAGCTCAGTTATAAAATATACGATTTTCATCACCAATAAAAGAGGTGTGGCCAAAATAACAGCCAATGGCGGAATAAACAAATTCAGTATCGCCAACAAAACCCCGGCTATTGTAATTGCCGGCAGCAAAGGAACTATAAGAACGTTGGAAAGCGGTGTGATCAAAGAAAAATTATTAAAGCTGGATATTAAAAGCGGGAATGTCGCAAGCTGTGCGGCAAATGTCATCGCCAGCGTATCACGCAATATAAATTTATCCGGAACCCATTTAAAAACTCTCATGAACATCGGCGTGAAAAGAATTAAACCAAGTACGGCAAGAAAAGATAACTGAAAGCTCAAATCCCAACGCAGCACTAAAGGATTAACGGTTAGCATCAATATTGCTGCAAGCAAAGTTATATTTACCGCATTTGAAAGCCGGCCTATTATTTCCTGAAAACGTACAAACACACCGAATATTGCCGCACGCATGGCTGATGCGGGCGCGCCTATCATCAGCACGAACAAAAAAATTGCGGCAGTCGCCAAAGAAAACGCGTGACGGCGCCATAATCCCATTTTTAAAAACGCGGTCATTAAGATCGAAGCTATCAAAGTTATATTCATTCCCGAAATTGCCACAATGTGGCGCAAGCCGGCCTGATTAAGTTTCGTTTTAAAATCTTCGGACATTGCGCCCTCATCTCCGAATAAAATCGCTTTTAAAACTCCTGCTTCGCGAAAAGGCAATACGCTCATTACGCTCCTGTCCAGGCGCTGACGCATATTGAACAAATACGAAAATAATATATTATCCGGCTCGTTCTTATTTATAGTTATAATTTCAGGTTTTGAAATAACTGCAAAAATATTATCTTTTGCCAAATATGAAGGATAATCAAAATTATTAAATGGCTCAGGCGCTCTTAACTTTCCTTTAATTATAAGTTTATTCCCGTAAGCATAATCATAAAACCTGTCGGTATATATAAGTATGCGGCTTGAAAACTCTTGGCCAAGTGCATGTCCGTCGACAGATGATATTTTTAAGACTATGTGAGCGCTTGCCATGCGAACGTCCGGATAGTTATCCACAGTCCCCTCGATCGTGCTCTCTTTATCGATAAACTGCTCAATAGCTTTATATTTCAATTCTTTTTCTGCTTTGGCTAACGACATCGCGCCTCCGCCAAATACAAACATTAATATAAAAATACCCAGCGAGGGCAAAAGCCAAACTTTTGATCCCCACTTGGCATGCAGCGGGAAAGTGCCCACCAAAAAAAGAACGGCCAGAAATATTAACATGGCCGCATAAAATATAGATATTGGAATAAGAGAACAAACAAAAATTCCCGCAATAAATGAAATGCACGCAACCGTAAAAATTTTCGAAGGCGTAACGCTCATCTTTAGCTATTATCCTAATGTTGAAGATGTAGCGACTCCGGATTCGGAACAGGAGTTATTGTTGACTCGCCAGGCGCGTAATGTTCGGTATGAGCTTTTTGCGGGGCAACTGCCGCCCAATAACTAAGCGCGATAACAACAGCTACTGTTGTTGCGTAGATCAAAATGCTTTTATCGATACCCGGCTTATCTTTTGCGAAAAAAGGAATGATGGCAAAAATTCCGAATAAAATCGGCGGCGCCAATACAATAGCTCCAAGACCCCATTGATTTTCCAAAGCCACAACCCACAGAAGCCACCACGGCGGTTTTGTAACTTCAACATTGGAATACGGCGCGGGATATAGCGGA
>Ga0209542_10015925_pt1 | contig 12540 bp, 9 predicted proteins | sample RifCSPhighO2_01_FD_184028 | JGI IMG/M metagenome (GOLD analysis project Ga0209542, IMG submission 184028) | Soil microbial communities from Rifle, Colorado - Rifle CSP2_plank highO2_0.1 (SPAdes) (version 2) | ecosystem: Environmental > Terrestrial > Deep subsurface > Rock core/Sediment ...
CCAGCAGCAGGTCGCGGATCGGGCCATTGATGTTGGCCACGGCCTTCAGCACGCCCTTGCCCAGGTAACGGCTCTTGTCGCCATCACGCAATTCCAGCGCTTCACGCGAACCGGTGGAGGCACCGGACGGCGCGCAAGCGCTGCCCATGATACCGCCTTCGAGAATTACATCGGCTTCCACAGTAGGGTTACCACGGGAATCGAGAACCTCACGGCCTTTGATGTCGACGATCTTTGCCATTGCGTGTAGCACTCCAAAAAATTGACGAAAAGGGTAGTACCGAGTTGCACACTCATTGCACGCCGAAGGTTAACCCAGCGCACAACATGTACCGACTATTTAGCCAGATTGTATACAAACTGCACTTTACCGGAGATTTGCCGTTTCAGGCAGTCTCAATCGGCGCAAAACTCTTGATCAAATCATCCAGCTGCTTGAGCTGGGTGAGGAACGGCTCCAGCTTGTCCAGACGCAGGGCGCAAGGGCCGTCGCATTTGGCATTGTCCGGGTCCGGATGGGCTTCGAGGAACAGACCGGCCAGGCCCTGACTCATGCCCGCCTTGGCCAGATCAGTGACCTGAGCACGGCGACCACCGGCTGAATCAGCGCGACCACCCGGCATCTGCAGGGCGTGGGTCACGTCGAAAAACACCGGATAGTTCATCTGCTTCATGATGCCGAAGCCGAGCATATCCACCACCAGGTTGTTGTACCCGAAGCTGGAACCACGCTCGCAGAGAATCAATTGGTCATTACCGGCCTCTTCGCACTTAGCCAGAATGTGCTTCATCTCCTGGGGCGCAAGGAACTGGGCTTTCTTGATATTGATCACCGCGCCGGTCTTGGCCATGGCCACGACCAGATCGGTCTGCCGCGAAAGAAACGCCGGCAACTGGATAATGTCGCAGACATCGGCCACAGGCTGCGCCTGATGCGGCTCATGCACGTCGGTGATCACCGGCACGCCGAAGGTCTTTTTGATTTCCTCGAAGACCTTCATGCCCTCTTCCAGGCCTGGACCACGGAATGAGGTTACGGACGAGCGGTTGGCCTTGTCGAAACTGGCCTTGAACACGTAGGGAATGCCGAGCTTGTCGGTAACCCGCACGTACTCTTCACAGGCGCGCATGGCCAGATCGCGGGATTCGATGACGTTGATCCCGCCGAACAGCACAAACGGCTTGTCGTTGGCGATTTCAATGTCGCCAACCTTGATGATTTTCTGCGCCATATCCCTAGGCCTTCTTGGCTTTTTGCGTCAGCGCTGCAGTCACGAAGCCACTGAACAGCGGATGGCCATCACGAGGAGTAGAGGTGAACTCTGGGTGGAACTGGCAAGCAACGAACCATGGATGATCCGGCGCTTCTACCACTTCAACTAAAGCGCCATCGCCTGAGCGACCGGTGACTTTGAGGCCCGCTCCGATCAACTGCGGCAGCAGGTTGTTGTTCACTTCATAGCGATGACGGTGACGCTCGACTATTACATCCTTGCCGTAGCAAGCGTGCACTTGCGAGCCAGACAGCAGCTGGCAATCCTGAGCACCCAGACGCATAGTGCCACCCAGGTCGGAGGCGTCAGTGCGCTGTTCGGTCACGCCGGTGGCGTCCTGCCATTCGGTGATCAGACCGACCACTGGATGCGTGCTGACGGTGTCGAATTCGGTGGAGTTGGCATCAGTCCAGCCCAGGACGTTGCGGGCGAACTCGATCACCGCGACCTGCATGCCGAGGCAGATGCCCAGGTAGGGAATCTTGTTCTCACGGGCGTACTGCACGGTCTTGATCTTGCCTTCCACGCCGCGCAGACCGAACCCGCCCGGCACCAGAATGGCGTCGACGCCCTCGAGCAGCGCGGTGCCTTTGTTCTCGATGTCTTCGGAGTCGATGTAGCGCAGGTTGACCTTGGTGCGGTTCTGGATGCCGGCATGGCTCATCGCTTCGATCAGCGATTTATAGGCGTCCAGCAGCTCCATGTACTTGCCGACCATGGCGATAGTGACTTCGTGCTCCGGATTCAGCTTGGCATCGACCACACGGTCCCACTCGGACAGGTCGGCACCGTTGCACTCCAGACCGAAGCGCTCGACGACGAAATCATCCAGGCCCTGGGCATGCAGCACGCCTGGGATCTTGTAGATGGTGTCGACGTCTTCCAAGGAAATCACCGCACGCTCTTCAACGTTGGTGAACAGCGCGATCTTGCGGCGCGAGGAAATATCGATCGGGTGATCGGAACGGCAGATCAGTACGTCTGGCTGCAGGCCGATGGAGCGCAGCTCCTTCACCGAATGCTGGGTCGGCTTGGTCTTGGTTTCGCCAGCGGTGGCGATATACGGCACCAGAGTCAGGTGCATGAGCATGGCGCGCTTGGCACCTACTTCCACACGCAGCTGGCGGATGGCTTCGAGGAACGGTTGCGACTCGATGTCGCCGACCGTGCCGCCGATTTCAACCATGGCCACGTCAGCGTCGCCAGCACCCTTGATGATGCGGCGCTTGATCTCGTCGGTGATATGCGGGATGACCTGGATGGTCGCGCCCAGGTAATCACCACGGCGCTCACGGCGCAGCACGTCTTCGTAAACGCGACCAGTGGTGAAGTTATTGTTCTGGGTCATGGTGGTGCGGATAAACCGCTCATAGTGGCCCAGGTCAAGGTCGGTCTCAGCGCCGTCGTGGGTGACGAACACCTCACCGTGCTGGAACGGGCTCATGGTGCCCGGATCGACGTTGATATAGGGATCCAGCTTGAGCATGGTGACCTTCAGGCCCCGCGCCTCCAGGATAGCCGCCAATGAAGCCGAGGCGATGCCTTTCCCCAATGAAGAAACAACACCACCCGTGACGAATATGTAGCGCGTCATGAAAAACCCTAGAAGTCTGCGTTTAAGCGGTCAATGCCGCCGGGGAAAGCGAAGGAATACCGAAGCGGCCAATTGCAATACACCGCAATTAGCTAGCCCTGCCGATTCCCAAAGGGAGTCAACAAAAGCTGTAGTAAGACGGGAGCGTAGTCTACCGGAAAGGGCTTATCAGCTCAAACCTTGATCATTCGTCGGTGGCTGCCAATGCAATTGCCAACCACCATCGACGGCGCACTGCAGACCTGGCAGGTTGGCGATCGCCATAACTCGATTATCCAGACGCAGCAGCGGCAGGCGATCACGCACAAAAGCCGGTACGCGCAGCTCATTGAACAAGCGCTTCAGATCGCGATGCCCACGCCCCGGTAAAAGAAGCTGATCGCCGCCCTGCCGGTAACCCAACTGCCAGTTACCCGCAGGTAACTGACCGTCAATTCGCACACTGCCGTTAGCGGGCAATGTCACCTGCTGATTACCTTGCACCACCACATTGACCGGTACTGGAGAGCACAGCCAATCACCCGCCAACCACCACAGCCGCTCATCATTGCGACGCAACTCCCCTGCCGCCAGCTTCCAGATTGGCGCTGCATCCGACGCGGCATCGCGCAGCGCCTGCCAGCCGGCCCAGTGCTCACTATCGGGCATCGCCGTCAGCGGCCGCAGCCAATTGCGCAGGGCATTGCGCTGGCGCGGCTCACTCAGACTGCGCAGCGCAGGCAGTGCCAGATTTGGTAACGGCAGCCAGGCAAACTCGGTTGAAACCTGCGCGGCGGCTATATCCTGCTGCGCCAATTCATCGAGCAACTGCGCAGCCTCACTCAAGTGCGCAGCGCTACGGGCCATATTGGCCGAGGCCTGCGGCCAGCGACTAAGCAGCGCAGGCATCACCTGACGGCGCAGGTAATTACGCGAGAAGCGCTCATCGGTATTTGATGGATCTTCGATCCAGGTCAACTTGTGCTCACGGGCATATGCCAGCAGTTCATCGCGCGAGCAGTTGAGTAGCGGCCGAACCAGCTGCCCTAAGCCCAGCGCGCGACTCACCGGCATCGCCGACAGACCCTGCACGCCGGCACCGCGCAACAGGCGAAACAACAGAGTCTCAGCCTGATCATCACGATGCTGCGCAGCAAGCAGTGCCTCACCAGCCCCCAGACGCGCAGCAAAAGCCGCGTAACGGGCATCGCGCGCCGCCTGCTCAAGGCTGGCACCGGGAGCTACCTGCACATATTCAATCTGCAACGGCACAGACAAATCTGCGCACAGTTCACGGCAATGCGCCGGCCAGGCATCAGCCGCAGCCTGTAGGCCGTGATGAATATGAATGGCGGAAAGAGGCGGCAATGCCTCGCGTTGCGCGAGGCTGGCCAACAGGTGCAGCAACACCGTGGAGTCCAGCCCACCGGACAGGGCAACACACCAGCCCGAGGCACTACGCCAGGGCTGCAGGGCATCACGCAAACGAATATGCACAGGAGTCATCGGCCAAGCTTAAAGCAACAACGGGCCCGAAGGCCCGTTGTATGCGCAGCTACCGAGCAATCAGGCAATTCCGTAGCTCATCAGACGCTCATAACGACGCTTGAGCAGCGCGTCGGTATCGAAGGTCTTGAGCATGGACAACTGCGTCAGCAAGGCCTGCCGCACCGACTCGGCGGCGGCAGCTGGGTCGCTGTGTGCGCCGCCAAGTGGTTCACCGATTACCTGGTCAACAATGCCCAGGCCTTTCAGGCGCTCGGCCGTAATACCCATAGCCTCGGCGGCATCAGGCGCTTTTTCTGCGGTTTTCCACAGAATTGAGGCGCAACCTTCCGGCGAGATCACCGAGTAGGTCGAATACTGCAGCATATTCAGCTGATCGCATACGCCAATCGCCAAGGCACCACCGGAACCACCCTCACCGATTACAGTGGCGATGATTGGGGTTTTGAGACGCGCCATCACACGTAGATTCCAGGCGATGGCTTCGCTCTGGTTGCGCTCTTCGGCGTCGATGCCTGGGTAGGCACCCGGGGTGTCGATAAAGGTCAGGATCGGCATCTTGAAACGTTCGGCCATTTCCATCAGACGGCACGCCTTGCGGTAGCCCTCCGGACGCGGCATGCCGAAGTTGCGGCGCACCTTTTCGCGAATCTCACGGCCTTTCTGGTGACCAATCACCATCACCGGCTCACCATCCAGACGGGCAACGCCACCGACGAGGGCGGCGTCGTCGGAGAAGTGCCGATCGCCATGCAGCTCATCGAACTCGGTAAAGATGTGCTGCAGGTAATCCAGGGTGTAAGGACGGCGTGGGTGGCGCGCCAGCTGAGCGATCTGCCAGCTGCTCAGGTTGCCGAAAATGCTTTCGGTGAGCGAGCTGCTCTTGTCCTGCAGGCGGGCGATTTCATCGTTGATGTTCAACGAGTTGTCGTTACCGACCAGGCGAAGCTCTTCGATCTTGGCTTGCAGGTCGGCGATCGGCTGTTCGAAATCGAGAAAATTCGGGTTCATAGTCATCCGTCTTGCGTCGACGGCCAAGTGGCCGGGAGCTGTATCCGTTATCGCGCCCTACCTTATAGCAGCAGGCGCATTCAGGTCGACACCCGGTTCTGTACGAAAGCCTTCAATACAGAACCCACTGGGTATCACGACCGACCGGCGAAGCCTGAGCTTCGCAAATCAGCGGTAGTGCAAAAAGACGTTGTCGCGACCGAACTGGTCACGCAATGCCTGAATCAGACTGTCAGCCGGCTCAATGCGCCAGCCTTCGCCAAACTGCAATTGCGCCTTGGCATCGTTGCCGCTGTAGTCGACGGTGATCGGGCACGCACCGCGATGACGGCCGCACAAGTCGGCCAACCAACGCAGACGATCGCCCTGCAAAGCGCTGCTGGCGACCTTCAGGCGCAGGCTGTCGGCCAGGCCGGTACGCGCCTCTTCCAAGCTCATCACCCGCTTGGCGCGCAGGCGCAGGCCACCGGAGAAGTCGTCATTGCTCACCTCGCCTTCGACCACCACAAGGGCGTCGGTCTGCAACAAGGCTTGAGCACTGTTAAACGCTTCGGCAAACAGGGATGCTTCGATCCGCCCGGAACGGTCATCGAGGGTGATAAAGCCCATCTTGTCGCCCTTCTTGTTCTTCATCACCCGCAGGTTGACCACCAGGCCGGCAATCGTCTGATCGCCACGCGCGGCTTTCAGGTCGACGATGCGCTGGCGGGCAAACCGCCGCACTTCGCCTTCGTACTCATCAATCGGGTGACCAGTCAGGTACAGGCCCAGGGTGTCTTTTTCACCCTTGAGGCGTTCCTTCAGCGTCAGTTCACGGGCGCGCAGATGGTTGAGATAGACATCCGCCTCGGCATCGGCAAACACCCCACCGAAAAGGTCCATATGACCGCTCTCGGCGCTGCGTGCGGTCTGTTCGGCGGCCTGCACGGCTTCCTCCATCGCACCCAGCAATACCGCGCGATTGCGATCGATATTGGCCTTGTAGGCTTTCAGCTCTTCATGGAAGTGCGGCCCCAGACGATCCAGTGCACCGCTGCGAATCAGCGCTTCGAGGGTGCGCTTGTTGATGCGCTTGAGGTCGACCCGCGAACAGAAGTCGAACAGATCCTTGAACGGTCCGTCCTGACGCGCCTCAACGATGGCCTCCACCGGCCCCTCGCCCACGCCCTTGATGGCGCCCAGGCCGTAAACGATCCAGCCTTCGTTGTTAACCGTGAACTTGAACTCGGAGATGTTCACATCTGGCGCATCGAGGCGCAGCTTCATGCTGCGGCATTCCTCAATCAGGGTGACCACCTTGTCGGTGTTGTGCATATCCGCCGACAACACCGCCGCCATAAAGGCCGCCGAGTGGTGCGCCTTGAGCCAGGCCGTCTGATACGAGAGCAAGCCATAAGCAGCCGAGTGAGACTTATTGAAGCCGTAACCGGCGAATTTCTCTACCAGATCGAAGATGTTACCCGCTAGGTTCGCATCAATGCCGTTGCTGGCGCAGCCTTCAATAAAGCCGCCGCGCTGCTTGGCCATCTCTTCGGGTTTTTTCTTACCCATGGCGCGGCGAAGCATGTCCGCCCCACCAAGGGTGTAGCCGGCCATGACCTGGGCGATCTGCATCACCTGTTCCTGGTACAGGATGATGCCGTAGGTCGGTTTCAGCACCGGCTCCAGACCCGCGTACTGGTAGTCCTGATGCGGGTAGGAAATCGGCTCACGACCGTGTTTACGGTTGATAAAGTCGTCCACCATGCCTGACTGCAACGGCCCCGGCCGGAACAGGGCCACCAGAGCGATCATGTCTTCCAGACAGTCCGGCTTGAGCTTTTTGATCAGCTCCTTCATGCCGCGTGATTCAAGCTGGAATACCGCAGTGGTCTCGGCTTTCTGCAGCATGCTGAACGTTGGTTTGTCATCCAGCGGGATAAAGTCGATGTTCAGGTCCGGCAAGCCCTTCTTGGCCTGCTCGCGGTTGATGGTCTCCATCGCCCACTTGATGATGGTCAGGGTGCGCAGGCCGAGGAAGTCGAACTTCACCAGCCCGGCAGATTCCACATCATCCTTATCGAACTGGGTGACCAGTCCGCCGCCTTCGTCATCGCAGGCAATCGGCGAGAAGTCGGTGAGTTTGGTCGGCGCGATAACCACACCACCGGCGTGCTTGCCGGTACCGCGACAGATGCCTTCGAGTTTGAGCGACATTTCCCAGATTTCCCGGGCGTCTTCGTCGACCTTGAGGAAGTCGCGCAGCGGCTCTTCCATCTCGTAGGCTTTTTCCAGGGTCATGCCGACTTCGAAAGGAATCATCTTCGACAGGCGGTCGGCCAGGCCATAGGACTTTCCCTGCGCACGCGCCACGTCGCGCACCACCGCCTTGGCCGCCATGGTGCCGAAGGTGATGATCTGGCTCACTGCGTTGCGGCCGTATTTCTCGGCCACGTAATCGATCACTCGGTCGCGGCCGTCCATGCAGAAGTCGACGTCGAAGTCGGGCATGGAAACCCGTTCCGGGTTGAGGAAACGTTCGAACAGCAGGTCATAGGCCAGCGGATCGAGGTCAGTGATCTTCTGCACGTAGGCCACCAGCGAACCGGCACCCGACCCACGGCCTGGACCGACCGGGACGCCGTTGTTCTTCGCCCACTTGATAAAGTCCATTACGATCAGGAAGTAACCGGGGAAGCCCATCTGGATGATGATATCCAGCTCGAAATTCAGCCGGTCGATATAGACCTGACGCTTCTCTTCGTAATTGGGCGTGGTCTCCTTCGGCCAGAGCACCGCCAGGCGCTCTTCCAAGCCCTCGAACGAGACCTGGCGAAAGTATTCGTCCATGGTCAGCCCGGCCGGCACCGGGAAATCCGGCAGGAAGTACTTGCCCAGCTGCACTTCGATATTGCAGCGTTTGGCGATCTCGATGGTGTTTTCCAGTGCTTCCGGCAGATCTCTGAACAGCTCGGCCATTTCCTGTGGCGTTTTCAGGTACTGCTGATCGGAATAGGTGCGCAAACGGCGCGGATCATCCAGACTGCGGCCTTCGCCGATGCACACGCGGGTTTCGTGGGCGGCGAAATCGTCCTGCTTGATAAAGCGCACATCGTTGGTCGCTACTAGCGGCGCGCCGACCTTATCAGCCAGGGCGACGGCGGCGTGAAGATGTTCTTCGTCGTTAACCCGATTGGTGCGCTGCACTTCCAGGTAGAAACGCTCGGGGAACACCTCCATCCACTCGCGCAGTAAGGCTTCGGCCGCCGCCGGCTCTCCATCGATCAAGGCATGACCGACTTCGCCTTCTTTTGCACCAGAGAGCGCAATAAGGCCTTCGGCCGCTTCCTTGACCCAGTCACGCTGGATGATCACCAGGTCATTGCTCTGCCCTTCGCTCCAGCCGCGCGAAACCAGTTCAGTGAGGTTGCGATAACCCTTGGCATTCATCGCCAGCAGGGTCATGCGGCTGAGCGGGCCGTCTTCATCGGCACTGGCCAGCCAGATGTCGGCACCGCAGATCGGCTTGATACCGCCGCCCATGGCCGCCTTATAGAACTTCACCAATGAGCACATGTTGCTCATATCGGTGACCGCTACCGCCGGCATTCCGGCTGCCGCCACCGACTTGATCAGTGGCTTGACCCGCACCAGCCCATCGACCAGGGAAAACTCGGTGTGCAAACGCAGGTGGACGAACGAAGCGGTCATGGCAGTCCTATACAAAACGCAAAAACGACAAGGCAGGGATTGTACAACCGCAGCAGCGCGCGACAAGCGCTACCGGGCACAGGATAACGAGGGAATTTCGCCAGCGTTGTGTCAGTCGTCCAACAACGCACGTACCGGGCCAAAAGAGCGCCGGTGAATCGGGGTCGGCCCCAGGCGCCGTAGCGCTTCCAGGTGCACCGGGGTGGGATAGCCTTTGTGCCCGGCGATACCATAACCGGGGTATTGCTGATCAAGCAGCTGCATCTCCCGATCACGACTGACCTTGGCCAGGATCGATGCAGCGGCGATGGCAGGCACCTGGCTATCACCCTTGACTACCGCAGCACTGGGCACCTGCAGTTTCGGGCAGCGATTACCATCGATCAGCGCCAGCTTGGGCGTGACACTCAAGCCCTCGACCGCGCGCTGCATGGCCAGCATGGTGGCCTGGAGAATATTCAGCTGGTCGATCTCTTCGACCTCGGCGCGAGCTATGCACCAGGCCAGAGCTTTTTCACGAATCTCGTCGAAGAGCATCTCGCGACGCGCCTCGGTCAGCTTTTTCGAATCGTTCAGGCCGAGAATCGGTCGCGCCGGATCGAGAATCACCGCCGCCGTCACCACCGCGCCGCAGAGCGGGCCACGGCCGACTTCATCGACGCCAGCCACCAGCTCCTGCACCAGGGTGAAATCCAGCCCGAGCTGCATCAGCCGCGCCCTGTCAGTTGCAGCACAGCCTGGGCAGCCTGCACCGAAGCGTCACGTCGCAGCGCGCGGTGAATTACATCAAAGCCTTCAGTCTGCACCTCGCCGCCATCCAGCAGCGGAGCAAGCAATTGGGCCAGCGCTTCAGGCGTAGCGGTATCCTGAATCATCTCAGGTACCAGCAAACGCTCGGCCAGCAGATTCGGCAGTGAAATATAAGCGCTGGTAACCAGGCGCTTGAGGATGCGATAGGTCAACGGCGCAACCTTGTAAGCCACCACCATCGGCCGCTTGTAGAGCAAGGCCTCAAGGGTCGCCGTACCGGAGGCGATCAACACCGCATCACAGGCCGCCAGCGCCTCATGGGAGCGGCCATTGAGCAAGGTCAGCGGCAGATCAAGACCCACCAGCATCTGCTCAAGCTGCGCACGGCGCTCCGGGCTGGAGCACGGCAGAACAAACTGGATACCGGGGCGCAAGGTGCGCAACCGCGCGGCGGCATCGAGAAACAAGCTGCCCAGACGCGACACTTCGCCGCCACGGCTACCCGGCATCAGGGCAACCACCGGCTGATCATGAGATAGATTCAGCGCATCACGGGCCGCAGCGCGATCCGCCTGCTGCGGAATGGTATCGGCCAGCGGGTGGCCGACGAAACGCACCGGCACCTGATGATCCTGATAGAACTGCGCCTCGAACGGGAACAGAGTCAGCATCAGGTCGCAGGCCTCGCGAATCTTCAGCACACGCTTCTGCCGCCAGGCCCACACAGACGGGCTGACGTAATGCACCGTTTTGATTCCGGCCTGGCGCAACTTAAGCTCGAGGGTCAGGTTGAAATCCGGCGCATCGATACCGATAAAGACGTCCGGTTTGGCCTCGATCAGGGTGTTGATCAGCCGCTTACGCCGTGACAGCAACTCAGGCAGACGCCCCAACACCTCAACCAAGCCCATTACCGACAGACGTTCCATCGGAAAATAGGAACTCAGCCCCTGGGCCTGCATCAGCGGGCCACCGACACCGATAAATTCGATCTGTGGGTATTGGGCTTTGAGGGCCTGCATTAGGCCCGCACCGAGAATATCGCCAGACGCCTCGCCAGCGACCAGCGCGACACGCATCAGGTCAGTCATAAATTATCGAGTAATGCCGCGGCTTGAAGCCTGAATGGAGTCGCGGAAGATCGCGACTTCGGGGAACTCTGCAGACGACTCGGCCAGCTCGGCCATCGCCTGCTCCACGGTAAGTCCCTGGCGATAGACAATCTTGTAGGCACGACGCAAGGCAGCGATCGACTCAGCGCTGAAACCACGACGGCGCATGCCTTCGAAGTTCATGCTGCGCGCTTCGGCCGGGTTGCCAAACACGGTGACAAACGCCGGAACGTCTTTGCCAATCGCCGTGCCCATGCCGGAAAAGCTGTGCGCGCCGATACGACAGAACTGATGAACCAGGGTGTAACCAGAGAGAATCGCCCAGTCATCGACCCACACATGCCCGGCCAGCGCAGTGTTGTTGACCAGGATGCAATGGTTGCCGATCACACTGTCATGGCCAATATGGGCATAGGCCATGATCAGGTTGTGGTCACCCAGGGTGGTTTCACTGCGATCCTGCACGGTGCCGCGGTGGATGGTGACACCCTCGCGAATCACGTTGTGGTCGCCAATGACCAGACGAGTCGCCTCACCTTGGTACTTAAGATCAGGTGTGTCTTCACCCACCGAGGAGAACTGATAGATGCGGTTGTGTTTACCGATCTTGGTCGGCCCCTTGAGGATCACATGGGGGCCGATCACTGTACCCTCGCCAATTTCTACATCGGCCCCGACTATCGACCAAGGGCCGACGACAACATCGTCAGCCAACTTGGCACTGGGATCAATGATGGCGCGAGGGTCAATCAAACTCATAGTTTGCGTTCCGCACAGATGATTTCTGCCGAGCAGACTTCCTTGCCGTCGACGCTGGCCTTGCATTCGAACTTCCAGATGCTGCGCTTGCTGCTCAGGTAGCGAGCTTCGAGGACCAGTTGATCACCCGGCACCACTGGCTGGCGAAAGCGTAGCTTGTCGGAGCCGACAAAGTAATACAGGGTGCCATCGGAGGGTTTCAGATCCATCATCTTGAAGCCAAGAATGCCGGCGGCCTGAGCCATGGCTTCGATGATCAATACGCCCGGCATGATCGGGTGCTCAGGAAAATGCCCGTTGAAGAACGGCTCATTGATGCTGACATTCTTGTAGGCGCGAATTCGCTTGCCTTCAATATCCAGCTCAGCCACCCGGTCCACCAAGAGGAACGGGTAGCGGTGCGGCAAGTATTCGCGAATCTGGTTAATGTCCATCATGTGCAGAGAAGCCTGTAAGAGAAAAAAGAGAAGCCGGCAAACACCGGCTCAGGCATCAGATGAAGTGTCGGCGGTTGGGGTCACGGCCGCCAGCTGCTTTTCCAACTGTTGCAGGCGGCGCGCCATATCATCCAACTGACGAATCCGTGCCGCGCTCTTGCGCCATTCGGCCGCTGGCTGCATGGCGGTGCCCGAGGAATAGGACCCCGGCTCAGTGATCGAACGGGTGACCATGGTCATACCGGTGACAAATACGTTGTCGCACACTTCGATGTGCCCAACCATGCCCACACCACCGGCAATCATGCAGTTCTTGCCAATCTTGGTACTGCCGGAAATCCCCGCACAACCGGCCATGGCCGTGTTGTCGCCGATCTGCACGTTGTGCGCGATCATGATCTGGTTATCCAGCTTGACCCCATTGCCAA
>Ga0209542_10015928_pt1 | contig 12538 bp, 10 predicted proteins | sample RifCSPhighO2_01_FD_184028 | JGI IMG/M metagenome (GOLD analysis project Ga0209542, IMG submission 184028) | Soil microbial communities from Rifle, Colorado - Rifle CSP2_plank highO2_0.1 (SPAdes) (version 2) | ecosystem: Environmental > Terrestrial > Deep subsurface > Rock core/Sediment ...
AGGATGCGGCGCTTCCTCCATCTCACGCAGTTCGTCGAGCTGCGCACGCAGCTCATTGCCGCGGCATCCCCGCGGCGCGGGCCGCGGAACGACTCACCGCTCTTCATCCCCACGGCGAAGAAGGTGCGTCTCCCACAGAAGGTTGCCATCGTTGAGGCAGACAGGGGATACGACGCTGAGAAGAACTTCGCATGGTCCGTCGAGAAGTGGAAGGCTGTGCCACGCATCAGGCTCCGCAATGCCTCTCTCTCAGTGGGCAGAACACGAGGAAGTACCGGAAGGTGGCGAAACGCCGCCTTCATAGGCCTGGCCGTAGGCCAAAGAACCACCGCAACAAGTGCGAGACCGCTTTCTCAATCATCAAGCGCTGCTTCGGCGAGGCAATCCTCGCCACAAGCGTGAAGATGCAGAACAAGGAGATCATCTTCAGGCTCCTGGCGTACAACGCCAGGAAGGCTGCAGCTTCGCTGCTGCTAGAGGTTTTCTACGGGGCCGGCGCACGCAAAACATTATAAGACCTCGCATCTGATTCTCGTCCGTGGGGGCTGAGCACGGAGCAGAGTCGCTTGTCCGCTGGACAAGGGGTGACGTCGCCCCTCCCACGAAGCTTGATGTCTACCTGACCAACCGCTGTAATCTTCTCTGCCAATTCTGCCATTACCCTTTCCTGCCGAGCCACCGGTACCAGGGGGAGCTCAGCCACGAGGAGCTCCTCGCCATCGTGAGGGGCGGGGGTGAGATGGGTGTCAAGGTTCTCGGAATGCTCGGAGGGGAACCTTTCCTTAGGAAGGAGACCGCACTCCAGATGATGGCACTTGCCAAGAAATATCGCATGTCCGGGGCCATCGTGACCAATGGAACGCTTCTCAGGGAGGAGGATCTGCGGCGCATCATCGGGATGCAGTGGGATCTCATGCGCATCAGTCTCGATGGTTCACGAGCAGACACGCACGATAAGCTCAGAGGCGTGAAAGGCTCATTTGACATGACACTCCGCACGGTGAGCACGCTGCAGAGCCTCAAGCGGAAGGAGGGCCTCAGTCATCCGACGCTGGAGCTGAACATGGTGCTCACTCGTCGTAATGTAGATGACCTTGCCGGTATGATTAGGCTATCCAGCGAGCACGGCATCAACAGGATATATGTGCTGCCGGTCATTGAGTTCGGAAAGGACATCTCCCATCTCAAGTTTAGGGAACAGGATGGACAGTCTGTCGTAGCACATATCAAAGAGGCGGAGGCGGTCTCCAAGGAGATGGGCATCACCTCAAACTTGGGGACCATTCGGGACGGCCTCCTCTTCTCTAAATCAAATGCGATGGATACCGTCCTGCTTGATAATGCGATGGACTCTGAGATTCCCTGCTTCTTCCCGTGGCATGGCATGAGCATCGATGCCCAGGGCTGGGTGACCCCCTGCGGACAAATAGAGACACCAGTACGTATCAATATCCGGGATTATGGCAGCCTGTCAGCGGCGTGGACCAGCCAGTACTTCATGAATCTACGTGAAAAGATGCTCAATAGTGAACTCCCGAAGGGATGTGAGCGATGCTGCATGCCGCTCATGGATGATAACACCATGCTTCGGAGGGAACTCGAGAGCCGCGGCGTCCAGTTCGGGGGGGGTCAATGGGTAGACTGATGATTTTTCGGGAAAAATTCCCTGAGGATGCCATGCAGGCATCCCCCTCAAGTAGTAGTGACCGCCTGGCTCTGGCACCTTTGATGCATTTTCCGCGCTCTTCCGACGGCGGGGCGACCATGAGTCCCAGAACAATTTTGAATGCACTCAGGAGGCGTTTTCAAGGAATGCAGGCCCCTCTCTGGCTGCGGCAGCACCAAAATCATCCACAGGCGCACCCCCAGACCCCTGATACGCGTGATAATCCGGGTTTTTCCGTCCCGAAGGAGGTCTTTAAGTGGAACAACTGGACTTATGTGGACAAGCTGGACCGCATCCATCGCTGGAACGTAGGCCAGAGGGCGCCGCCATACAAGATGATTATCATCCCCTCAAATCGTTGCAACCTCAAGTGCCCATATTGTCCCAACAGCTACGCGCGGACTGTTGGCCGGTTCAAGGCCCGTGATGAGCTCACTGACGACCAGTGGTTGGGGGTAGTGCGTGAGGCTCTGGATTTCGGCGTCAAAGAATTCTACGTCCTCGGTGGGGGTGAGCCGCTGCTCCGGAAGAGTATGCTTCTCCGCATCTACCAGATGATTAAGGATGCTGATCCTGAGAACATTACGGAGCTCATCACCAATGCGTACTTCTTCGCTCCAGAGGACATTGACCTCATTGTCAGCCGGAAGCTCATCAATAAGGTACTTTTCAGCGTCGACGGGCACAGCCCGGAGATTCACGATTATGTGCGCGGCGTGCCGGGTTCATGGAAGAGGGCGATAGAGGCCTTAAAGCTCTTCAACAAGCTGAAGAGGGAGTATCGGAGCGACAAGCCGGTCCTCCACATGAACCACATCATTACCAACAAGAGCTATGCGCATATCTGCGAGACTGTCGAATTGTGCAAGCAGCTAGGCGTCACCGAGCTGGCGCTACATCCCATGCGTGAGTATGAAGAGACACAGGGCAGCGTGGAACATCTCAAGCTGACCGGGGAGGAGGAGCGCCTGACGCACCGCGAACTCGGGAGAGCCCAGAAGCTCGCCGCCGGCTCACAGGTCTATCTCAATGTGAGCATGGTAGAGGAAACCAAGGCGAAGGAGGGGTCCGCTCGGGAGGAGTTCCTGGTGGGAAAGGAGTTCCTGCGGGAGTCCTCTCCAAGCGGAAAGCCGGTCCAGCACTTCAAGACGTTCTGCTACGAGCCCCTCTATTCTATCTTTATAGACCCGAAGGGCAATGCCAACTACTGCTGTACCGCAGGGGACAGCGAGAATTCCCAGAACGTGGTGAATCGAGGCTTGAGAGCGGTCTGGTACGGAAACTATCTGATGGGGGTCAGAGGGACGATGCTCGCTGGCGGGAAGACTCCCAAATGTTTCAACTGCGGCCTGTACGACATGACACATGACCTCAAGTACGACATGAGGAAGTACGTCGACTACGTCATGAAGATAGGCCATTACAGGGAAGAAGGAGACCTGCCGCAACCACCCGAGAAGCCCTTCTACTGCTACACGGACAACATCGTATCGGTCAGGAGGGACTAGTCATGGCGGAACAGGTTAGTGCGGCCGTAAGCGCCGCTCACGAGGAGAAGGAGGAGGAGCGGACGCGTCAGCGGATGCTCAGATGGGAATCATGGCGGGGCGACCGCCTTCTGCCTCCCAGGACCATGTACATATCTCCGACCTACCACTGCAACAAGCGCTGTGTCTACTGTGTCCACTCTACCGCAGTGTTCAGGGACCAGAACTATAACCGGGACTTCGATGGAACCCGCCTTCTCCGGCTGGTGAGGGAGGGTCTCGAGTTAGGGGTAAAGGAGTTCTGCATTGTGGGGGGCGGTGAGCCCTTCCTCCAGAAAGACCTTGCCCTTTCCATGATGCGAGAAATCATCGAGGGCGACGCAGAGGGGGCAATCACCTCCAACGCGACTTATCTGGAACCTTCCGTTCTCCGGCAGATGGTCGAGATGGGCTGGGTCAGCGTGGTGATGAGCCTGGACAGCCATGATGAGCGCACGGCCGACTTCCTCAGGGGAAAGGGAACCTTCAAGGGATGTGTCGCCGCCCTGGATGCACTCAAGAATCTGAAGGAAGAATACGATACCCACAAGCCGCTGGTTGCCCTGAACGTCGTCATCACTACCCTCAACTACAACCATGTGTCTGACCTCATCCGCTTTGCAGCGGACCACGGGGTGTGGGATATGTGGCTGACACCTGTCACCACCCACAACAAGGAGATGGAGTACCTCAAGCTGAACACGAGGCAAACGGCAGAGTTCCAGGATATCATCAGGGAATGCATCCCACTCTGGCACGAGCTGGGACTGAACAATACCAATCTCAGGGAGATGTTGGACATGAGGTTCACCTCGGAGACTGGGAACATGATTCCGGTACTCTTATCAGGGAAGGAGGAGGCGGGCAGACCCAGACCGCAGGGGGTGGTGAGGCGGCTCATACAGAGAATCCCCCTCGCGGTCCAAGGAATGGTGCCCTGGACATCCCCGCATGAGGTTCCGCAGGTGCAGGAGACTGTCAGCGGCCACACCACACTTCCGCTGTGTTTTGAGCCGTGGTCCACGATTGTTGTGCATCCGGATGGCAGCCTGAACCCCTGCCAGCACAACAGCAATGCGACCTCAATCGGAAATCGGTCCCTTAGGGATGCCTGGTACAATGATGCCTTTCTGGAATCCATGCGCGTCGCGCACGCGACGAGGCAGCTGCCTGATTTCTGCAGAAAATGTTGCTCAGCTGTCGTCGCGCAGCGCGTGCATGAGCAGGCGGCCATTCGCGTCCTGCAGGAAACCGGTGACTAAATGGAACTTGACCGACCGAATCCCGCAGACCACATGCTGATGTTCAAGAAGAAGCTCTGGGTGACTGAGTATAGCACGCGGATGCAGCGCATGCTTCGTGGGGAGAAGCTTCCTCCACTGAGAATAGACGCCGAGCCTCATCGACGCTGCAACCTGAAATGCGTGCACTGTGCCCGGGAACAGGCGGATTACAACATCAACGAGTACTCCAAGCGCGTCGAAGTTCCAGAGTCGCGCTGGTATGAGATTGCCCATGAATCCGGCGAGATGGGGGTGAAAGCCTGGAACATCGCAGGCATCGGAGAGCCGATGTTCAAACCGGATATGATGATGCGCCTTATGAGCATCATCAAGGAGCACGGCATGTTTGGTGAGCTGACCACCAACGGCTGGTACTGGGACGATGAGCACATCCGACAGACCATCGAGATGGGATGGGACTGCATCTCAATCAGCATCGATGGTCCCGATGCCTCCAGTCACGAGGCCATCCGCAGGATGCCCGGTTCGTTTGAACGGGCATGCGCGACCGCAAAGAGATTCTCCGAGCTCCGTCGGAAGCGCAGGACGCATCTCCCTAACCTTACCGTCAACGTGGTGCTCAGCAGATTCAACTATGACAAGCTCCCCGAGATGGTGAACCTGGCATACAAGCTGGGGGCTGATGTGCTCTTCGTGGAGCCCATGGTGGTCTACAATGACTATCAGCGTGAGCAGGTCATGGTCACGCCAGCGCAGCGGAATTATCTGAAGGCCGGCCTGGACAAGGCCCTCGCACTGTCGAGGAAGAGGAATATATACGCATTCTTCACCTGCCTTGACGGCGATGATGAGACCAAGGAGTTCAATCCCGACCTGGCAGAGAGGGGAGGGAACATGCGCGATGTCATTCTCAAGGGCACTCTAGAGCAGGCGAAGCGATATCGCGGCGATTCAGGCAATGCTGCCCTTGCGGAGGATAGCCTAGCCCCCTTCCACCAGATTGGAGAAGTTCCCACGGAAGCGGACGAAGAGACCCTCGTGAGGCATATCATGAATATCCCTTGCTATTATCCCTGGCTCAATCTCATGATTACAGCAGAGGGAAACGCCGTACACTGCGGGGAGTGCGATGTTTTCGACGTCAACATCAAGGACAAAAGCCTGCGTGAAATCTGGTACGGCGACCATCTTGACCGTTTTCGAGAACGTCACGGGCGTGGGCAGCTTTCTTCATTCTGCGAGCGCTGCCGGCCCAATGTGATAGGGGACATGAAGCTTCTCCGTAAGAGTCTCCACGAGTACGCCAGGCCAGAGAAACTGCAGGACAAACTGGTGAAGATGATGGAGCACTCACTCAACCTGAAACGCGAGCTATACTATCAGCAGCATGGCGGCTTCCTCCACCCTATCAAGAACAGACTGTTCCCCTCAGACCCAGGCACCAAGGAGAAGATACGTATAATGAGTCTCTGATAAGATGGTAACCGAAGACCCTCATATGCACGAGAGGTTGCTGGAGGTTTTCGCAAAGAAGGTGCCCCTGCCGACGAAGCTTGAACTCCGGCCAACTGACAAATGCCATCTGTACTGCCGTCACTGCTGGCGCCGTATGGAGACGGAGGGATTCCGCTATGACGATGAGCTTCCGCCATCGCGATGGGTGGAAATCATCCGGGAGGCGGCTGACCTCGGCATCAGGAAGATAGAGTTTGTGGGAGGGGGGGAACCCATGCATGATCCAGACGCGGCCATGAGGTATTTCCGCGAAGTAAAGAGCGCTGGTATCTTCGGCGACCTTGTAACCAGCGGCACAAAATTCACTGACGACATCATCAGGGAGATGGTCGAGTTGGGTTGGGACAGGATCATGTTCAGTCTGGACGGGGCCAATCCCATCTCAAATGACTACGTGAGGTTCTCCCGCGGGGCCTTTGAGTTGGCCACGTGGGCAATCGGCAGGTTCACCCACTGGAAAGATGCGCTCGGTTCTGAGAGGCCCCTTCTCGGGATGGTTCCCGTTCTGACCAACAGGAATTACACCGAATTCAAGGACTATATTGGGCTTGCGCACAAGCTTGGCGTCTATCATGTGGGATTCAAGCCCCTCTTCGCCTTTCACGAGTCCGGTGCTTCGCTGCAACTGACAGGGGAGCACCTGGGGGCGATGAACGCCCACATCGAGGAAGCGCTCCCTCTTGCGCAACGGTACGGGATAGAGACCAATATGGACAGCTTAGTGCACCGGCCGGGAAATGAGGTGGTGAAGAACGCCGCCGACGTGACCGTGCTCTACCGAGAGGATATCTCCGCTACGCGCATTGAGCTTGCTAAAGAACTGGGCCTGACAGAGGAGGAACTGCACGCCAGCTCCCTTGGAGAAATCTACGAGACGTTCAGCAAGTTTCTCCTCGTTCCCTGCTTCCTCCCATGGTCCCACCTCACCATTCTCGCGAATGGTGACGTGTCTCCCTGCACTGGTGCCGGTGCCCTCAAGACAAAGCCGAATGTCCGGGACACTTCGCTGCGGGATGCGCTCTCCGATGAGATTCTTGCGCGTTTCAGGGAAACGCTCGCGAAGGGCGACTTCCCCGCGGTCTGCAAGAGCTGCTGCGTCGGCCTATTCCTCGACAATCGCAGATACCGCAGAGACCTGAAGGGATGGGGGGCAAATCTGCTTCAGCAGGAGAAAAGGCCTCCGTCCCACAGGCGGCTCAGGCAGCTACTGCAGGTGTTCACCCGATGAGGGTCAAGCTGCTGTACGTCCCGAGGCGGTATGGCGTCAGGAAGCACGAATACAGGCAGAAGCATGCATTCATGCCGCCCCTGGGCATCTCTGTGCTGACGGCCAGCCTGCGGGACGCAGGATTCGCCGCTGACCACGATGACCTTGACGTCAAGGTGTTCTTCGAGAACTGGGATACACGGCCCGAGGTGAAATATGACCTCGCCGGGTTCGATGATTCTGGCAGAATCATGCGCTTCCTGGAGACGGGTCATGATGAGCAGCTCGAACGCGAAGCAGAACGCATGCTGTCGCTTACGAAGACCAGACGCTATGACGTTATCGGGCTCTCCACGTGCGGCCAGCAGAATTTCTCGACGGTCGGCGTGGCACTGGTCATGGCGAAACTCATAAAGGAGAAATATGACAGCACAATCATCCTAGGCGGTATCGACGCCTCAGGAGCCAACCTACCTCAAAGCGTGGTGGAATCCCCCCAGGTGGATTTCATCGTCACAGGCCACGGGGACGCTCCTCTGCTCAACCTGTGTCACGCCATCGAGCACGGTGTGCTTGGATCCTACCCCCTTCACGGCGTGCTGCCGGAAACGGGTGTCCACTCAACGGGACACCCCCCCTACCATCAGGGTGACCGCCGATTCTACCTCCCCGCCTTTGACGGGCTACCACTCGATCTCTACAGGTATCACCCCCTCAAGGAGTTCAGCAAGGAGGAGGTTGGACATCTGCTCTCCAGCAGGAGCATCCTCATGCTTCCGTATTATTTCATGATAGGCTGCCCGTTCAACTGCGCCTTCTGCGGAGAATCCTATTCGCGAGAGTACACCGTAAAACCAGTCGAGGAGATTGTAGACGACCTCCGCACTATGAAGAGGCGATATCACGCTTCCCATTTCTTCTTTCTGAATGACATGGTGAACCCCTCCAAGGAGTTTGTCCAGTCGTTCTCGGGTTCCCTCATCAAGGCCGACCTCGATCTCCGGTGGAGCGACTGCGCTCACTTCGCCGGCTTGAATCGTGACCTCCTCGCATCACTGCGGGCTGCTGGCGCAGTGAGGCTCATCTTTGGCCTTGAGACTGCAAGCGCCAGGCTGCTCAGGTATGTGCGGAAATCTTTCACCCTGAGCCAGGCGAGCGAGGTGCTTAAGTGCTCGCACGAGTTAGGCATATGGAATGAGATTGAGTTGGTGTGCGGCCTGCCGACAGAGCGCCCAGAAGACATCGCGGAGACGGAGCGTTTCATACAGAGCCACGCACGTTTCATCAACTACTGCCACCCCAACAGATTCCAACTGAAGCGCAGTCTCTTCCTCAAGGAGCCGGCACTTTTTTCCCTCCAGAATATCTCCAGAATAGACCATCCCTATCATGCATATCGCTTTGATGAGAGTAAGGGGTTGTCCTGGGAAAAGAAAGAGGAGGAAATCCAACGTTCCTATGACCGGATGGAGGCTTTTGTCGGGCAGCACATCTACCTCGGGAAAGGGATGAGATTCTACCGGTCAAATGAGAACCTGCCTTTCCTGTTCTACCTCTATGAAATCTTTGAGGATAAATCCATGGTTGAGGCCGTGATTCACGACCGTTGGGAGGCGAGAATGGCTGCAAGGGATTCCCTGCGGCGCCATTCGCCTCTCATGGTTCACGCGTACGCAGCGCTGCACCGAGTGAGGGGCCTTTGATGAACCAGGAGATGAGGATTCTGGAGCGATGGGCCTCCGGGTTGGTGCCTCCCCCCGCTGAGGTCCAGATTTATCCTACCAACGCATGCAATCTCAGGTGCGTCTTTTGCGTGACCACCACCGGATTTTATAGGGGGCAGAGAGAGGTCTCCAAAAGGAGGTGGCTCGAGGTCGGCGCAGAACTCTGCGAGTTAGGAAGCAAGGGCATCCTCATCTCTGGAGGCGGCGAGCCTCTGCTTAGTTCCGCAACCCTGCCTCTTATGCGGCTCTTCAAGCAGAATGGCGTGTCGGGCAGGATAATCACAAACGGCACCCTCTGGGATGAGGAACGGGTTCGGGCGGCCGTGGAGATGCAGTGGGACCAGATAACCTTTAGCATCGATGGCCCGGATGCTGACATCCATGACCGGCTTCGAGGAGTGCCCGGGTCATTCGCGAAAATCGAAAGTACCCTGCGGCTATTCAGGCCTTTTCTCGAGAATGGTCCGCGACTTGAAATCAATCTCGTGCTCAACAGGGTCAATTACCGGAGCATCCTACGAATGGTCGATTTGGCAGCCGCGAACGGCATTGCCCATCTTAATCTGGAGCCTGTCTGCTTCAACAATCCCTATGTTGAGCATATCCGGTTGGGGGAGCAGGAGCGAGAGGAACTCCAATCCGAGCTCCTGCCTCCTGCCCTCGAACGTGCAACGGGGTATGGGCTCTCCACCAACATTCGGGCCCTGATGGATATAAGGCAAGTGGAGAAGGCAGGGGAGATGCGGGAGTTCATCCTCAACCGGCTCGACGAGCCCGTGCCCGGGAGGCCCCTCCGCGAACTCGCCTGCTATGAGCCTTGGCTGTGGCCCAAGATTGAAGCGAATGGCGACGTGTGGCCCTGTTCTACCGTCCCGCTCGGAGAGAATATCCTGGAGAGGAGCTTCACAAGCATATGGGATGGCGAGGTCTTCAGGGAATACAGGAGGAGGATCATGGAGCGCGACCTGCCTGAGTCGTGCAGGAACTGCGTCGTGTCCCATCTCACCTCGAACAGTGAAATCCGCAAGCTCATGAGGGGTGGATGATGAGGCCGGACTGGGAGGGAAAGGCAGAGTCGCTTTTCCGTTGGCTCACCACTGGAAGGGGTGCCCCCTACACCTTGGAGATTCACCCTACCTTTAAGTGCAACCTCCATTGTATCTTCTGCCATCAGGAGCGTGAGAGACAGACGGAATTCGTGGATTATTCGCGGGAGCTGGACTCCGCCCAATGGCTCAGAATCATCGACAAGGCCGCACGGGAAGGTGTCCGGGAGGTCAGAATCTGCGGAGGCGGCGAGCCGATGTACGATCTTTCATTCTCCCTTGAACTCTTCAGGAGGATAAAGGCTCACGGCATGATCGGATATCTCACCACTAATGGCACCATGTTCTCAGAGGAGGCCTGCCGTCTCGTTGTCGACCTTGGATGGGACAAAATAGAATTCAGCGTTGATGGCGCGTCTGCCGGTTCTCACGAGACGCTCCGCCGCATGCCGGGCTGCTTCAGTAGGACGGTGAACGCCATCACGAGAATATGCGCACTCAGGGACCAGCTGGGCGCTGAGATTCCGTTTGTCATCATCAATTTCGTGGTGAATAACCGTAACTACACAGAAATTCCGGACCTCGTCAGGTTATTCGGACCAATAGGTGTGGACCAGATTCTTCTACTGGGCCTTCATCCAGGAGGAGAGGCGGGGGACTCTCTTGTCATCCCCGAGGGAGATAAACAAGCCCTCTGGGATACGATACGGGAGGCGAAGCAACTCGCAACTCAGCAGGGCATGAAAATCAGCGAGGATATCCTATGGGCTGAGGAACACATAGACAAGTCAGGCTCCGCCCTGTCCACAAACGTCCATTCCGATGCCACTGCGACACGTCATCCGAGCGCGACGACCTTGAGCGCCGCAGAGGAAAAGGCAGTGCGGCTGCTTCGCTCTCCATGCTACGAACCTTGGTACTACCTCCAGATCATTCACGATGGGTACTACAGCCCCTGCTGTAATAGCTATGTGGACAAGAGCACGGAGTCTCTCCATACGGAATCTATGGAGACACTATGGCGGGAGGGGTCGCACATATGTAAGGTACGCGGAGACCTTCTTGCCGGAAAGGTCGTTGGGGGATGCGAGAAGTGCGATGCTGTGAATGTCATCAAGACGCAGAAAATACGCGGTCATCTCCTCAGACTATGCGGGGAGACGGGATTCCTGTCGAGAGAGGCGATAGAGCAGATACGCGCGGATGCGCATATCCTTCTTCCAGGAGATGAGCCTGATGTTTGACAGTGAGGAGTTGCTGGCCCGCATCCTTGAGTCGTTCCATGGACGTGAAGGGAAACCCTTCATGCTCGAACTCCGGCCGACCAACCGCTGCAACCTTTGGTGTCCGTCCTGTGTCGCCCGGGGTCATCCCAGTCAGATGCCATTGGGTGAGGAGCTCTCTCTGGAGGAGTATATGAGGATAATAGACGAAGCTGCAGAGATGGGGGTGCGATATGTCCAGGTTACTGGGGGCGGAGAGCCGTTCCTTCGGAAAGATATGCCCGAGATCATGCAGCGCATCAAAGAGAGAGGAATGAGTGGTCTTGTCGTCACCAACGGCACACTGTTTGACCTTAGCACTGTGCATCGAATATTCGGGATGGGCTGGGATGCCCTGCTATTCAGCGTGGACGGGCATGAGGCGGCGCTGAACGATACCCTGAGAAGCAAGAACGGCAGCTTTCATCGGGCGACCGGAGCAATCCGTGAGTTCTCGCGGCTGAAGAAAGCCTACGGAACTAACACCCCTCGGTTGGACATCGGGCCGGTGTTGAGTCACTGCAATTGCCGCTACATCTGCGACCTGGTCAGGCTCGGAGCAGACCTCGGGGCGGACAACGTGCTGTTCCAGCCTGTGCGTGTTCCGGAGATTGGTGCCCCCCTTAGGCTGACGCCGGATGATGAGAAGTTCCTTCTGGAGGAGATTCCGAAGGCAGTGAGGTTTGCCGAGCAGCTGGGAATACGAACTAATCTCTCCCAACTCGACAAGGACATGATAGGGAAGAGCAGCGAGCTCCCTGAGGTAATACGCAGCTATTCATCCACCTACACCCATCCATGGCTCTCCATCCATTGCTTCTCCCCCTGGTATTACCTGGGAATCAATCCAGACGGAACGGTAGGACCATGCAGCATCCATGACGACCTTACATATATCCATAATGTGCGGGGCAAATCCCTCCAGGAGATCTGGAAAAGCGAGCAATTCCGCGCGTTCAGGGCAGGCCTGGCCGGTGGCGACCTCCCGAGGACGTGCGAGCGTTGCTGCGGTACGAACGTGCTGGCCATCCACAAGATTCGCGAGGGACTCAAGCAAGTGATCTCAGCGTGACCCTCTCCCAGGAGCTGGAAAGCCGTGTGGGCCACCTCGTCAAGTGGGCGAAGGGCCGGAACACGGGACCGTTCGCTCTGACCCTGGGTATGACGTATGTATGTAATCTGCGATGTACGTTTTGCGCACTCAGGAGGGCTACACCCGAGGATAACATGAGACGGGGCGGGGAGGAGCTGCCCGAAGAGCGCCTCATACGACTGGTGCGAGAGGCTGCCCAGATGGGTGTTGAACAGGTGAATGTCTCTGGAGGGGGGGAGCCCTTTTTGAGGCAGA
>Ga0209542_10015930_pt1 | contig 12537 bp, 15 predicted proteins | sample RifCSPhighO2_01_FD_184028 | JGI IMG/M metagenome (GOLD analysis project Ga0209542, IMG submission 184028) | Soil microbial communities from Rifle, Colorado - Rifle CSP2_plank highO2_0.1 (SPAdes) (version 2) | ecosystem: Environmental > Terrestrial > Deep subsurface > Rock core/Sediment ...
CAAACATAACGTTATCGGTGCCCGCTGAATTGAAGCATAAGATGGATGAGTTTAAGGATGTTAACTGGTCTGAATTAACGAGACGCTTCATTACAGATAAAGTCGAACGGCTTTCGGTGTTGCATAAGCTTGACAAAATGTTGGAGAATTCAACGCTGACCGAAGAAGACTGCTTAAGATTAGGCAACGAGTTGAAAGAACGCGTCTGGAAGCGCCATAAAGCTGAGGGCTGGTAGATGGAGCTTGTTGTTGATGCGAACATCTTATTCTCATTTTTTCGAGATAATCCTGTGAGGTTTATTATTCTCAATGCAGATTCCCTTATGCTTGAATTGTATTCTCCCGCGTACGCGCTCAATGAATTATCCAATAACATTCCTGACCTTGTGAAATACACGGGACTCTCACCATCAGAAGTCAAGGATATCATTGAAACATTGAACAACCATGTACACATTGGATATTTATACCAAGAATTTGAATCTGAAGCACGCAAAATCGCTCCACATAAAACTGACAAGGATGTTCCATATTTTGCACTTGCGTTAAAGCTCGGTTGCCCTATCTGGTCGAATGAACTAAGATTTAAATCACAGTCATCTGTCAAAGTGTATAACACCCGAGAAGTACGTTCATTCTTGGGTGTCTGAACCGCAACTTCCATCCCTTCTTCTAATTCATCAACTTCAATCCATCTCGTGCAGTATTCACCGTTGAATTCGTCGTATTCTTTATTCCATTCGTCATTTGCATATTTGTCACATAATTCTTTATCGTACAATTTGACAAGATACGGATGCGTACTCGTCGTGTTGATTCGTTTGCCTGATTCTGTTATGAGTTCGTACACTGGCTTTGTGCCCATGTCTAAAAGTGCAGTTACTCTGTTAGAAACAAACTGTCCAGTTTCTTCGTCCAGCGAGAGCACATACTCGCCTGGCTTTATTGCAGTGATTACCTTTTGCGTTCCATCTGCCAATGTGATGAGTGAGTTTTCAGCAACACACAAGCCTTCGTCTGTCTGGTTGTCGGGCAATTCCTGTAATTTGTCAGATGCGTTGAGCTGAAGGAATGTTGATAATGTTGCGTTTAAGTCCGTCCTGTTTCTCAATCCACCGAAAAATCCAAAGAATTGAGATGTGAAATTCGCTATTTTTGTAAAGTTCAAATCAACAAAAAACTCAGTCGCCACTGATGTATTGTAATCATTGTCTGAATCATTTGCAACTATTCTCAGGATGTAATTCCCTGCAGCAGGCAGCTGATATGAAATATTATGTACGTTCGTGTCAACCTGTCGTGCAAACACTAACTGTACAAAAGAACTGTTTGGATATGTCAGATTTGCAATAACATACGCAGCAGTGTCATTCGTAACGTTTGCAGACAATGTAATTGCCGAAATGTTAAACAACGTCCAATTCGCTGGCGTCACGTTATCTACGGTTGGCGGCACGCCCGCGGCAAAGATTTCAATATCTCCAAACCCACTTACTGTCGTTTCATTCGAAGGTATAGTCTCGTTTGTAGTAGTATCCTCATCAACAGGCTGAATTGCTACATCCTCTTGTGGCGTCGCATTTTGTTTCGTATAATTAAACACCGTAATCGCAAGCAGCACATCGCCTTCAACAACAATATTCAGCGTATCCGTTGCGTCTGCAATCACACAACTATCCGCACAAACATTCTCAAACGAACTCGTGAACTGCCGACTGTCGTACACAACTCTTCCACCTAACCACATCGTCGCATTACCTGTGCCACTCACTGAGCCAGACACGCGCAAGAATGTTACGTTCTGTTCCAGTTGTACGGTGCTGTTTTGTGACCATATGCCGCCAGTATCCAAAACAGTAAAGCCGGTGATGTCGCCTCCAAAAAGCACTGCAATTGATGCAATCAGTGCAAGCAGGAGGAGTACAATCCATCCCGAAGATGAATTCTTACGGCGTTTCATGCGGGCAGCCATAAGTTCACCCCCTGCTTCTTTTTGCGGATTATTTTGCCGTCGATCGTTAGTTCTAAGAGATATTTTTCTGCTGTATTCCACGAAATCCCAAAATGCTCAGCGATCTCAGAAGTAGTAATCACACGTTCTTCACGTGCAATACTAATTATTTTCTGCTTTATTTTATGAATATCCATATTATCTTCCTTATGAATATTCATAGTATAAGCTCAGTAGTTTTAAATGTAGTGGTAGGAGAAGAGGATAAAATGCGCAATTCAAAAAATCGTTCGTAATATTTAAATAGTTTAGAATGTAATCACTCTTTATGACACAGCAAATGATTGTGAATGAATCTCAGTTTAAGCAACTGGAGAAAGACTTACTAAGTCAAGTTATGGATGTTTCTAAAGCCATGATTGAAACGTTCAAGTTTAAATTAATTTATGGTACAAAAATAACAGAAGAACAGAATACAAAAACATTAAGAGCGTTGCAAGATTTTCGCTCAAAAAGCTGGAATAAAAACGTCAGTAGAAATGAAGCTTATAAGCAATATTTAAATATGGATTAATTCTTTCTTTTTTTCAACCATTCTTTAAGTTTTTCTTCTTTAGCAACGTCAAGTTGTGATAATGGAATTGTATTCATTGCAAGTTCTTCACATGTTTTCAAGAATCCCTCATCTCCGGAGTGAACAACATTAATCTTGCTTTTTAGAAAACCAGCAATAATTATTATGTCATTGTCTCCAATTTTTAAATGAGGATTATTGAGCTTCAGTACCACTCGGCTATTAGCCTCTTCAACAATCCGTTCAAATTGTTCATCCAATTCACAATTCCGAGTGATTTTTTGCAGATTGAACGTTGACACAAGCTTCTCAAAAGACGATATTGCTTCCTCTTTAGTAAGTTTGTGTCTGTTGGTCAAAACACCAATAACTTCTGGCCTAGATATCTCATGATAGAAAAACAAATGGGGTGGAAACGTAAATCCTCTCTGTCTAAACTCCTCAAACTCTGAGTCAAAAACAACAATCAAATTAATCAGCGTACTCGAATCGAAACCATTACGTACAAAACATTTTAGTTTCACAATGCTCCACTCATTGTGTTGCATCCGACAATCTCACCTCTCTGTTTTGGTATAGAACCAGACAGTAAGTCACTATTTAAAGCTACCAGAAAATTGTAATGGCAAGGCATTGGAAAGACTGGGAGGACAATGATGGATGCGTATACTTCTTTCTTCGACTTTCTTAAATGAAGAAAGAGATTTTTAATAAAGAGCAGAGATAAACTGTTCTAATGCGCCTCAAAGCAATAAAATACGCAGACATCGAACAATATCCAACGTATTTCAAGCTCCAGCAGAATGTCAAGCAGAATTTTTTTGGCTCTGCACCTGCACCATTCATCGGCAGATTTGGCTATCCGCAGGTGAATGTAGGCATTCTGGCGCCGCAGGAGATTGAAAAAGATGCATGGCTGCATGATGCGCCACGATATTGGGCGAATCAAAACTTTTCTATTCCTCAAGTAGTAGATTTGCGCATGTCGTTGATTAATTCACGGGCAAAATCATTTGTCAAACAAACTCCAAAAATTACGCAGATGGCACAGGAGATAGGACTGGCATCTAAGCCCGTCGATGTTGAAATAGAACTGAAGAAAAAGCCAACGATTAGACCGTTGAAAGATTATATCGTTACACCAATGGGACCAGGAGCGCAGCTGAATAAAGCGCGAATCACGGAAAATCCAAAGATAAATACACAGGTAGAGAAAGCACACAACGATACAGATTTGAAAGCGAAAGATGCGTTGTTATACCTTTACAAACATCAGCAAGATGAAAATCAGCTCACACGAATGTTAAGCGTTGGCTCTTTCGGCATCGGAAAAAACAGGAAACTTGTGCCGACGAGATGGTCAATCACTGCGACTGATGATACGTTGGGAAAGCATTTGATTTCAGAAATAAAAGATTATCAATCGTCGGACATAAAAGCCTATTTTGGAGGCTACTTAGGTAATTATTTTTTAATTTTGGTTTTTTCAGATGTATGGAGCTATGAATTGTTTGAGATGTATGCGCCCGATAATTTTTTGAACAAAAGTTCGGATGTGAAATTTACAACTGATTATGAATTTTATGACGGCAGAACAATGTATGCTGAGAATACTGCTGGTGGTTATTATGCTTCAAAGTTACCGATTCTCGAAGAGTTAAGAAAACAGAAAAGACAGGGGACCATCCTTGCTTTGCGATTTATTACATCAGAGTACACAGTACCATTAGGAGTTTTTGTTGTTCGGGAAGCAGTCAGAAAAGCAATGTCATCCAACCCATTGGAATTTGCATCGAAAGAATTGATGATGTTGTATGCAACAAAGTTTGTATTGAAGAAATTTGGAATTAATCTGCTGGAGATAGTGAGGAAAAGCAAAGTGTTGAATCAGGTGAAAGAGCAGAGGAAGTTGACGGGTTATTAACAACGAGCAATTTAAGTACTATACAACACAGACTACTTCAGAATCATTTAGTCCTGGAGACTCGCGAATTAAGTCCTGACCACGACGTTCCTTCATTTTTGCATTTAAGATATCAAACATGAGCTGCACTCGAGCAATTTCGTTTTCGATTTTGACATGAAATTCCCAGTGATGAATATTCTTAAAAGAATGTTTATCTATTTTTAGAATTTCCGAAGCATCAAAAATTTGTATGCCAGTAACAAAATCTTCGTTATCCAAGTCTAGGACGAGATCATTAAATTCAACAGATTTTACATACTTCCTGCCTTTAATTTTGAAGAGTAGGATGTCATTTTTAACATCATAGTCCCATTCTCCCTTCCCGCGCGCGTCAAGATATTTCATGGTAGTTTTTCAACGAAATAAAATGTGATTATTTCGAGTTCTTTATTCATAGTGAATATGATCCGCAGATAACCTTCTTTTCTCCTGTAAAATGCTGCATATCTCCCATTCTGCTGGATACCAACCAACCGAGGAGTTTCCTGCTTTGACGTTCTTTGCAGGTAATCTGCATTATAAATCTTTCTTTGCATTTCGTCAAGCCTGAAGTAAGCGTGAGTGTTAATCGTAATAGGCATCCATTTGAGTTTAGGTGTAAAATCAAGGGCGTCAAATTTTTTTTCTATTCGTGTCGCTTATTTATACAGCAATTTTTTGATTATATACTTTGTCCGCACGTTTGGCAGCAAAAGAGAACAGTGACATACTCTCCCTCTAAAAGAGAGGAGCCTCTTGCTTCATCGACGGAACTACCTGCTCCATCTCCACAAGCGTTGATTCGGCTGTGCCCCAGCCTATTTCTTTGAGCGTCAGACGCTTTATCTCAAGTGCCGAATTGTAATCTCTTGCTGCAGTAAAACCGCAATGACTGCATTCATGTGTTCTCTGCCATAACTCTTTCGGCACTACTGTTTGGCATTGACTACATCGCTGTGTCGTTCCTTTCGTCGCAACAGGTATCAACAGCTTACCAGCACTTGCAGCCTTGTACGCTATGAACTGTCGCAGTCGTCCCCACGATGCATCCTGCCTTGATTTTGCAAACCTATCTTTCTTCAACGTCATCGGCATGTCTTCCATGCCAATCGCATCATAATTTGTGGTGTAATAATAGGAAATTTTGTGCAGGAAATCTGTGCGGATGTTTTTTATTTTTTCATGCTGACAAGCTACTTGTATCCTCTGTTTAGCACGATTTTTGCTGTACTTCTTCTTTGTTGAAAGTTTGCGCTGCAACTTTGTCAATGTGACTTCATTCTTCTTCAGGTGTCGTGGATTCTTCACAACATAACCATCGCTGTCATATACCAAATTATCCAGTCCAACATCAATCCCGACAACTTTTGTGATTGGCTGCTGAACAATGGATTTCTTTTCATCGCTCACTACAAAAGCAAACCACTTGCCCGATTGCTCGTGCTTGATTGTGACTTGCTTGATTTGACCTTTGATAGCACGATGACAGCGAATTGGAATATCTCCAATCTTTGACAAACGAAGCGTGTTCAAGCGTTTGCCTGTTCCGAGCAGTTTGAATCCGCTTTGGTTATATGTGAAAGTCTTGAACCAGCCTTTGCCTTTGAAGCGCAACGAGCCGACATGCTTGCCATTCTTCTTCGATTGTGCCAAAGCACGCAGGTTTGAGAACAGGCGGTAACATTCGTACTGCATGGTTTTTGAGTAGAGCCTTTTGAATCTGCTTTCGCAGATTTTGATGTCAGGGATGATGCCCTGAATCTGCGCTTTGTCGATGACTTTTTGTTCCTGAAGCTCGCCTAAAAGAAGGTTGTATGTCTGCCTACACAATTCAATAGTGTCAAACATCTTCTGCTCAACCTGCTCGTTTGGATACAAGCGGAATTGGTATGTTTTCATCAAATCTATTTCTGGATTTTCCGCTTTATAAATCTCACGCGCACGGTTGTCCAGTGGAGCTTATTTTTTGTCCAGTGGCTCTGAAAAAGGCAAAAATGAGCTTATTTTGTCAAGAATTGAGCCTTGAATCGTTTGTCCAGTGGCTTTCATATATAGTGCCTGCTGCGCAGAATAACATCTGAAGTGGTACGCAAACAACTTCATTGTTCTTTTCTTTTTCCTGCGGAAAAACCGCTTCGCTGAAAATAACATGAGTCGTTTGCTCAGAGTCCACTTCGTCGGCGGGCTCGCAAGAGCACGCTCTGAGGTGAAAAAAATGGCGAAGTGGAATGCTATGAGAAATGTGAATTGGAAAGTAGTCAGGATGCTTGAAAAAAGAGCATTAGATGTCGACCCAACAAAGCACTTTAACCCTTGGAAATACTGCGAAGAACTTGAAGAAAAAATGCAACAATTCAGAAGCACACGGCACTGTAAATACATGCTTAACTTTCACATTGTCTGGTGCCCAAGAGGACGAGTAAAAATACTCTTTCATGAAGTAAGAGTGCTGCTGCGAATTGTGATCGAAGCAATATGCAAAGAAAATAATTGGATAGCATTGGCGATTGAACCAATGCCTGACCACATCCATTTGTTTGTCAGTACAAAAGATTCTCGTGAGATTGTTCTTGGCAAGCTCAAGGGTCAATCATCTGCTTTTTTACAAAGATGCTTTCCAGTATTACGCGAAGCACTTACAGATGGGCATCTATGGAGTGGCAGCTATTTCATATCGTCCATTGGAAACGTGTCTGGCAAGACACTGCTCAAGTATCTCGCAAAGCAATGGAAAGAGTTTGGAGACCCACGATATGAGCTGACGATGGCAGCGTTACACAAAAATCAGAAAGTACTCACTGGGTTTTTCTCAACCCCTCCAAATTAGAGGGGACTTCGATTCTTATTAAGTTGAAGCGTAGGAATTTTCAAAAAAAATTAAATTTCAGTTGGTCGTCTTATTCTAAAATATCTTCTACTTCCACTTCCAAAACTTTTAACATATCCCTCATGCTTCAGATAGTTTAAATCTTTCTCAGCAGTATTCCAAGACATACCAATACCTTCCGCCACTTCATTTATAGTAACATATCTTCTTTGACGAGCCAAAAATTCCATAACCGCTTTCAATCTATATTCTCTCATTTTTACCTTCCAGATACTTGTTCTATCAGGTTTCCAATTGCTACATAAATCATTAGTGAATAGGTTGCGACATTTAATAATAAATCATCTGTCCCCATTGCTTTAAGTTTGTAAATGTTCATCTAAAAACTCCAGAATTGATTATAAATAGGATTAACGCCACTAATGCAAAAATAATTATAACCCACCCGACAACAGTTAAAATGCTATTAACTTTATTCATTTTTTACCTCCGATATATTTTATATCAGTTAGAGAGCTATCTGTATCATCTATTGTAAACCGCAATTTGTCCCCTTTCTTAAAACCCATTAAGTCAAAAAACCCCTTCGGAATTTTACAACTATATTGCCGACCATCAAAATATATCGCTGCATCAAAATTGAATAGATGTTGCTCTCCTTCTTGTTTTCCTTTGAAAGTGGCTTCATACATTTTTTTTAGTTTATCTTTTTTGTTCATTGTTTAAAAGTATAGGACTACTACTATATAAAATTTTCTTTAAAAAAATAGTTAGTAGGACTTTTGTTATATTAAAATAGGCACAAAGTTTATATATTAGTCCTACTTATCATATTTTCATGAATAAAGAAACACGGATACTTTTGTGCGGCATATTGATTGGAGCGATTTTGCTTTATTCAGCATCGCACTTTGAATTTATCGAGAAATTGAAGTCAAACAATCCAAACATCGGATATAATTGTCACCCCAAATTCAAATAATTCATAAAATCACTACGGTTTTGTATATGCAGGAATATTCGCCACGTTTTAACCTAACAGCTGAAGACACGAAAACCCAGAGATGTAAAAGCTTCTATTGACAATAGAAGATAGTTTCTACTGACAATAGAAACTCACTAACCAAGAGAAACCCTTTTCAATTCAGTGATACCATCAAAGTTGGCATCATCACTAATGATAGTTATAATCCGTTTATGAATGCATGTAGCAGCATGGATAGCATCATATTGTCTAAGTTTTGCATAGACTTTCATGAGGAGAATCGATTGCGAGCTTATCTCAACAGACAATGGTACAAATGTAATGTTGGTGAGTGAAAAAACAGACTTGACCTGTTGAAGCGCAAATTCTTTATCTTTTGTAAGCCTCCAAAGAACCCAGAGAAGCTCGCTCAAAGTAAGAATACTGGTTATTACGGTGCGTTTTCCATCGCCTATTTCTTTGAGAATATTTCGAGCAGTATGTGATTTTTTTCTCTCATAAATAGAAGCATAAACAAAAACACTTGAATCAATGTAATCCATGTTCATGCCTCATATTGAGAATATATGAGTTTATCCCAATCAATATTTTGGGGTGGGAGTGTTTTTTTCTTCCAGCGTGTGAGTAATTCTGAAATAACCTCTCGGTCCGAGCGTTTAGCCATAATCACTTTATCATCTTCAACGTCAAATAAAAGCTCGGTCGCAGTACTAATATGAAGCTGCTCACGGATAGGTTTAGGAATGACTACATAATAAGGATAAATAAAGGTATAATAAGGAAAATTAACAATAAAATAAGGAATTATTAAGGCTTGATAAGGATAAAAAACTACTGAATAGTAAGACTTATAAGTAAAAATGAACTTCATCAGGAGGTGGAGAAGCGCAAAGAGGTAGTACGCCTAATTTCAGAACTCATTACAGGTTTAGATACAAAACAAAAGCAGCAAATTCTCGCACAGCTCCTCCAGACAAAAGAAGGCATTCCCATTTCTGCGTTTAATTCATCTCTTTCCGGCTTGGAAATCGTCGTGCGGTACGCAAAAGACAACGACCGCCGTTCATTCTCCGAAATCGCAGCAACATTAAACCGAAAATTATCGACGATATACACAACCTACACAAAATCAAGGAAAAAATTTTCGCAGGCGCTCGATGTTTCAGATAATTCTGTGTGCATTCCCATCACCATTTTCCACGACCGCAGGTATGCCGTTCTCGAATTAATCATTTCGTTTCTGAAAGAGCAAGAGAGGTTGTCGTTCAAGGAAATTGCAGCGCTTCTCCACAAGCACTACAACACAATCACGACAACGTATCGCAGGTACAAGAGCAAACATGGGTAGAAACAAATCACAAAGGATAGATGGACTGATTGAGACAGCAGTAGCGAGTCAAGATAATTTGTATATTAACGCAAGGACTTCGGAGGGTGACAGTACTTTGACTCTGGATTGTGTTTTGAGTTCTTTATCGCCCGACATTACAGAACAATCAAGAGAAATAGCAAGCGCAAGATATGGTGCATCCTTAAGGTTCAACTTTTTAGATTCTTCAAGGTATGGCAGAAGCAAAGAGTCAGGCACGAATATTATTTGGTCAAGAATTGAATTGAGTAAGAGAGAAAATTCATCATCAGGAAGCTTCGAAAAAGAAACAATTCGTGACCATCGTCGAGTTAATTCTTATTTAAAGAAGATTGGCGCAACAAAATCAAAAACAGATAGCAGAGCATTTGCACGAAACGCTTTGTATGGAATTCCATTGTTTACTAATGCAGAAAAAACAACATTGAAGTCAACAACAAGGAGCATTTATTCTCCACGTTTGAGCAACTGTTCGTACCGCTTCGCTACCGCAGTATTCACTTCATCCGCAAGAGCATTTGCCTGCTCCTGTGTTAATGAACTCTTTGATACTATGTTGTCCAGCTTTTCAAATAATTTAGTCTTTTCTCCTACGTTCACTACTTCTTCACGTGTGATCTCTGACCAGTTCACCCATGGAAGTCTGTCAATGACGGATTTAAATTCATTCGATATTCGTAACGCAACGCTGACCATTCAGATTTCACCCCGCTTGCGCATTTCCTCAAACTTGAGCAACTGTCGGGCTCTTTTTTCAAGTCGTACACGAAGCACAGCTGGCCAATTGACCTCTGGAAGTGAATCCATGCGTTTCTTTAGTTCTTTTGGTATTGATACGGTTAATGTTGGCATAATATCACCCGTTGTATACGTACAACATGGTGTATTTAAACATTTCTATGGACAAACTGAACTTTTGCGAGGTGATGTTCTCTCATTACAGAAAAGAATGAAAGTTGTGGTATCACATATCTCTGAGGAGTTTGCAGGCGACACCAACTTTACGGGCAGCATCGAACATTCCTTTATCATCAGTGATGAGCATGGAATTTGTCATGATGGCACATGCAATGAAGATACTGTCGAAACCACTACATCGTGCAGTTACTGCAACACGAATGGATTCATTAAGAAGGACGCTATCGTAATTAACCGTTGCACGTTCTCTGATATAATCGGCAGCCTGAATTCCACGCTCATCTTTACCTGTGAGCCGTGCGCAGACAGCAGCAACCTCGATGATGGCAGCAGAAGGAACATGCATGACATCAGCTTATTGAACAATGGATTTAGCAATAGTGTGGAGTCGAAACTGCTCAGCATAAATCTGGTCTCGCTTGCGTCTGGACGGGGGCACAATCGCTTTGACGAGAACTGTGCTGTCAAAAGTAAACATCAGTACCTCTTCTTACGCATGCGCCGAATTAATTCAGTAGAGTCAGAATTATCTATTCTATCTCTCAACATGAGTGTATTCAATTCATCCAATGAAAACGACTGCTTGCCTACTCTCAGCTTGCCGATGAGCATATGGAGCTCTTTATCAACATTCAATAATTGTTCCATAATTGCAGATTCTTCCATAGTATCACCTAACAATGATTATTGTAAAACTCACTATATAAACGTTATGTTCGATAAGCATAGCGACGTACAAAACACGCACGGGGTGAACTTATGGCTGCCCGCATGAAACGCCGTAATAACTCATCTTCGGGATGGATTGTACTCCTCCTGCTTGCACTGATTGCATCAATTGCAGTGCTTTTTGGAGGCGACATCACCGGCTTTGCAGTTTTGGATACTGGCGGCATCTGGTCACAAAACAGCACCGTACAATTAGAACAGAACGTGACGTTATTACGCGTCTCTGGTTCAGTGAGCGGGACAGGCAATGCAACGATGTGGTTGGGCGGACGACTTGTCTTTGACAGCAGGCAATTTACGAGTTCGTTTGAGAATGTGTGTGTTGACAGTTGTGACAGTACAGATGCAACAGATACGTTGAATATTGTTGTTGAAGGCGATGCGATGCTGGCGATTACGGTGTTTAATTATACGGAACAGAATGCAACACAAGTCAATGAAAGCTTATCAATCCAGCCAGCTGAAGAAATCACGATAAATGAAACATCCACAAATGAAACAAACACAACGAATACGACAGACAAACCAGTGAGTACGTTTGAAGATGTCGGCATTTTCGCATCCGGCACTCCGCCGACAATAGATAATGTGACGCCCGTCAACAGTACAAGATTCAACATTTCATCGTTGATTACCTTATCTGCAAACATAACCAATGATACAGCGGTTTATGTCATCGCAAATCTCACCTATCCAAACAATAATTCGTTTGTGCAGCTTGTGCTGGCGCGTGAGCCGAATACAAACGTCTATAACATTTCGTACAAGCTGCCTGCGCCTGGGAATTACACATTACGAATTATTGCAAACGATTCTGATAACGATTACAATTATTCTGAGATAACACGATTTGCTGGCGTTTATGACTGTGCAGCTGACATTGTCAATGGGACGTGGGCAATTGGAGCCAGTACAACAATCACAAAAAACCAGACATGTCGTGTTATCAACGTTTCAGCGACACTAACGGTGGACAGCAGTGCAACAAATGTTACTGTGAAGTTGGAAGCGATAAATGTTACAGTCACTTCTACTGGAAAAATTACTGCTGGAGGAAAAGGCTACGGACGAGGAGCGGCAGCTGGGGAGTCTGGCTTAGGACCTGGAGGAGGGGGAGGATCAGCTGCTGGAGGTGGTATTGCAGGAGGAGGCAGTCATGGAGGATATGGAGTAACTAACGGAAGCACGAACGCAATTCAGATTGCATACGGCTCAATTGCAGAACCGAGAGACTTAGGT
>Ga0209542_10015931_pt1 | contig 12537 bp, 12 predicted proteins | sample RifCSPhighO2_01_FD_184028 | JGI IMG/M metagenome (GOLD analysis project Ga0209542, IMG submission 184028) | Soil microbial communities from Rifle, Colorado - Rifle CSP2_plank highO2_0.1 (SPAdes) (version 2) | ecosystem: Environmental > Terrestrial > Deep subsurface > Rock core/Sediment ...
AATCTCAAGGATTGTAATATCTTTGGTGTGAGATGTGGGACTTGCATAAAAACGGTACCTGGCATCTATTGTCTTATTTTCAAAGACGGACAGGTGTTCTCCGGGATCGAGAATAATGACGAGAGATACTATAAAAACTATCGCAAAGGGATATGCTACTTCCAGGTGCTTTTTAATTTCCCCCTCCCGCCTGTAACATGGCAGTTAAAGCAAAAATCAAAACCAGCGCCTTTATTATCCAATATCGGAAGCGCCGACTCTGCTCTTTCAGGCAGAGGCGCATCGCCTTTTATGACAAGGATATTCCCCTTCGAAACCGGGATGGTCTTTCCGTTGTTCAACGTTGCATCCACATTTCCTATGCATGTGCAGACACAGAGATCTTGAGTTCCTCTGCCGTAGAAGACCGAGAATTTTGTCCCCCGTATGCCAGCAGTTGCAAGGGATGTTGTTATTGAACCATTACTGCCTTTGCGGAGCTTGGAGTTAAGCCATACAGCGCCTCGCGGCATATCGGCCTTAAAGTCCTTATTATCTTTTCCTAATTCAATTTCAGAATCAGGGCCTATAACAAAACGCCCTATATTGGGCATTTCAATTATAGCAAGGCATTTCTTGTCAGTTCTCAGTCTGTCACCCAAAGAGACCTGACTGTTTTTCGCAATCTGTTTCCATTCATTATTGGCAAGCCTCTCCAGTTTTCCATCCCTTACTTCAATTACCTTACCTTTTCTTATCTCTTCAGCAGATATTTTGTTTTCTAAGTGTGGGAATAGGAGAAAAATAGGGAGCAAACTCACTAAAACAGAGACAATAACTTTGTTTGCTTTCTGCATTAAAATATCCTCCTTTTGTTATTAATGATTGTCTCGTTGCACGAGTCAGCCGTGCGTCGGGAACTTTCTTTTTTATACCATTCTAACTAATTGCTACAACATATATATAAAATATAGCAGGCTGTCAAGTTTTGCCTGCAATCCTGTAATGTATTATCTTCTGTGTAAATTCATTGATGAATAAAAAAAGAGGCTGAAGCAATCGGTTCTTCATCATGCGTTTGGCGGGATGTTGTAAGGTTATAAATACGCTGTTTTAAGAATGTTAAATAATCAAAATACTTCGGCGTCGGTAATTCGTTGATTTTTCAACGGTTCATTGATATATTTGTTAAATATCTAATACCGGGAATGTAAAAAAGCAAATAGAGGGTGATATACATTAAAAAAACTAACAGCAATATCATCAGAAATAAGTATAGAGCAAGGGATTCTGATATCTGCTGTGGTTTTGAGCGAAAGCGAGTATAACAACAACCGTGATGCAAATACTCTATTTGTTCAGGAGATAGACAAGGACGGAATTATCCTCTATGCGGCATAGCAGCGGATTGGCTCAACATCGTCTTGAAAGGGCAAAAGAGCATTTTCAGTCTGCAAAGTAGTAGTTTGCAAATAAATACTGGCAAAAGCAATAAAAGAAGAGTTGGGGTAATTATGTTAAGAAAAATAAAAAGTAAATCTAATAAAAAAAATATCTTTAACCAAAAACGAACAAAAACTTATCGCCTCTTAGAAAATCCTCTTGAATTTTATACTTCCGAGGAAGCGGCTGCCTATGGCCGCAAGCCACCCTTCACTATTTACTATGACAACCCAGAACATTCAGCAAAACTTCTTAAGGGCGATTGTATGGAGATTTTAAATCAGGCGAGGGAAAACAGCGTTGATATGATATTTGCTGACCCACCTTATTTTCTTTCTAACGGAGGTATTACCTGTCATGCTGGCAAGATGGTTTCGGTAAACAAAGGTAAATGGGATAAATCAAGGGGCGTAGAGGAGAATCATAAGTTTACACTTGACTGGCTTAAAGCTTGCCAGCGCGTTTTAAAACCGAACGGCACTATTTGGGTGTCTGGAACGACTCATATAATTTACTCCGTTGGCTTTGCCATGCAGGAGCTTGGATACAAGACTCTCAATGATATCGTCTGGTATAAGCGCAATGCCCCACCGAACCTTTCATGTAGATATTTTACCCATTCGACAGAGATTGTCCTATGGGCTGCAAAAAATCAGAAGAGCAAGCATTACTTTAACTACCCGCTCATGAAAAAGATAAATCAGGGAAAGCAGATGCGGAATGTATGGGAGATTTCAGCGCCACAGGCAGCAGAAAAAAGATTTGGCAAGCATCCTACACAAAAACCTGTTGGGCTTCTGACAAGATTAATGCTTGCTTCTACAAAAGAGGGAGACTTGGTGCTTGATCCATTTTGCGGGAGTTCAACAACAGGTGTGACCACAGTTTTGCTTAACAGGCACTACGTCGGGATTGATTTAGAGGACGAGTACCTGCAACTTTCCAAGAAAAGGTTAGAAGAAGCAATTGAAAATAAAACTGCCAACATACCAGTTTTTAAAAAGGTAGCAAGCAGATGAAATATTCATCAATATTTAAGAAGCAAATCGGCTGTAGCAATGAACAAGAGGTTTTTACTTACCTCATAAGCAATCTTAACGATTCAATCAGGTATTGGGATTATTTTGTAAATTGGAAAAAGGTTATCGGCAATACAAAAGATTTAGAGGTAGACTTAAATATTCTTAACTATTTAATCGGCAAAGAAAATATTGAAAAGGAGTTTAGCTATCTCTTAAAAAAATATCCACGGGTTGTGAGATTAATTCCTGTTCTCCTTGCATGTCGAGAGAATAGGTTTAAAATCCTCACAGATCTTTCTGGGGGTAATCTTAAGTATGAAGATTTTTCTTTTGAGGAAAAGGAAAATCTTTCTGATAGCAAGATTTCAAAAGCTGTCCGTTTTGCTCAAAAAAGTGGCTTATTAAAAATATTCAAAGACAAAACCGTTAAAAATATTGTTGATTACACAATAGGAATTGAAGTTGGGCTTGACAGTAATGGTCGTAAAAACCGAGGCGGAACGGCTATGGAAAAAGTGACAGAAAATTTTGTAAAGGGAATCTGTAACAGCCACGGTTTTAACTATATTAAGGAGGCTACAGCAGAAAAAGTTTTAGAGCAGTGGGGACTAAAACTCAAAGTTGATAAATCAAGCAGACGATTTGATTTTGCTATATATAATGGCAAGCGTCTTTATCTCATAGAAACAAACTACTATGGCGGCGGTGGCTCAAAGCTTAAATCTACTGCCGGCGAATACAAAGCTCTTTATGATTTTCTTATAAAAGACGGGCACAAATTCGTCTGGGTCACTGACGGAATCGGTTGGCAGTCTACGAGCAGACCGTTGGAAGAAACATTTAATCATATTGAATATCTTCTAAACTTAAAAATGATATCTAATGGACTACTGGAGGCCATCATATCGAATAATTTATAACGTAGGAAAGTAGGGTCAAGTCTTGAATTATAGCTTTTCTGTTGGAGAAATTGCTCATCCTTGCCATAAGGAAACATAAAGGGATCCCGTCTCCACTTTTTAAAGCAAGGTGCAATTAGTGTCAGCACCTATTTTAGGATAGAGGCAATGGAAAGGCATTTGAAGAACTCTGTAGAAAAAAAGGGGTTAGATTTATTTTTAAAGGAATTATTGACATAAGGTGTAGTTTTTAATAAAAATTAAAAAAGAACTGATTTCTTTACCCCACCACCAATAACCCATTAACTGCCACAACCCGCCTTTTCCATTCATTCTATAGCACTGAACAAAAAGCCACCCCACGAAGGTAAGGGGGTCGGATCTTGAAATATAAGTTTTTTAATTCCAGAGGGACTTTCCCCACATCCTCCTCTGTAGTCTGTTAATCATAACTCTTTCATTATAAGGTTATCAAGAAACGGAACAGGTTTATACGAAATTTGCTCTGTTTAAAAAGGCTTTGCATTTTTCCTTATGCCCTTCTTTTGCTGACCAGCGTTTTATTTCCGAGATATTTACCTTTTGACCTCTTGCAACCATAATAGCCTGTCCCAGCGCCTGAGGGTCGTTCCAGTGGTAATAGGCTGCGAGCCTGTCTTTTACAGTATCGGTAGGTGTAAGCAGGATAATCTTGCCAAATTTTGTTTTAAGTTTATTTAGGTTTTTAATAGGCTCGTCTCCTATTGCCGCAGGCGGAGCGATAAATTCTATAAAAAAGTGACAATCCTTCCGGATAAAGTGCCGCGAATTTTTTCTCTCGAAACCAAGGTCTGACATGGCAGCAGCAACCTCTTTGATTGCGGCATGTGTAACAAAATCAAGGTCGCTGGAAAGGTATTTGTTTTTCGTGTAAATGGAGACACAGGCACCGCCAACGAGGACTGCATCAATGCCATTTTCGCTAAGTTTTTCCGAGACAATCGCTGCCAGTTCCCTGATGTCAATATGCTCCCAGTCAACCTTCATAACGGTTTGCCTGCCCTCCTCGGTCTTGTCCGTTTCCTGTAATAGGTTTCCTTATCTCTTTCAGGGATAAACTCGTATGCCTTGATGAGAAATGCCTGTAATTCCTTCAAGAAAGGATACCTTGGATTGAATGTATAAATCCGCACTTTCCCTATGAGTCGGCTTGAAACAATCCCTCCGTTCTCCAGCCTTTTGAGCTGCTGCTGTATCCTGTTTACCGGCGCCTTGAATGTTTTTGCCATGCCAAGAGCATACCCTTCGCCGTATACAAGGAGGGTAAAAAGGATTTTTTCTACTGTATTGTTGCCAAAAAGCGCTTCGAGCATACTCCACCTTCTACCATAATTTATGGTTATGTTGCCAACTTAGATGGTATTCAATCCATCTTGCGATGTCAACACAAAAATCGCAAGAAGGCAAAAACAATGGCGGTAATGCTTGCACACAAGAATGTTTATTGGTAGACTCGGATATAGGTTTTATCTCCCATGGAACTCAGATACTTAGGAAGAAGGGCGAGAGGCAGGTCTTGCATCTTGATATTTCCGTGATTAAAGGGATTGCGTCTCCACTTTTTAAAGCAAGGTGCAATTAGTGTCAGCACCTATTTTAGGATAGAGGCAATGGAAAACGATTACCGCGAACGTTCACTAAAAATCCACGGACTCATATGCGCCAAATGCGCCAGGGAGTTCACCTACAAAAATCAGCGCTTGCTGACCGTGCATCATAAAGACGGTAACCACCTTAATAATCCCTCTGACGGCTCCAACTGGGAAAACCTGTGCGTATATTGCCATGAGGATGAGCACAGCCGCGGGCTCCTTGCTGACTATTTGAGTGGGAAATAATGATAGTAGGAAGTTAATTGGGACGGTTCTATACAATTGCCGTCTAAGTAAAAAATTGATGGCTCAGATTAAACAGGCTGATACTGATTGAAAGACAGGAAAAAAAGAAGCCTATGTGCCATGGGATGAATTGAAAAGTGTATAAGGCAATGGCAGAAAGGGAATATAGCGAATCTAGAAAATGAGGAAGAAAGCACTTAACAAGCAAATACAGCGGATGCAGATTAACCGCCTCGCTGGTTTAGGTCGTTGAGCCTGACTTTTTACGAAGCCGTCACTTTACCACCTCCAGTCTGTTCTTCACATCATTCACACCCCAAACATACCAGGCGTCGTCTTCCGCTGCTTCCTTTGCAATCTCGCTTTTTACAACGCCATTCAGGGTTACTACATAATTTCGGGTTGTAACTTTTATGTTGCTATGGTTTACCAGCTTATCCTTTTCAAAGACAAGCACCACCGCCTCTGTTATCTCTTCGTCTGAATCCTCTTCAGGCGGCTTAACCTCAAGGCTGTTTATGACATCCTGACTTCCCGGAACCCACCACGCAAGAACGCCTGCAAGACGCTTATGACTTAATGACGGGACAGTCCCTTCTAAATCAACTATCCCATCGTTTACATCAACTTCTATTGTAATATCCCTCAGGGTCGGCTCTTCAAGAAAGGCATCACATATATGATTTTTTATCTCTTTGTCTCCCATCTCCTTTGCAGGCATTACCAGCAGTCTATCAATAACTCCTGATGTGCCTGAAATACCCATTGCAACAAGGAGGGCCTTTTTCTTGTGGCTAATCCTATCAACCACTCCTCCCATTAAAATAGCATCTCCTTCCATTTTGAGGTGAATCGGGTTTTTTATAGGGTCAATATGGAGCTCTTTTTCCAGCGACGCCTTTATTGTTTTCAGCGCCTCATTTCCTTGCATGTATCCCTCGCTTTTTAGTATCAAAGAGCCAAAGAGCCATAGTTTTTACTCTGACACCCTGACACTTTGATACTTTGATACCATTTCTTTAACCGTCTTTTCTTCATCGGCCTTTGTTTTTATTTCTCCATCAAGCCTTTTTTCAAGCAATGCATTTAGTATATCACTGTAGGCAGGGCCTTCTGGTATGCCCATTCTTTTCAGGTTATCTCCGTTAAGGATTATCTTGCATCCCCTTAAATGGGTTATAAAATTTGAGATGATCCTTTTGGTATCGTCTGAGCGCGTCTTTGCCATTATATACAGGATATCCTCCATGGGAATAGGCTTCAATAGCTTATAAACCTCGCTGTTTTTCAAGTCCTTTTTCATTTGCATCATATTTAACGCATGACGGGCATATGTCCTGGCCTGAAGCACAGCCGCCCTGTGTCTCCCCACAATAGCGAACCTTTTCCCGAGCTCCATTATGGCTTCGTCATTCAACTGGGAGGAGAGCGCCAGAAAAAGCACCAGCCACCCCTCAACCTTTTCTTCCATATACAGGAGCTTGTGCCACGACAGCACATCCCTTGCCCTTTCCACAAGAAGCATTTCCTCCTTGTCAAGATTGATATCGTGGTGAATAAATTTTACCAGGTCAAATTCCTTTATGCGCTCAATTGCACGGAGGAAGTTCTCCTCCTCCATGATAGCCTTAATCTCATTTAAGACCCTTTCGCCGCTTATCCTCCGCAGTATGTCCAGCTTAACCGCATTCTTTATAAGGCTCTGTGTGTGCTTTGCCATCACAAAGCCGTAACGCTGCTCAAACCTGATGGCCCTGAAAACCCTTGTGGGGTCCTCAACAAAACTCAAGTTGTGCAATACCCTGATGGTCTTATCCTTTATATCCTTCTGCGCGCCAAAAAAATCTATCAACTCCCCAAAATTTCTTTGGTTTATGGCCACGGCAAGGGTATTGATTGTAAAATCCCTTCTGTACAAATCAAGTTTCAGGGATGATAACTCGACAGTCGGCAGGGCGCCGGGCCTTTCGTAATACTCAAGCCTTGCAGTTGCTATATCTACCTTGAATTCGCCCGGGAATACGACTACCGCTGTCCCGAATTTCTCATGCCCCCTGACCCTGCATCCGAACCTCTTTCCCAGGGCATTGGCAAAGGCAAGGCCGTCACCTTCCACAACTATGTCAATATCAAGATTTTCATATCTCATAATGAGATCCCTCACAAAACCGCCGACTGTATATGCCCTGCAGCCAAGCTCATCAGCCGCCATCCCGGTATTCCGCAGGATATCCACTATATGCTGCGGCAGTCTCTCTTCCATAAGCCTTGTAACTGTTTTGTGCCTTTTCAGAGGCGCCTCTTCTGCGGAATATGGCTCTATCTTGAGTTCTTCCTGCATGAGCCTTAAAAGGTCTGTGCGGGTTATAATGCCGGCAATCTTTCCGCTCTCTATCACAGGGAGGAGTCTCTGGTGATGCCCTATAATTGCTTCCTGGACCTCTGTTATAGAGGCTAAAGGTGAAACTGTCTCAAATTCCGGAGTCATGTATTCTTTCACAGAGACATCCTTAAGGCCATGGTATATGGCCTTCTCAATCACCTGCTTTGTAATAATACCCAGGGTATTGTTGGCTTTGACTATCGGCGCTGCATTTATTCCGTATCTGACGAGTATATCCTTTGCGTCATTAATGGACGCATCCTCCGGGAGGGTTATGGGAGGGCTGGACATGATATCCCGTGCAAACCTCCTCGGTATAACCTTTTCCTTCAGGACATTTATAAGCCTCTCCTTGGCCTGAATAGGGGTGATATCCTTCAATGTGGCTGATGCAGCAGTGGGATGACCGCCGCCGCCGAGGGCCTGGGCAATCTCACCCACATTCACCTCTTTCAGCCTGCTCCGTGCAATGAGATGGATTCTATCCTCCATGCTTATGAGGACGAAGAGACAGTTTATATTTTCAATATCCTTCAGCCTGTGTACGAGGACGGCAAGGTCTCCCATATATTTATCAGCAGACGCCTCGGCAATTACTACCTGAGTGCCGTCAATGGAATATGTGGTTGTTGACTGCAGGAGGTCGTTTAAGAGGGAGACCTGTGCTGCCGTGAGTTCCTTGGTAATCATATCAGATACAAGATTCAGGTCTGCGCCCATGGAAAGCAAAAAGGCCGCTGCCTCATAGTCTTTTACAGTTGTGGAGGAAAAGATTAAAGAGCCGGTATCTTCATATATGCCAAGCATGAGGACCGTGGCCTCCTCAGGTGTAAGGGGTATGCCCTTTTCCTTGATTATGTGGGTCAGTATGGTGGTTGTGGCGCCGTATGGATGTGTTAGCTCCACAGAGCCGCGGATGTCATCCGGAGATTTGGGATGGTGGTCATATATGTGGATGTCGAGCCCGGGCTTGTTTATAATCTCTGCGAATTTCCCAATCCTCGTAGCCTGTCTTATATCAACAAGGATGAGCCTTGTAACTTCATCCATCCTGATATTTTTTACCTTTTCCACATCAAAGAGGTGGAATGTGGACTTTTCAAAGAAATCTCTCAGATTTTTTTCAAGGGAGCCCGGGAAGGTAAGCACAGCGTCAGGGTACAGTTTTTTTGCAGCCAGCATGGATGCGAGGGTGTCAAAATCCGCATTTACGTGGGATGTGATGACCTGCATGAAGGAATGCTAACATATACAATTAGGATTGACAAGGGGGCTAATATAAGCTGTAACGTCAAATTTTATCCTTTGCTGCTGTTGAAATCTATGCTAAATAATTGGCCATGAAGGATATTAAAAAAGAGATTGAGGAATTGCGGGATAAGGTAAATTATCACAACTACCGCTACTATGTGCTGGATAGTCCTGTAATATCGGATACTGCGCATGATAAACTAATGCGGCGGCTTCAGGAAGTGGAGGCAAAACATCCTGAACTGGTCACCCCGGATTCCCCTACCCAGCGTGTGTGGGCAGGTTGAATAAAGGGGTTACTTACATGACAAAGAAACGCCCAAAAAACTTTGATATCAAAGTAGATAAATTAACTGAAAAGCAGGCAGGTAAAGAGCTTACTGAACTGGCTGAATTGATTGCTCACCATGACCTTCTATACGAAGAAGCTCGACCAGAAATTACAGACGCCGAATATGATGAATTAAGAAAGCGTAATGAAGAGATTGAAGCCCGTTTCCCTCACCTTATTCGCTCTGATAGCCCTTCTAAAAGAGTGGGTTATATCCCACCAAGTGGATTCAGGAAAGTTCGTCATTCTATCCCAATGTTGTCATTGGAATTCGTTTATACTCTCGATAAAATCGATGATTTTATTTACGACATCCGTAATTTTATCATTGATTTAAAAGATACCTCCGTTCTCTTTGATTTTGTCGCAGAACCTAAAATTGATGGTGTATCATGTTCTTTGCGTTACGAGCATCGTAGGTTAACACAGGCGGCGACCAGAGGTGATGGTCGGGTTGGTGAGGATGTCACCGCAAATGCTATGACCATCGATGATATACCCAAAATACTTCCACCTGATTCTCCCAATCTGATAGAAATTCGCGGTGAAGTCTACATGACTGATCAGGAGTTTATTAATTTGAACAAACAATTAGAGCGATCTGGCGAGAAAAAATTTAAAAATCCACGTAATGCAGCGGCCGGAAGCCTTCGCCAAATAGATCCAAAAATGACCGCCTCGCGACCCCTTCGTTTCTTTGCCTATGCGTGGGGTGACGTATCTAAAACGTTTGCAAAAACACAATGGGAAGCAAGAGATTGTTTGGTGTCGTGGGGCTTCAAACTAAATGAACCTTCTCGTTTAGCAAGAAACCTTGATGAAATTAAAGGCTATTATGAAGAAATAGAAAGTAAAAGGTCGCGTTTGGGATTTTCTATTGATGGAGTCGTTTACAAGGTTAATCGACTTGATTTGCAGGAAAGATTAGGATTTAAAAACCGCTCACCGCGATGGGCTATAGCACACAAGTTCTCACCTGAAAAAGCACAAACGCATATCAAGTCTATTTCTATCTCTGTTGGGAGAATGGGAGCTTTGACGCCTATTGCAGAATTAGAGCCAGTCAATGTCGGTGGAGTCTTAGTTTCGCGTGCTACACTCCATAATCAAGATGAAATCGAGCGCAAAGATTTTCGTGTCGGAGACCTCATTATAGTTCAGCGTGCAGGGGATGTAATTCCGCAAGTTGTATCAGTTTTAATTGACAAGCGGCCTCCTGACGCTGAGCCGTTTGAGTTTCCGTCTCATTGTCCCTCCTGTAATAGCAAAGCAGTAAGACAGCTCGGTGAAGCCTACTGGACCTGCACAGCAAGCCTTATGTGCCCGGCTCAATCGTTAGAACGTTTAATACACTTTGCTTCACGAAATGCTTTCGATATTGAAGGATTAGCTGAACAAAACATAAAAACATTCTTTAATGAAGGGTTGCTTAAGTCACCAGCAGATATTTTTCGCCTTGAAGAAAAGTTGGCGCCCTCTGATATTTTTAACTTAACAGGAAGGAAGAACAAAGAATTCTTACCTTTGCAAGAACGTGAAGGATGGGGTCCGATCTCCGCTAATAAGCTATTTGAAGCCATAAGAAAACGAAAAAAAATTTCCCTTGACCGTTTTATCTATGCGCTTGGGATAAACCAAGTTGGACAAGCTACTGCAAAGTTGCTTGCCCGAAATTATATTTCTCTCAAAAAGTTTTTAAAAGAAATGGAGGAAGCCCAGAACCGAGGTGCTTCAGACTTTTCTGAGAGTGAATTCGAAACTCAGGAGAAAGACCCCAAGAGACTCTGCGAGGCGGTCAAACGATCAGGTTATAAACTTAAAATAATAAGTGGTTCTGAGAACACTATTGATTGGCTAAATGAAATGCTGAAACTTACTAGCGTATACGACGAAATAATAGCCAGGAGGCCAGATATACCCTTAACAAATGAGATAACTAGGCTGAAAAAGCAAACAGAAAAAAACAGAAAGCGGCTATTCAAAGACCTTTATGGTGAAGAGCAAGAGGCAATAAAAAAACTGAATAGATTAACGATAGAACTCGCTTACCCACAGGAGGCACCTATCAAATCCGATGCTTATCAACACTTAGAAAGTATCAATGGTATTGGCCCGATAGTAGCAGATAAGATTTTAGTTTTTTTTGCTGACCTTCATAATATGTCAATTTTGAAAGAGATTATTTCACAAATTGAAGTGACAGATTTTGAGGTTTCCGATACGTTAACTTCGCAATTGGCTGGCAAGACAGTTGTCTTCACTGGAACACTTGAGAAAATGACACGTAACGAAGCTAAAGCCAAAGCGGAATCTCTCGGCGCTATTGTTGCTGGCGAGAATGGTTTAAAATAATAGAAAAGACTTCGAGGTGAGAAATTGTTTTTAATTCTGAGGAGTGAAAGTGGAAACAAGTAAACGTCATACAAATCTAATTGCTAATTTTAGCGATGGTTATGCTCATGGCTGGCATATGGCTGTCAAAGAATGTTATCGAAATGAACTTGACATTAAATATACAGAACGAAAAAAACACAAACAGTCATTTTTTGAATGGACTCAAGGCCCATATTTTTCTTTTACTGAAGGACATATATTCTATGACACCCCAAAAGCTTATAAAAAATGGAAAAAAGCTATTAAAGCTATAAAAATTGCCTGTAAAATCGTCTCTGCAACACCGACAATGCTCGATAAAAATAAAAAACTTGTAGAAGGAATGGTTGTCTTCACAATATATAAACCAGACACGAAACTTACATCTTTGAAAGCTGTTAAAGATTACAAATTATCTCAAACAGAGTTTGTCAACTTTTTGAAAACTGGTTTACTGAATGAAAAAACGCACCGTTAAATCTGGGTAATTCTGACACCAGAAAGGGAAAGGTTTATTTATGGAAGATATCTGTTTTTTAGTTCAGGGTTCAGCCGAAGAACCATATAAAGTCACTTTTAAAAAGAACGGCAGCACTATTTTAGCATATTGCACATGTCCAGCAGGAGTGCATGGTCAACATTGTAAGCATCGTTTTAGGATTCTTGATGGACGTGATGATGGAATTGTAAGTGACAATAAAGATGAGGTTATGATAGTTAAGTCGTGGCTTCGTGGCACTGATGTTGAAGCGGCATTGCATGAAGTTGTTGAAAAAGAAAGAGTGCTTGAGAAGGTCAAACAAGATCTCTCAGCAGCAAAGAAAAAGCTTGCACGGATAATGAATGATTAAGATAATCACAGAGGAGGAGTTTAAGGGGATGGTGCATTAAAGCCCTGTTTCCTTCCTCACCTTCTCCATCAATTCTTTAAAATTTTTATCCCCTGAACCCAAAATAAGTTTTATATTTCCTTTACCCT
>Ga0209542_10015932_pt1 | contig 12537 bp, 8 predicted proteins | sample RifCSPhighO2_01_FD_184028 | JGI IMG/M metagenome (GOLD analysis project Ga0209542, IMG submission 184028) | Soil microbial communities from Rifle, Colorado - Rifle CSP2_plank highO2_0.1 (SPAdes) (version 2) | ecosystem: Environmental > Terrestrial > Deep subsurface > Rock core/Sediment ...
GATCCGAGTCAAAAAGGTTTACTCTTTTTATTACAATTGCCTCAAGTTTCCTCGATCGCATATTTTATTTTACAGTCAGTTTTTTATCTGTTTTCAAGATAAATTTATCAACTTCTTTTTTGCCCAGCATTATCGTATATTCATCATCTTCTGTCCCCGGCTGCTTTTGAATCATAAGAGGAAGACCTTTTTTCTTATCAAATTTATAGGGCAATACATATTTAACTGTCAAAGCTTTTGAACCCTGGGGTCTTATTACTAAAAATCCTTCAAAAACTGTTTTCCCCAAGTCCTCATAGGGATCTTCCTTGGACTGCTGGCCTGTCATAGAAACAAGCCTACTCCCTTCCGGCACATAAATTCTAAACCAGTCCTTAAGATCTGCGTTAAGACACAGTCCTCCTCTTTCCAAATTACAATCGGATGGCGGGTGCGGATTTTTATAGGTGACTGTCAGAGTTTTCTCAATAGTACCGTCACCTTTGACATTATATTCCTGTGAGACAGATTGCATTACAAACATGTTGGACTTGGCTCCTCCGAAATTTGCTTCGTTTATGTGAAGGAAGTCGCCAGAAAAATCCATAATTCGACCTGAGGCATTCAGAGTATCGAGTCCTTTTTGGGCATCTTTGTTTTCAAGATAGAAAAGCACGTGTTTTTGGCCTACTTGAGAAAGCATTTCCTGGAAAAGTGGACCCCAATACTGCTTGGGAGATGAAGAGAATGCTTTATTCATAATTGCATACATCAAATCACCGATCAGCCCTTTTCTTTCTGTTCTTACATAATTTACAGGCCTTGAAGAATAATCCTCAAGCTCATAAATAACCTGCGGACACCCCCCGCATCTTTTGTCAGGCTCGGTCGTATAAGTTTTTCCTCCCACAGATACATCTCCTAAGATTTTCATCGCAGCTACCAAAGCGTGAGTATCTACAGCAATTATTCCATCTACATTTACATATCCCCCTGCGTTTTCATACATATCATTAAAGTCATTCATTGACTCCACAAAATCCGCAGAAAGATTTACGTCGCGAATATTAAGAACAGAAACCTTAAGCAAACTCCTAAGAGGTTCCGGAGCCTTATCTTTTCCTCGCACAGTATCGTCCAGTAGATAAATGTCATTTGAACTCTCAACATGAACTACGCCGCCATCAAGTCGGAAAATCGAATAAGCGGTTAAAAATCCGCCAGTAGGCCTAAGCTCCTTATCGTTTTGGAATAAAATAAGATACTTCTTTTCTTTAGGCTCACCTAAAAGCTGGGGCATTACTTTTATAAGAGGTCTTGCATCGTTAACGAGAGTTGCGCCGTTATCCATAAGATTTACTACTTGTTCCATTTGCTCCCTTAGCTTTCCACCTGCCAGAAACGTTGGATAATCCTCAGGGTTTATGTGATCAGTCTCTTCTTTTGCTAGATTTAATTTATCTGATATTTCATCTATCTTAGGCGTTACTTTATCCATAGTTTTTACAGCCGTCTCGATTCGTTGCTCTGCAGATCCGCCAGTAAAGCTCCCCTGCCCTTTAAAACCCAGGACATCTGCATACGGCTCGACTGCTTCAATAAATATGTCTCCCGCGTCTACCAAATGAGATCCTGCAGAAAGCATATGACGGGCGTCTCCGTAATAATTGCTAAGTATGGGAATAGCACGAAGTATGACCAGAAGATTCATCTTGCTTTGTGTATCTTTAAGACTCTGCCGGGTTTTGTCTATTTCATTTGCGGCTTGCGCAATATCTTGTTGTTTTAACAAATATAAAGTAGCCTGTGCCGAAGCGTAGGTTTTTTTCGCAGAGGCATAAACTAGAAAACTCGGCAAGATTACAGTAATCAAAAGAAAGACTAAAACTCCAAGCAGTACTCCTAAAATCTTCTTTCTCCCAATTCTTCTAAACCTTGAAGACTTATTGGGTTCTATGGGAGAGGAAATTTCCGTTGGTGCCTCTTGTTTTGGGGAAAGGTCAATTTTCTGAAATCCGTCCATCAATATATGATACAGGGATTTTTAGGAGGCTGTCAAATAGATTTAGAGGGCGCCTTTACCCGAGATCATGGCCCAGGGGGTTTTAAGAACTATTAAAAAATCATAGATAATTGAACGCTTCCTCACATAATCTGCATCCATCTCGATTCTCTTATCAAAATTTATTTCAGACCTTCCTGATACCTGCCAATAGCCTGTAAGCCCCGGCTTAACAGAAAGCACAATCTTAACTGCGTCGCGAGTTAAAGGGTATTTCTTTTGCTGCTCCCTTAGCTCGTCAGGGTAGTAAGCTCTAGGCCCTACAAGACTCATCTCACCTTTTAGAATATTAAGTAGCTGTGGCACTTCATCTAAGGAATGTTTTCTGATAAAACGGCCGACCTTAGTGATCCTAGGGTCATCTTTTAATTTATAACTTCCTTTCTTATATTGATTATAAAGCTGCGCAAATTTGGGGTTTTCCCTAAGTATTTCATGGGCATTTTCCACCATCGATCGGAATTTATACATTTTGAATTGCGTTCCGTTTTTTCCTACTCTTTCAGGCGTATCCGCAAGTATTGGACCCCTGGAATCAAGCTTTATTGCAAGCGATACAAACAAAATTACGGGTGAAAATGTAATAAGGAGAATGCTAGCGAAAACTATATCCAAAGCTCTTTTCAGAAACTCGTAGAACCTACTCTTTTTTATCTCAATATAAGGCATAATACTCTCAGGTTAAATGTTCGTGAGGAGTGCCGGCAAGACTTTCGACAAGTTTTTTAATCTTTGGGACTGATGATTTCGGACATACCAGAATAACATCTTTCGTATTTATCACAAGCATACCCGCAAGATCAATCCCCACGATGAGCTGGTCGTTATAGTTAAAAACCAAGGAGTCTTTTGAATCCTCCACCATAACTTTTCCTTTGGTGACGTTTTCGTCGGTGGATTCAGACAGAGCCTCTTTTAAAGCTTCCCATGCTCCTACATCGCTCCATCCTATATCAACGGAAACAACCAACCCATATTCCTTATCCATTTTCTCCAAAATTGCGTTATCAAACGATATTTTTTCAATTTTTGGATAGACATCTTTTAAAACCTGCGTATACTTAGGCGTATCGACCGCCTCGTGTATTTTGTTTAAGTCTGAAAACATTCCCGAAGCGTACTTTTCAAATAGCGACCATAGAAAACTCGGTGTAGTTACGAAATATCCTAGGTTCCAAGCATGGTGTCCCTCTCTTACAAACCTTTCGGCCATGGAAAGATGGGGCCTGTATTTAAATCCAGAAAATTGATAGACGGGTATGCCTTCAATTTCTTTTATTTTTTGCCCAAACTCTATATATCCTAAGTTCTGACTGGCAAATCTGGGTTTTTGACCTACGAAAACTATTTTCTTAGGATCCTGCCTAATTAAATCCCCGGATGCCTTCAGCGCATTTCTAAAGACTTCCTCGTTTTTTACTAAATGGTCGCTTCCCCATAAAATTACAAACGGTTCATCAGGATATTTTTTCTTAAATATCGCAGTCACTAAGCCCACCGCGGGGCCCACGTCTCTCATCTCGGGCTCTACTAAAACGTTTTCTTGGGGTAATTTAGGAAGCTGCTTTCTTACAATCTCTTCATAATCTGCGCCCGTAGATATAAAAACATCCTTCCAGTCAACTAAAGGAAAAAGTTTCTTAACCGCTATCTGAAGCATTGATTCGTTTCCAACTATTTTTTCAAATTGCTTGGGAGTACTTTTTCTTGAAAGCGGCCAAAGTCTTGTTCCTACTCCTCCTGCGAAAATAATAATCTTCATAAACTAGTCTTATATTCTACGAATGTTTCTAAGACCTGGGTTAAAAATTTCTTTTTAAAATTCTCAAAAGTAAATCTTTCGGCGTTTTTTCGGATCTGTAATGAATTATAGCTTTTATTGTCAAACCTTTTCAATGTAGAGACAAGAGACTCAGGGGCCATATCATCAAAAAATTCCCCTGTCTTACCCTCTATAATTATTTCTACCGATCCGCCTCCTCGAAAAGCTATCACGGGGGTTCCGAAGCTTTGAGCTTCGACCATCGCAAGCCCGAAATCCTCAATTCCGGGAAAAATCAGAGCTTTTGCTCTCTGATACAGATCGGACAAATCTTTATCTGTCAAATCTGTCAAAAATTCAATATTTGATTTTGATCTTTTTTTAAGCGCTTTCTCGCCCCTACCGGACCCTACAATTTTTAGCTTCTGGCCTGTTTTATTAAACGCCTCAATTGCCAAATCTATTTTTTTATAAGGAACAAAACGGCCCACCAGGATATAGAAATCTTCTCTTTTTTGTTTGCTAATCTTTCCTCGCAAGCCAAGCGGCGGATAAATTACTTCGGATTCTCTCTTGTAATACTTTTTAATTCTTGTAGAAACTTCATTTGATATTGAATAGTAAAAATCAGGCCTTTGAGCTGCTATCCTATCCCAATTTTGAAGATATGATACGAAAGGAGTGGAAACAAATCTCAAAAGAGAGTTTGAAAAGTAAGTCTCATATCCGCTCCACAAATATCTGGTTGGTGTCAGACAGTAACATATATGACAAGTTCCGGGCCTCGTGATTATTCCCTTGGCCGACTCGCTTGTAATTGAAATAACCAAGTCAAATTCAGAAAAATCAAAAGACTCAAACGCAATCGGCATAAGAGCAGCAAAAAATTCGTGATTTGAGGAAACTAAGGGAAATCCTCCAAGAAATGATGTTCGGACATTAAAAACGTCTGCCCAATGAGCTCTACTTTTATCGTAAACCGATGTGAAAAGCGGCGCTTGCGGAAAAAGTCTGTGTAGCGCTAAAAGTACTCTTTCTGCTCCTCCCCATTTATTAACCCTGTCGTAAACTAAAGCTACCTTCATAAACTTCTAAAGTTTCCTTTGCCATTTTTTCCCATGAAAAATCTTTGGAACGTTTTAATCCTTTTTCTATATATTCTTCATTGTTCTGAGAAGAAAAGGCAATTTCGATTTTTCTTGAGATATCATTTATATCCCAAGGATTAAAATACAAAGCTGCGTCTTCTGCTACTTCTTTAAGGGAAGGGATATCTGATGCTAAAACCAGGCATTTATTTGCCATTGCCTCTAAAACCGGAAGGCCAAGGCCCTCCATAAGAGAGGGCATAATAAGAGCTTTAGCATTTTGATAAAGAGCAGACAGCGAGTCGTCGTCTACGAATCCCTCAAACAAAACCCGTTTCTTCTTATCCAAATTTTGAATTTTTTTTCTTAGACTCTTGTAAAAGAAGTCTTCTTTTCCTACAAAAATAAATTTTGCAGATGCGGGTTTTGAAGCTTTAAAAAATGCTAGAATCGCTCTCTCGGCGTTTTTGTGAGGGTATACATTTCCCACGTAAAGAACGTAAGGGTCAGAAATTAATGACTTACCAGCTGCCAAAACAGATTTATCTACTCCCTCGTAGATAACAGATATTTTATCCTTGGGCACCCTAAGGTGATCTACTAATTCATGACTTGTAGCATTTGAGACTGCAATAATTTTTCTGGCATTTTTCGTAGCTTTTTTCATTATAAAAAGATAAGCATTTCTCTTGATACTATAAACAAGAAAGTTTCTGGTGGAAGCTTTGCCAGACTTGAAATGATTCAGTGTCAAATCATGAACTGTCAAGGCGTAGGGTTTTTTATAAAGGATAGGAACAGAAAAATAAGTAAAATGCATTAAATCCAAGTTCTCCTTTTTAAGTACCTTCGGAAATAAGATCTGCTCTTTTACACTGTGCCACGGTATATCTACGGAAACAGGCTTAAAATTTTCTCTGTATTTGAGATTTGAGATTTGAGATTTGAGATTTTCGTAATCTTGTTTCCTAACAAAAAGTACGTATTTATTTTCATTTATCTCTCCTAGCTCTTTAACAAGATTACGGACGTATCTTCCCACTCCTGTTTGATTCCAGAGCCGGCAGTCAATTCCTATTGTCATTATTTATTTTCTCTTAACTTTCTAAGCGAGGCCTGAAGCTTTATTGTTATTCCAAGCTTTACCAAAGCTGAGACAAAAAAGGGATACTTATTAAGGTAGTGCTTATCATAAAAAATATTCATAGCTTTATATCTCCATCTTGTAGCATTTACTTTCGTCTTAAGATCCGCTGTGGTTTTCTTTCTTGATATGGATTTTATCCCCCCTGAAATTCCTTTATGATGAAAAGCCTCGGTATCTGCTACAAAATACACTTTCCAGCCCTTTTCTTTCAAATCAAAACAAAATTCTATATCCTCTCCGTAAAAAAAATAATCCTCATCCCACCAGCCAACATTTTCCCCCGCTTTTCTTCGAACCATCATAAATGCGCCTGCTAAAACGTCTATCTCGTGATTTTTATCCATGTCGCACCATCCAAGGTTATAGCCGTTTAGTAATTTACTCTTGGGGAAAAACATGGAAATTCCCGTAAAACGCATGAAAGAATTCCATGGTGTGGGAAAACCTCGGTGAGACGCGTCGTCTAGTCTCCCGTTGGGGAGAAGAAGTCGGCACGTCGAAGCACCAACATCTTTATGAGAATCCATAAATTCGATCATTTTCCGAAGAGTATCTTTATAGATTTCTGTGTCCGGGTTTAAAAATAAAACATAACGACCTACTGCTTTTTTAACTCCTAAATTGTTTGCTTTCGAGAATCCTAAATTTCTTTCATTTGGAATAAAAACAATGTCTGAAACCTTTGACAAAGCGCTTGGGCTTCCGTCTTTTGAACCATTATCAACGACTATAATTTCAAATTCACCCAAGTCAAGCTCCTGTCTGTTGTTTTTTCGTATTGACTCGATACAGGATAAAACAAAATTCTTGGAGTTATAATTTACTATTATTATTGAAAGATCTCTCATGCAACTACTTGTTTGTAAACCGTGTCAAGTTTTTCTGCAATTTTTTCCCATCTATAATTCTGTTCAATAAATTCCCTGGCTTTTGTGCCGATCTCAGAAACCTTATCTTCTGAGGAAATTGCATCAGTTATTTTTGCGGCAAATTCCCAAGGTTCCTGTGCGATTAAGATTTCTTCCCCCTCTTTTGCTCCTATCCCTTCGTTTCCTAAGGGAGTGGTAATAACTACAAGACCTGAGGCCATGGCCTCCAAAATTTTAAGACTTGTTCCTCCCCCAACTCTAATAGGCGCAAGTAAAATATCTGCTTGTCCGTAAATTTCCTCAGTGTCCCATCGCGGATTGTCTTCGAAAATTATCGACTCGCCTTTTATTTTGGAAAGTTTTTTTGAAGCATCCTTCCCTACAATCCACAAAAGTACGTCTTTATTATTTTCTAAAACAAGAGGCCAAATTTTTTTAATTATCACATTGGCGGCATCAATATTTTGAATATATTTGAAGTCCCCAATAAAAAGTATTTTTTTAATCGTATCTTTTCTGTATCTTTTGGGACGGAATTTCTGAGCGTCTGCTCCATTGGGAACAACCCAAACATTTTCCCTTCCAATTTGCTTTTTTTCTTTCTCCGATACAGAAACCAGGGCCGATGCTTTTCCCCACGCCTTTTCCTCTTCCCTTCTCATTTTCCAAACATCAAGGAGTAAAATGGGACGAAATAAAATGTTTACGTTCTGGGCATATCTCTTATAAATTAGGTGTTCGATATTGTGTTCAACTAAAACTTTGGGGATTTCTGTTTTTGGAAGATTATGAATTACGTAAAAAGTCTCTATATGTATAAGATCAAATTGCTCCGTTGATAAAAGATTTTTAATTTCTCTTTTCATTTCAGGCAACTCATGGCCCACCATAAGAAACGGTTTTTTTGAAATTACCGTCTTCAAAAGATTTTGGATTGACCATTGCTTTTTTCTAGGAACTGTTATTACCTTCTTACAAATTTCCTCAACCCTTTTAACATCTGAGTCTTTTTGAAAGCCTCTTCTTTCACATACCAAGGTAATTTCGTGTTTCTTATGAAGATATTTAAGAAGGTTGTATAAGCGTATATTACCTCCCGAGAGAAGTGGGTAAGGCAGGAATGAAGAAATCATGAGTATCTTCATGGTCCCTTTCTTAAATCGAATATAATATAATTTGAGCGTTCTTCCAAAATTTTATAACCCTTTTTCAGACTCTGATCTTTTTCAGTGGGATTAGCAAGTACCACATGGGTCGCTCCCATTTTTATCATTTCCGAAGGAGTCAGAGTCCAACTGGGAAAACCGTGTCGATTTGTCTGGTATAAAAATGCGCTGTCTCCACCGTATGGAGCTATAACCACAGCATCTTTTGGCAAAATTCTGTCAGCTGCCTTTCCTGCTTCAACAATTGAAGGATTATTGATATTAAAGAAGTCTCTAATGAAATACCATCCAAACATTAACGAAAAAGCTGTGCAAGCTAAAATAACAAGATAAGCTGTAACGCTCGGGAAAATATTGCTCTTATGCTTAAGTAAAAAATCTACGCCCAACGCCATAAAAATTACTATACTTGGGACAATAAGGATTTGATAATAGTCGTGATTTACGTTGCCTTTTGCAATAACAGTCATGTAAAGAAGAGATGAGAGAACAAAGCTTAAAAAGAAAAGCATCGCCTTATCAAATTTCCTAAGAAATCCCAGGATAAAGAAGGCTATGCCAAAGTATCCTAAAATTAGCCTTCCCACTCTATCTGCAAACAGCCAATAAAAAAATGCGCCTTTAAATCTAATTCCGCCTGCGTTAAAAAGCCAGCTTCCCGAAGGAATCCCTTCCGGATACTGAAGCATCCACAATCTCCAGAGAATAAGAGGCAGAAGGGACAGTCCTGCAAACAACCACAAAATCTTTTTTCTAAAAAAACTTGCTCCGAATTCTTGGTAGGCAAGATAAATCATAGGCAGAGTGAAAAATATCGTAAATGGCTTAAGAAGAAATGCGCATGCTGTAAACAAAATACTCAGTAAAAAATCTATGCTGGGAGTTTGTTTTTTGTTATGGCTTTCGATCCATCTGTCGAAAAAATATATGCCGCCTAACATAGACATTATTGCTAAAGGATCGGGTAGAATTACTCTGCCAAAATAAATGTTGAATGGAAGCAGGGAGTAAAAAAGGGCTCCTACCAAACCTATATTCTCGCTGACATACTTCCGAAGCAGAAGGAAAATTAATACTGCGGTTATTAGGGATGAAAAAATTGTAACCAGCCTCCCCCACTCTTCAAGCGTTAATACTCCGAAAAGTTTAAAAAAGCCTGCTTGGAAAAGATTGTAAATAGGAAATTCGACAAAACGATAACCCTCGAGGTTTTCCATTCTCCCCCCACTTAACGATGTCAAATCATGATATCTCGGATGAAGAAAGTCAAACCCGTTTTTTACGAACTCTCTGGACACAGAAGATGTGTCAGCCTGTCTCCACGATTGCCAATCGGCAACTGGATTGTCAAATCTGTATAAACGTAGGATGAAGCCAAGTAAGATAATTGCGAGAAGAATCCCGAGCTTGAATCTATCCATTATGCTTATTCTAGTTTATCAAAGGTCTATTATCAATTACTCTTGAGGCTCTTTGGTGAAGTGGATCTGATATACGCTTCCGTTTGGATTAAATACCAAAACAATGTGCTTATAGCTTAGGGTTTTAAGGTTTAGCTCGGAAACAGAATTATGAGTGAATATTCTAGCCTGACTATTTCTAAACGCAAGCCATACAGCGTCAGAAAGTCCTACGGGGAAAATCCAGGCATTGCCTTCTCGAATTGGAACATTAACAAAATGGAAGCTAATATCTTTCTCCGACCAATAGTCCTTATATAAAGCGTCAATTGAAACATAAAAGTTTTTGGTCTTCTTGCCAGCATCATGCCAATCTCCATGGATTGCTTGAAGTTGCATGACATGCAGGAGAAGAAAAACCGAAAACATAACCGAAAGCATCATCAAAGCTATTCTCTCTCCGTTTATCAAAAGATATTCGTAAACTTTTCTACCCAGAATGGCCAGGACAAAAATAATCCCTGCTGTTGCAAGATAGCTATATCTTGAGGTGATATTTCCTAATCCTAGGAATGGGAGGAGTGAAATAATAGTGAAAAGTAAACCGAATAATATAGTTTTTTGCTCAACAGAGGAAAAAACCTTCTTATAGGTTCTGTGGAGTATGTATAGTGCTGCAAAAAGGATAGGAGAAAATACTACCGCTATTAAAACGTTGTTGGCAAAAAACAGTCTTACGCTTTCATAAATTGAAAGAGACAAAGGACCCGTAACTATAAGAAGGATATATCCTATTAAATTACCAACAAGATTGAATGGTAGGAGTATTATATTGTAGCTATAGTCTCCTGAAAACCAATGGCTTTCGGAGATGAAGCGTAGAATTAGGTAAACGATAATTGGTAGGAACAACAAAAGATAGTCAATCCTTCTTAAAAGTTTTTTTACTCCATCCCAAGATTCTTCTTTGAATTTGTAGGCTATTATAAAAATTGGGAAAACAACTCCAAGCTCGTGAAAGGTAAGCCCCAGCGCTACAGAAATAAATGACCCTATGTAAAAGAGGATTTTCCTTCTCTCTTCCCAATAAATAAATAAAAGAAGTGAAAGAATTCCAAAAAGAGCATTAATTAGATGACCCGTTGCAGCGATCCAAAAGACCGCTTCCAAGTGCCCTGACATTAATAGAAATAAAAGCGCTGAGACTCCGGCAATCGTTTTGTTTTTAAGAATTTTTTGCGCCAAAAGAAAGAAAGATGCCGCAGTGGCAAAATGGATAAGAATGGAAAAAAGATGGTAAATAACTTGGTTAAGCCAGAAGGATTGATACATAAAATCAAAATACAGTTTTGTTCCCGGTCTGTAGAAAAACCCTGAAGAATTCGTGAAGTAATCCAAAATTCTTTGGAGAGGCGCACAGGGCTCTTTACAATCTGCAATCCATCTAAGCCAAGTAAAATCATCCCCTATGAAGTAGTTATCTAAAAAGGGGGAGAACAAAACTAAAGAAAGGATAAGAAGATAGATAAGAATTGCAAATTTAGAAAGAACTGCTTTTTTTACCTCGGTGAAGAAATCCAAATCTTTGGTAAAAACTATTGCCATTACAACGCCTATCAGAAGCCATAAGGTGAATGCGATTTTAGATGCCTCAAAAACGTCAATTAAGATTGCATTTAAGAAAAGACCTACTACTCCTGCAGAAAAACCAAGGACAAAACCTTTTGAAAGACTGTCTTTTTGACCGAAGGTCTTTTTTATATATATACCAACGCCAAGGAATATTAGAAGAAAAGTTATAAGCCCTAAAATACCCGTTTCAGCAAGCATTCTTAGATAGTTGTTGTCTACCGCAAGACTCACGGATCCGTAACCCGATCCGAATAATATATTTCTTTCAAAAGCCTTTACTGCATTGGGCCACTCCCCTTGGAATCTCGTCGTAAATGAAAGATCAAAAGCTTGTGCTTCTTTGACAATAAAATCTCCCTGTATAACTAAAATCTGAGCAGAAGCTGTTGATTCAACTGTCAGATTAGGAGGAAGTTCATAAAAGAAGTTCCCAAGTCTTTTTGTGACAGGTGAAAGCTCAAGATTTACATAGCCTGTTCCTGAAGGGAGATTTTCGCCTGTTGAAACATTAACGGCTGTGACCAGAGGTGCTATTTCGGGTATATCTTTCGCTTCGTAAATAGCAGATTCAGTTGCGGTTTTTCCGTCAGCTTCCTTTCCAGCGAGCGCATTAGCGAGGTCCTGCTTATCCTTTACTCTTCTCCTCAGAACAATTTTATCCCTGAAGAAGTCCCTTGAAACAAATCTTACATGACCGATTGAAGCGCCTGTTTTGGCATCAACTAGGACATCTACCTTAGACACTGTTCCTTTAAATCTATCAAGGAGCGAGGGCTGGAAACTTATGAGTGTTAAAGCAGCTACAACAATCGCCGGGATTGCAAAGAGCGCTATTTTTCTTTTTTGAAAATATAAAACTATAAAAAGTGAAATAAAAAGCACTACGAAGGAAACTCGCGATACAGTCATAAAAAGAAGAACAAAACCTAAAAGTGAAACCGCAAGAAGTCCAATTCTTATAAGATAGCTTTTCACAGAAAATGCTAGGCTTACCAAAATCGGAATAATCAAAACCAGATAGGCAGCTAGATCATAATGCCCCGCAAAGGTTGAAGGAACTCTTCCCAATTCCGAAAGACGGATTGGTGTACCTTTTGCGAACTCCTCATTCATCGTAAGGTATGCCGGAAAGTTTAGAAATTTTTGACCAAAACCATAAAGAATTACTCCTGTTAATGTAGCTACTATGGCTCCTATTATCCAAGGGAGCTTCTTTCGATCGGTTCCTAAATATGCTACGAAGAAAACACCCATATATTCGATATGACGCAATAAGCTTAGAAATGCCACGTTCGGGAAAACATTCGCTAGTTTTGGAAAAACAAGAAGTACTGCATGGATTGTCGCTACCGCACCGATTAACCAAAAGGAAAGTATCGGTAAGGCGAGAGGCGTTTGAAGAGTTATTTTCTTCTTCGCCAAAAGGACGGCC
>Ga0209542_10015933_pt1 | contig 12536 bp, 17 predicted proteins | sample RifCSPhighO2_01_FD_184028 | JGI IMG/M metagenome (GOLD analysis project Ga0209542, IMG submission 184028) | Soil microbial communities from Rifle, Colorado - Rifle CSP2_plank highO2_0.1 (SPAdes) (version 2) | ecosystem: Environmental > Terrestrial > Deep subsurface > Rock core/Sediment ...
CATTCATTTTCCCTACAACAACTTTTCCTAAGTACTCTTTTGCAAGTTCTTCAATCGTTGGGCTAACAATTCTGCAGGGAGTACACCATGGTGCCCAAAAATCAACAACTACAGGAATTTTAGGCTCTAGCGCTTCCTGCTGGAAGTTCTGATCTGTAATAGTGATATCTGCCATAAGTAGCTAATTGCATATGGCAAGTGGCGTATGGTTGATAGTCTAAACTATTTGCTCTTTGCCATTTGCTCTTTGCAGGTCAGTCCATATTAACAGCACGTTTTTATGCTGTCAAGGGAATCAAAATCTATCGCACTGAATATCTCTACACCGATTTACTCTACCGTTTTCTCAGGACCCGCGTTATGAAAACTCGAAATAAATGTTGTGATCTTTTCTTTATCAACCGCTTGCAGTTTTTCCATGCGTCTCCATGCGGTAAGAGCTATCTTACTGTCCAAGTTTGGTCGTGGAACAACGATCACCCGCTGCCAATCATCAAGAAAAGACGAGAGGTCTTTGACAAGAGTTTGACACTCTTTTGAAGAAAAGCTTTCAGAAAGTTCAGTAACTTTTTTTGGCACATTTTCAGGTGTAAAAAATGCCATTGTTGACTCTTTACCAAATGTCGTTTTGGTTAAGGGGTTAACTGCATCATATGTTAAAGACTCTACAGGCTGTGCCAGATCACCGCAGTTATACGAGATGACAATATAGCCGTGTTCAAGGGCATGAAGTAGATGTCCGTCTGAGATCTCGTACGGATACACTCCTCTTTTTGCCCATACCACAAAATGCGAGCCAGATGTCGGGGGATTTGAGCTGTAGGTAAAGCCGGCAATATTTTCTATATGGTCTGCTCCAAGATCGGCAAACTCTTTGCCAGGAAGCGGCGCCGCAGGTTTCATTGACTCTATTACTGCCCACCATCCTAAAAGCAAGATGAGCAAAACACCAATAACTACTCCTCCCCGGATATAGAGTTTTTTCTTTTGCTCTTCTTTCTCCCACATATTTTGTTCCTGGTTGTGTCGAAGTTCGATCAGCTCTTTTTTTGAACGTTTTTCCTCACCCATGCATTAATCTAACTCCTCCCTTTTATTATGTAAAAAATGAAACCACTGATCCAAAAAGCCAAAGACAACTTTAAATGGCGTTTCGATAATAAAGTCAACGAAAAAGATAAGGAAATTAAACTTTGATATCTCAAGCGTCAATCTTCTTCCGACTCTCACAACGGGCATGAACAGAAAATCAACCAGCGGTGTAATCAGCCCTTGACGTTCTCCAACTGAGAAGGTATTTGCCATAAGACTGATTCGATATGAGAGAAAAGAAACGATTGCCAAAAAGAAAATAAATACCCCTTGGCTTGCGATATTGAAACGGAGACTGGTTAACACTATAACGATACTTCCAAACGAGAGAATAAACGCAAAAAACCAGAGGATATTAAAGACATCATGAATCGCTTTTTTCTCAGGCTTTTTCCGAATCGTTAATGCACTTCCCAGTCGAGGTTTTTCCTCATACAGAAGCGTCAGAATATAAGAGAGAATTCGTTTGGAGTTATCTATCTTTGGTGTTCTGATGAACAAACTGACAATGATCATAAGAAGCGGCGGAATACTGGTGTTGACAATAATCGATGTCCACAGAATCTGTCCATACACGAGTCGCTCATAGGTTCCTTCAATCATAAACGCAAAGATAACTTTTGTTAGGAGAATAAATGCCACACTTCTGACAATTGCTCGTTTTACTTTTGAAGAGATACCTTTGTAGCGCAGATCACAGGTATCAATAACCGCTTTTTCCAACAAATCGGGGTTTGAAACAAGCTGCGCGATCGAACCTTTATGCACTCTAAGGATATCTTCCAGGACGATAAACACGGCAGCTCTTTTTCGAACATAAGAGTAGATTTTTTCTTTTCCTGGATAGGTCAGTTGCTTTTGAATTTCACGAAAACATGAGAGAAATTCTGCTGCAACGTGTTCGATACTCTCATCGGTTACCTTGCCAAAATACTGCAAAAACAGATGATAGCGCAAGAAAGCCAGGTCATCTCGATCAAAAGCTTTTCGAACAGCGATATACACCTGTACGCTGCGCGTCTGCTCTGGCTCTTCCTGCAAGATAATATCGTCACGAAGTACCTGAAACATAAAATTACTCATGGTTTCTTTCTCATGATTTGGATTGATCATGTGCTCAACTGCACTTGAGATAAAATGGTAGATCCATTCATTGAGTGTACCTTCAGGAATTCGATGTTTTTCCAGCACTTTAAACCTCAGCTGCAAATAAAAATCGATAACCTCTTCAACCTGTGGAATAATTGACTCGGGCAACGATCCTTCAGGCATGTACCGTGCCCACAACAACTCTCTTACCAACGGCTCGGCAGTCGTCTTTGCATTTCCTCCAAGAAGCAGGCGGCGTCTGAGTACTCGCTCAATGGCAGCGCGTAAGATAACTTCGTCTTCGCGATACTCCATCGCATTTCGAACTTTCTCATACCAGCTTGCAAACTTTGAGACGATTGGATTTACGTTAATCTTTTTTTCGTGATTGGGAAGATGCCTTTCTTCAAACGAATCGATAACCAGTTGCGCCAGGCTTGAAACTTTTGGAGCAGTTGATGACTGTTCATCCATATATGAGCATAATTATATACCACTCCGCTTTGAATTTGCAAAAAAAATCCCCCAAATTCAAAGCTATGTTGGGCCGAAGGTATAAGTTGTATTTTTGAAGAAGAGGAGTATACATGAAATCAATGACACTTCGCATGTGGGCATCTGTTCTAAAAGTTGCGATTTGAAATACCAAGACCTATACAATCTAATTGACAACAAAAGCGTCAAGTCGCTACAATACGTCTGATGCCAAAATCTGACGAAACAAACACTTCCGAAAAAAAATCTCCAAAAAAACAAGGCTACATTGAGATTCCCCTTCCCCAGATAACCTTTGGAAAAATTTCAGGCGTCAATGTCATCTTAGTTGCGCTGCTTCTTATTTTTGCCTTTATTATGGGTATTATGTATAACAAACTCCAGGGAGGCGGATCAAGCGCGCCAACCAATATCAATGAAGCGCTCATTTCCTATGCGAAAAAAACCAAACTCAAGACGAAGCAATTTTCGCAGTGTCTTGAATCAAGAAAGTATAAAGATGTTGTTGAGAAAGATGCTGCAGACGCACAAAAAGCTGGAGCAAGCGGAACGCCAGCTACTTACGTTAATGGCATTTTAGTAAGCGGCGCACAACCGTTTGACATATTCCAATCAGTCATTGAGCAAGAATTAAAAGGCGGTGGCGGAACGCAATCACGAGGTCTTTTTCCCAAAGCCTATGCCCAAGAGGCAACTGATCCTAACTTTGACCCAACACAGATTGACCCAAGCATTTTTCCTACACCCACGCTTCCGCCAAAAGTAGTTGTTGCAAAAGGCCATCTTCCCTTTCGGGGAAATGAAAAAGCAAAGGTAACCGTTGTTGAGTTTAGTGATTTTCAGTGCCCATTCTGCAAAAGCTTTTTTGACAACGCCTTGCAGGAAGTAAAAAAACAGTACATTGACACTGGGAAAATTGCATTTTTCTATCGCCATTATCCTCTCACACAGATTCATCCGAACGCACAAATCGCGGCTGAGGCATCAGAATGCGCAAATGAGCAGGGAAAGTTCTGGGAGTATCACGACCTCCTTTTTCAAAATCAAGATGCATGGAGCAATCTACTCACCGCACCAGTTCAGTAATCAAAGTTCCTATACCAAAACCTTCGTTGATACTTGCTACAATCGGTATCGTTATCCTCTATATCATGCTCTATGTGGTTTTATTAAACAAAGACCTCATCATCTATGAGCTACTCAGTACAACGCCGTTATCAACAAAACTTGGCGTTTTCTTCTCTCTGATTACAGGTATAGGAGCAATGTTTAGCGGTATAGAAACAATACTCTTTTCTATAACAGTCCTGCTTCTTTCTGGAAATCTTGTGCTGTTTTTTTCATTACTGAAGCGTCTTCGATCACTTGGTACAACATCGTTTACTGTTGGAAGTTCTTTTATCGGTTTTGTTGTGACCGGCTGCGCGAGTTGTCAATTAACTATTCTATCCCTTGCGACACCGCTTTTTAGCTCAACGCTTGTACCGCTTTTGGGAGTAAGGCTGCAGATTCTCTCATTGATACTTCTAGTAGGATCGCTTCTGTATAACCTCAAGCTCTCACAAAAAAAATTAATTTGTAAAGCTTCTTAGCCTCCATGTTCGAGGAAACTCACTGATAGATATATAAGAAGAACTCCCAGAAGGAGTAATCCTGTCTCAATAAGGGCATACCCTTTTCTTTTTTCATGGTGAATCTCAGGAATAAGATCAGACAAGGCTATATAGATGAAAAACCCGGCAGTCAGAGCAAGAAATATTGAAAGCTGTTCTACGAGCTTAACACCGACAATATAGGTCAATACAGCACCGGCAAATGCAGCACATGCACTCACGATGTTCACAAAAATTACTTTTCCTCGCTTCATTCCTTTATGAAGCAGCAGACCCATATCCCCGATCTCCTGAGGAATTTCGTGCGCAACAACTGCAAATGTCGTTATCACACCAAGTGGGATATTTACAAGAAACGTTGCAGCAATAACGACTCCGTCAAGAAAATTATGCATCGTATCGCTGATAATAATAAGCGGGATTGTTGTCTTTGATTCGTGTTTCACATCGTGACCGTCGTAATTTTCGTGGTGATGAAATGTGTGAATGAACCGTTCGATAAGAAAAAAGGTTGCAATCCCCACAAACGTCCACAAAAAAACATCAACCTCAGTCTTCTCAGCCTGATGTGCTGCCTCAGGCAGTAGGTCAAAAAATGCGGCACCCAGAAGTGTACCCGCGGCAAATGACGCAAGAAAATGAGAGAGCTTTCGGGATGCCTTCTCTTTTGAGAGAAGAATTACTCCTCCAAGAAGCGCGCCAATGCTTCCTAAGAAGGTAAAAAGTAAAATGTTACCTAACGTTGACAGTTCTGACATAAGCCGTAAAATTCAAGCGCGTGGCGCTTGACTAAAAAGTGTTTTTTCTTTGCTATCTCTTTTTCAAGTATACCAATATTACAATCAGAGATATCCTCGATATTGCCACATTGCTCACAGATAAGATGATGATGATCGCTACCGGAAAGTTCATAGCGAAACTTCCCTTCCCCAAATTCAATCCGGTCAATAATTCTTTTTTTGTAAAACGCGTCAAGAATTCGATAGACAGTTACCTTATCAACGTTGATATTTTTTTGCCCTAACCATGCGACAATATTTAACACATCAACCGGAGCGTCGGTCTCAGTTAAGTACATAAGAACAGCTTCCCTAGCATGTGTTACCTTGAGGTTTGCTTTTTGTAAAATATGTTTGTAATCACTCATATTAATATATTTTTACTTGTAACCGTTGCAATAAAAAAATATATCCAAGCTGCCCAAGAAGAAGAACAATAAATGAGATTATCATCGATGGGCCGATACCAACCCCTTTTTTTAAACAAATAGCTAAAATACTTAAAAACATCAGTGATGGAATTGAGGCAAGAACAATTTGCCAGGAAAGCGGCATAAATTTCTCCGTACTTTTTGTCTCAACGTAGAGCCAAAAAAAAGTTAGAAGAGAGGTCAAGGGAAACCCAGCGATAATTGCAGCAAGAGGCGTTGAGCGTTTGGCAATCTCTGAAACAAACCCGATAACAAGCGCAGATGTAATGACTTTAATAATAAATAGCGTTGTCATAGTATCAATCAAATAAATCCCGCGTGGGGATCTATTTGATGTATTGTGTTACAAATCGAACACATTGGCTTTCAAGATATGCAAACAAGTTGCATTAAACACAGTATACGCAACTAAGTTGCATTTGTCAAGCCCTGCTTTGCACTGCGCAGACCCGCCGTTAATCATTAGCCAGAAGCGTGTATGAATAATGCGGGAAAGCTGCGTGCTAAGATAAGACTGATCAAGGAAAGTTAAATGCTATAATAGTACTCTTCGATGAAACGACTCATACTCTTGTTTGCCCTAATCTTTCTCTTTCTTCCCTCTCCAACTTTTGCCCAAATACCACAACAAGCCTTTTTAAAAGGAACGGTTATCAAAATTGAAAAAGAAGGAACAAAAGACATCGGAACGAGTAAAAATATTTTCCAGACTGTTCGGGTAAAAATCCTTGAGGGAGAAGAGAAAGGAAAGGAAATAACACTTGAGCATGGCGGAATGTTTACCATCCAGGAGTCACAAAAAGTTAACCTTGGTGATCAGGTAGTAATAACACAAACCTCAACAAATGGTGAATCAACGTATACGATCACTGATAGATATCGCCTTGATAAACTTCTTTTTATTCTTGTAGGTTTTTTCGCTCTTGTTATTGGCATGGCGGGTCGCAGGGGCATCGGCGCTGTGATCGGGCTTATCATCAGCATTCTTGTCATTACTCAGTTTATCGTCCCGCAGATTCTCTCAGGCAGTGATCCGCTATTTGTTAGTATTGTTGGATCGCTTTTTATTCTTGTCACAACAATTTATCTTGCTCATGGATTTTCTCAAAAAACCACCATTGCAGTAGGTAGCACGTTTATCAGTCTTGTCTTGACTGCTATTTTTGCGACAGTCTTTGTAAGTCTTGCAAAACTCTCAGGCTTAGGAAGTGAAGACGCTTATTCTCTCGCGCAAGGATTTAATGGAATTATAAACTTCAAAGGATTGTTGCTTGGTGGAATCATCATCGGTGCGCTTGGTGTCCTTGATGACGTCACGACAACGCAATCAGCAGCAGTCTTCGCACTTGCCGCTGAGAATGCAAAGTTAACAACTGCGCAGCTTTTCCAACGAGGATTTAGTATCGGCAAGGAGCATATTACTTCAGTGGTTAATACCCTTGTCCTAGCGTACGCAGGAGCGTCAATTGGTGTCTTTATCTTTCTGATTTTGGCTCTGCAAAACAATCAGCCGCTGTGGATGATCGTCAATAGCGAAGCAATTGCAGAAGAAGTAGTGAGGACATTGGCTGGTAGTATAGGATTGATACTAGCAGTTCCCATCACTACCCTTCTTGCAGCCTTTTTTGCAAAGTACTCTGTGTCGATAAAATAACTTCTATTAAACTTGTCATTCTGGTCGAAGATCCAGAATCCGTTTCTTTTAAGATCCTGGATGCGTCTTCATTTAATTTCGACTTACCAGGATGACAGATACGTTGGTTACTTTATCTGAAAATCAGTTAAGGCCTCTTCTGATTCTTCCCAAGCAACAGAAACATTCTTTACCTCAGAAAGCATCGGGCCTTTTCTGCAAAGCAGAATTAGTTTTTTAACATCCTCCATTCTGCCTTGCACTACTATCTCGACTTTTCTATCTTTGGTGTTTTGCACCCAACCAACAAGTCCTAGCCTTCTCGCATTTTGTTTGACAAACTGCCGAAACCCTACTTCATGAACAAATCCTGAGATAAAAATATGTGCCTGCTGCATAGTAATGGAAAGTATTATTCTTGCGGGGTAGCTAATCTTGCACGTGCACGGAGAAAGCGTTGCTTGTTTGCTTCAAATACTTGCGGGTCTTTGGTACGCATATTTCCAGTTTCTCCACTTGCAATACGTTGCAATGCATTTTCTGCTTTGCGAATTCCCTCTTCGATAAACGCCCTTCGCTCAGGCAAAGGTATCATCTGTTCTAACGCATTGTAGAGACTTTCTGTGTTGGTACCCAGTAATTGGAGCTGCTGGGGTGTAGCAGCTACGCTATCTTGTGAAGCAAGCAGGACATCGTGAAATGGTTGCATTGCTGCTGCTTCGAGAGCTTGTACGTTTGCATACTGTTCTCCAAATGAGGCTGTAGGCTCTGCTAACTCAGATGCAAATACATCTTTAATTCGAAGCTGTTCTAATTCATGCCCTATGCCACTGTGTGAACTCCGATTTGTCGCTGCTTGCGCTGCTGCTATATCCCCTTTTGCAACTGCGTTTTGAAAAGTATCGAGAGCAGGTCGTTCTACTACTTGATGAAGAAAAGAAAGCCTTCCAATATTTTCTATAAACCTACTACCTTCAGCCGGAGCTGGAGGAATATCAGCTCTACCTTCACTCATGAAAACACTTTAACATTGTAAAATAAACAAGTCAAGAAGAATGAATTGATATAGCATGCTTTTGCAAATCAACATGCGTTCTGTCTAAAAAACGAACACCTTCTGCTTCGAGCCGCTTTCGCTGTTCATCCGGTCCGCCAAAAGCAAAGCCTGGCGCAATCCGTCCTTCTTTATTCACGACTCGGTGACACGGCGTATGACTGTCTGTATTTGCATGCAAGGCAAAACCCACCATTCTTGCCCAGCGTTTTGAAGGAACGCCAACTTCAGAGGAAAGCCGCATCGAGATATCCCCATACGTTGTTACCTTTCCTTTTGGAACATCCCGAACGATTTTATACACTTTATTAAACAGGTTTTTGTTGTTTTGTTTTTTCATCTTTAATTTCTTTTTTTATCTGCGTTAACTTCCACATAAAAAGCGCGCCTTTGTTGGTCGCATTACTGTCAACAGCAAATGACAACGCTTTCTCAAGTAGTGAACGATGGGTTGTTTTTGCTAGCTTAATATATAAACTACGATGCTTATAATCGTCAAGCTCTTCTGAAAGTCGAATACCAAACGACTGAAACTCTCTTGAAATATATTTATCAGTCTGGGGATTGAATTTTTTCAAGATCTGATTGATAGACTGCATGAAGTTATTATAACGAAAATCACTTGAGGAAACAGTAAGAATTTCTAAGCGCTAGCCCGCTGCAGGGTTGAGAGATGCTTCCGTAACTAATTCAGGCGGTTTATTGGCACTCTCTTGTTTCTTGTTACTTTGCTGTAGACGAACTGCAGCTTCTACTGCATACCCAGCAGATAAAAATGGAGGTGGCACTTTTTCAGTTGGCATATTGTTACGTAACCTCCATAAATAGAACTGGTCACGGTGCATACTCCTTGCATTACCGTTCAAAGACTGTCGATATGTTAAATACTTTGTCAATATAGCCTCATTGACTGTTCTTCGATATCTTTGTGCATCCAGATCACTGCCCAAAAGTCTCCTCAGGTCACCCCTCCTTCCCTCTTCCTCAACAACACCATAGACAATTTTAGCAAAGTTTCGTGTTTGATTTCTTACATCACTTGGAAGATCTTTAAAAAGCGTATCGACGACATCGACACGCTTTGAAGTAAACACTTTCTCGCGTGATTTGACAGAGGTGTTTTCACCTTTTGCTTTCAATTTTTGACCGAAGTTTTTAGCCCAAAGTTCATGAAGTGTTGCAGCGAATATATCTACTTGTTCTTCTCGTTCATTTCTTTCTGAAGCGTGTGGCGTATCATTCTGATCTTCTACTTTGGCTGGAGTTGACTGAACAGCTGGCTTTCCCTCCTTCTTCGCTCTTCTTTCCTCAAGGTTGATGACATTTACTGGAAATGCTGAATCTTCTGTCGTATTGAGTGCCGTTCTTGTTTGCGTTGTCAGCTCATCGTGTCGGGCTTTTAGCGTTACTAATCGCTGTCGCTCAACTGTGATATCAACACCACTCTCTTTTACCTGAGCTACAATGTCTGCTTCCGTAGTATCAAGTCCATGAATAACTCTCCCGACTTTTCTTCCCGTCTCTTCTAATCGCTCACGTACAGATCTTTTTTCTTTTCCAATCGATGACTTACCAACCTCTTGTATAGGAGCTCTTGCTTCTGGAGCTAAACGTGCTATCTTCATAACTTTTCAAGCTTCTCTACTGTCTTTCGATATGACACATCGTCAATTTTTCTCTGCATTTGCATCAACACATTTACCATCTGGACAATAATCTGATCTGATTTTTGTTGATACTCATGAAGGATTTTCTCTTGCTGGGAAACTTTTGCCATATACTCATTAAAGAAGAATACGCAGTAAATGACAAGATCTGAAGAAAAAATTACTTCGTATTAAAGCGGTTCATTGCAGTATCAATCCCTTTTTCGAGTGCTGTTTGAAGTGCGTCGGAACCATGTTTGATGAGTTTCTTAATCTCTGAGCGATCTTTGCCGATAAATCCTCCCAACACAAAATCCTCTGCGTTTTTGACATTGTGTTTGGCTACAGTATCGTGATTGTGGGCTATTCCAATTCCCATACGAAATCGCCAAAACTTATCTATCCCAAGGGTTTCAATAATGCTCTCTACCCCATGATGTCCTGCAGCTGCTCCACCAAAACGAATCTTCATATGACCAAGCGGCAAATCCAGCTCATCATACACAATCCAAATGTCTTCTGGTTTGATTTTATAAAAAGCGGAGATCAAACCAACAGCCATCCCGGATTTATTCATAAAGGTCTTTGGTTTGACCAAAATGACGTTTTCAAGCGCACCGTGTTTTGGCTGCCATTCTAGTTTTGCGATATCGCTTTTGAATTTTTTTTCGTCCTGCCACGCAGTCCTCTGAACCGGCGTACTATCTTTGAGGAACTGATCAACGACCATAAATCCGAGGTTGTGACGTGTCGTTAGATATTTTTCTCCAGGATTTCCAAGACCAACAATTAATTTCATAAAAATTCTTGAGATTTATGATTCAAGATTTAGGATTTAAGAATATTCTAGCTTACGTTATCATAAATCGTAAATCATATATCTTAATTCAACAGCTGATACTAGTATTCTACCATGACTTTTCTTATTACTGCTTGCTAGATAACAGCACCATAACCTCATCATCATCGACTTCAGGAAATTTCTGATAGTAATTCCCAACTGCTTCAAATTGTTTGGCGACTACAAGCGCAAGAAGCATATCAACTTTTGAAGCTAATTTTTTCTGTATCTCTGATGAGATAACTGGCACAGCCAGAATCGTTCTGGCTGGTTTCTGTTTGGCAATACTTTCTAAGGCACAAAAAACAGATGCGCCAGTGGCTACCCCATCATCAACAACGACCACATCTTTTCCGAAAAGTTTGACTGGTTTTTTATGAACTCGCAACTTCTCCTCAAGGCTTATGCGCTCTTTTTGCTTATAGGTACTATAAAGGAGAAGATCTGAGGGCAGGATATGCAGATTAGAAAGAATTGCTTTGTTGTAGTATGTGGTATTTTTTGGCCCAACAGCACCAATTGCAAGCTCAGGATTATGTGGCGAGCCAATTTTTTTGATGACGATAATATCAAACAACAGACCCAACTCCTCTGCAACTATTTTTCCAACGACAGCCCCACCTCGTGTAATGCCGATCACCACTGCATTGGTAAGAGAGATATCGTGATCTTGAATGCTTTGAGCAAGCTTTTTTGCTGCGTTTTCTCTATCTTTAAACATGCTCACCTTTTTTAAAGTGTTCTATTACTTGAAAGAGCAGATAAAATCCAATAAGCGCAATAAGAACTCCACTCATATCAAAATACAACAGCGCCAAAACAAGTCGAAGCATGACTGCCCAAAACACAAACCTCCACCCTTTATACAGGTGTTCTCGAAGCGGTCTAAATGCAAACAGCAATAGCACGCTTATAGCAAGCGCTATCAAAACAGCAATAATCTGCTGACCTGCTGACGATAAAACTCCGAGAAACGTATATGACACAAAGCTAAATGCCTGGATACTTCGAATAAGTCCGATAACTCCCAGCACGAGTGCCACCCACGCGATGATCCGGACAATAAAATCAGTTATACTTTTTGGTAATAAGGGAAGCTTTTTGTACGCATTTTCAAATGCAATAATAACATCTTTCGATCCAAAACTCGCCATAATTAATCACCGCCTCTCGGCGCTGCTGTGCCTCGAGATCTTCGGTCGCCACAGGCGACCTCCGACCTCTTTTCTTATCTCTTGATGAGAAAAGATGCTGGACTCCTCAGAGCTCAGCGCCCTTCAGTACCTTTTTTCTCAAACATTAATTGCGTCCATTGTTAGATATCTAAGCTCAACTGCGGGACCACTGCCTCCTCAGCTTTTTCTTCTTCCCAGATCTTTACTTTCCCAAACTCTCCATCATACCCTGGCAAAACAGTAATATTACCGCTTCTTACCCGTGCAATACCATCAGCGACTTTTTCTCCAGCCACTGCTGCAATTTCTCCTGTAGGAGTCTTGAGCAGAATCTGAATCTCAGACGCAACATCTGTACAAAGCTTTGAGAAAAGTCCAATTGCTTTTGGTGACGTCACCGGAACCTTAAGTGACTCCGCGATGATCTCAAGCAGTGGCACCATCTTAACATACGGTGGATGTTTTTTCTTCAGATGCGTATACCATTTCAGGCCATAGCTATTGAGCTTTTCTTCTGTCTGAACTATTGTGCTTGAAGCAAGCTGGTTGACTCGAAGCAGCACGCCTTCGGTGAGTCGTCTGCCACACACAGGACACGTGGTTCCTTTTTCCTTGATATCTTCAGGACCAAATACCACCTGGCAGTTTCGATGTCCTGAGAAGTGATACTTTCCTTCCTCGGGGTAAA
>Ga0209542_10015935_pt1 | contig 12535 bp, 19 predicted proteins | sample RifCSPhighO2_01_FD_184028 | JGI IMG/M metagenome (GOLD analysis project Ga0209542, IMG submission 184028) | Soil microbial communities from Rifle, Colorado - Rifle CSP2_plank highO2_0.1 (SPAdes) (version 2) | ecosystem: Environmental > Terrestrial > Deep subsurface > Rock core/Sediment ...
TTTTTTTAATTTGACTAATTCTCAAAATATTTATGAAAATTGTTTTTATGATTTAGAAGAGAAAAAACTTTATGATTATACAAGAGTCGATTTAGAGACTATTAATTTTTGACATCATTTAAGTTTAGACCGAGCCAGCGCATTGTTTTGCCTTTTTCAAAACCTTTTTGTGTTAGGGTGTTGAGGATGGCTTCATTGTTTGGTTCGACGAGAGCACAAATATAAACAGCTCCTTGTTTTTTTAAGTGCGCGACTAATTGGTCTGTTAACTGCGAACCAACTCCTTGGCCTCGATATTCCGGAGAGACGTGAAGATTCTCGAAAACGGCTTTTTTAGTCGGAGCGTGATATTGACTTAAGGCGTATCCTACTATTTTATCATTGTCTTCAGCTACAAGGAGAACGTCTGTTTTACTTTTAACCCAATCAGATAATTGTCCTCTTGGCCAGAAAACTGCTCCATCTCCGCCAACTCTGAATCTTTCTTCGCTGGTTCCGAGAGAATAAACTGCTTCAACGTCTTTCTTTTCCATTCTTCTGATTTTTATCATGAGGGAAGAGACAGAAGAGGATTTTTAAATTTTTGTCTCGGGCTTTTTTATTTCAGAGGATTTTGTAAATAATTACTTTAAGATTAATTCTAATTTATGTAAAAATTAGCAGGAATAACAAATTGTCTTTAGTTAAATATATAAGTTACTTTACTTCTTTTAATTTATGGAAAAGGGAATAGAAAAAACTATAGAAATAGCTAAAAAAGACAGCGAAGTTTTGGCTGTTGCTTTATTTGGTTCGCATTTAAAGGGAAAGGGGCGCGATATAGATATCTGTATTTTTCTTAGGAAGAAATTAACAAATTTAGAGATGTCAAAAAAGAGATTGAGTTTTTTGAGTGCTTTAAGCGATAATTTTGATGTTAACATCTTTCAGCAACTTCCTTTGTATATTAGGAAAAGAATTCTGAAGGAAGGAAAAATTTTGTTTTGTAAAGATGAAGATGTTTTGTATGACTTGGCTTTTTCAACTATTAAAGAATTTGAATTTTACGAGAAATTATACAATATGTACTTGAAAGGAATTGAAAATGGATAAAAAGAGAATTTTAACAAAGATTGACGAAATGGACAGATATTTGGACAGGCTGGAAAGTAAAGGATTGCCGAAGGATTTTGAAGAGTACGAAAGATTGCTCGATAATAAGCTAATTTATGAGAGATTGCTGCATCTCTCTATCGAATGCTTAATTGACATTTGTAATATTATTATTTCCAATTTGAAATTAGGATTGCCTTCTGACGAGGAGGATATGTTTGTTAAATTAGAGAGGAATGGGGTTGTGAGCAAGGAGATGAAAAATATCTTAATCGGAATGAAAGGTATGAGAAATATTTTGGTTCATAAATATGGTGATGTGAAAGATGAGCTTGTTTTCGAAGCGCTTTCTGAAAAACTCGGAGATTTTGAAAAATTTAAGGAAGAAATATTGAAATTTTTGAATTCTAAAAAACAGCGATAGGTTTTAATTCCCGGAGATTTACGGGAAGAGATGGTAAAAAAATATTTTTATAATAAGTTATTTAGAAAAGTTAAATTTTTAGGAGAAGAGCCTTCGGTTTATCTGGGAGAGGTGTGAAATGGAAGAAATAAAATTAGAGCCGAGAGATTACCAGAGGAAAATTTTTGAAACTACTCGGGATGCGAATACGCTAATTGTATTGCCGACGGGGTTGGGAAAAACTTTAATTGCGATGATGCTTGCGGTTGATAGAAAAAAGAAATTTCCCCTGTCAAAGATTTTGTTTCTGGCGCCGACGCGGCCGCTTGTGGAGCAACATTACAATTATTTTACCGCGAATTTGCCGGAGCTTTTTGCGCAGTTTGAGCTTTTTACCGGAGAGGTAAACGCTTCCAAAAGGCGCAATTTGTTTCAGAATGCCGAGATTATTTTTTCAACGCCGCAGTGCATTGCCAACGACCTAAAGGCAGGATTGTATGAACTTAGTGAAGTTTCATTGCTTGTTATTGATGAGGCGCATAGATGTCTGAAGAATTATGATTATACAAAGGTTGTTGAGTTTTATAAGAGGCAGGCGGTTGAACAAAGAATTTTGGGAATGACTGCGTCGCCGGGGAGTGAGCAGGTCAAGGTTAATGAGATATGCAAACATTTGGCAATAAATGAAATTGAGATAAGGACGAGGGATTCAGATGACGTCAAAATATATTTGCAGGAGCTTGAGTTTGAGAAAGTTGACGTGCCTTTTCCTGCGGAATTTCAGGAAATTAAAATTTTGCTGAAAAAGATTTTTGATTCTAAAGTTGATGAATTGAGGTCGAGAAGCTTATTGTTCGGAGTCGGCAATAAAATTACATTGCTGAAATTGCAGGGACAACTCGGAGCGCGATGGCAGAATGCAGGGGATTTTAATGCGATGCGTGGAATGTCTTTAACAGCTTCGGCAATAAAAATTTCTCATGCCATGGAATTGCTTGAAACGCAGACTTTGTCGGGATTGAAAGCTTATTTACAGGGACTTGTCAAGCAGGCTAATGAGAAAAAGTCCAAGGCAGTCCAGCAGCTTGTGGCGAGCAATGAATTCAAGGCAGTCTTGGTTTCACTGAATGACTTGCTATCCCGAAGTTTTGAACATCCGAAAATTGAGGAGTGTGCTGTGCTGGTTGAGAATCAATTTAAATTGAAGAATGACTCTAAAATAATTGTTTTCACACAGTTCCGCGAGACGGCTGTTAATTTGGTCGAGAGATTGAATAAAATTTCGGGAGTTAATGTTGTAACATTTTTCGGGCAGGCGAAAAAAGGGAATACCGGATTGTCGCAGAAAGAACAAAAAGAGATTATTCGGAAATTAAACAGCGGCGAGATTAACGTGATTTGCGCGACTTCAATCGGAGAGGAGGGATTGGATATTTCAGAGGTTTCAGCAGTTATATTCTATGAGCCGATTCCTTCGGAGATTCGGAAAATTCAGCGTGCGGGGAGGACTGCGCGTTTGAAGCCGGGAAAATTGTTCATCTTAGTTACGAAAGACACACGGGACGTTGCTTATCACTATGCGTCCAAGGCGAGAGAGAAAAAAATGCATAAGACGATTGAGAAGGTCAAAGATGAGCTGAAGAACGGGAAGAAAGACGGGCTGAGAAAGTGGGTCGGGTAATATTTTGTATAATTGGTGAATGAATTAGAGGGCATAGCAGAAATAAAGTCTTTCGATGTAAAGGATAGAAAACTATAAAAACTATAGAATCTATAGGTTGTCATGAAAATAACGACTATACAGCTAAGCGAAGAGACTAAGAAGAAGCTTGCGTCTTTTGGGACGAAGGATGAGAGTTATGATAAGATTCTTAGGAGGATTTACGATATGGCGGTTAAAACTCAGTTAAGGGATATTTTAATGTCGTCTGAAGATACTGTCACAATAGATGAAGCAAGAGAAGAGGTAGAGAAATTATGGCCAAGGTCGAAATAGTTCGATCTTTATTAGACGAGATAAAAAGGAAATTTAAGGGAGAATCTCATGAGATTATTGATTTGCTTGAGACACTTGAAGATAATCCCCACAAAGGAAAAGCCCTTGGAAGTGTCGGAGGTATCCTGATAAAAGAATTGAAATATAAGAATTTTAGATTTTATTTTATTCTGGAAGGAAATAAATTGAAAGTGTTTTCTGAAAATTCTCTGACAGATTTATTAATTAAATTCATAAGGATGTCTGATAAGAAGAGCCAGCAGAAAGTTATTGATGAAATAAAACATGTTTTGAGGTTGCTGGGCGAGAGGGGATTTTAGTTAATATCGTGCTATCTGAAAATTAGCATTCGATGCTGTTAAAAATTAATCTGCTGAAATTAGCCAGAGAGATATTTTAAATTTATAATAATCATCCGACGATAAAGTAAACATATTAATTAATAAAAGTTCTAAAATCTTAGTTTATAGAGGAGAAAAGAGACTTATTCATCGTTAGGAAATATTAATTGAATATGACAATTTTAATTAAGAGGCACATTTTTTATACTATTTGAGGTTTATATTATTATGATTAGCAATAAAAAGAAAATATTGAAGTGTATGGGAAAGGGAGAGGTCAACGAAAAGGTAGTTGAAGAATGCAGGACAAGAATAAATGAGAGTTTTAGGAAGTCTTTGAAGAGAATTGAAAAATTGCGGGATAAAAAATGAGAAAAGTTTTAGACATTTTTTCCAAAAGGAAAATTGCAGATGAGAAACTGAAAATTGAAGTTGACCATCGGGAGAAAAATTCCCTTGTTGTTTCCGAATTGGTTAAACTTGGTTTTGAAATTTCGTGGGCTCAACTGCCTGTCGCGGATTACATTGTTAACGGAGTCGCGATTGAGAGGAAAACAATCAGCGATTTGAAGTCGTCGGTTATTGACAAAAGAATAATTTCCCAGCTTCTTGAGCTGAAGCAATATGAGCGGAAGTTTCTGCTGGTTGAGGGAATTTTGAAGGAGGATTTGTATAATTCAGGAATGCATGAGAATGCTTTTCGGGGCTTTTTGCTTTCTGTTGCGCTGGATTTTGAAGTTCCGATTATATTTACTTACGACGAGAAAGATACGGCAAAATATATTTCTGTTCTTGCGCGGAAAAAAGAGAAGGGATTGCAGGGAATTAGGGCTTCGAAAATTTTGCTTTCGAAAGAGGAGCAAATTCAGTTTATTTTAGAGGGATTTCCTAATGTGGGTGCTGTGAAAGCTAAAAAACTGATTGAGAAGTTTGGTTCGTTATTTAATATTTTTAATGCATCTGTCGAGGAATTGGTGGAAGTTTTGGGGAAGAGGGTGGGGGAATTTAGGGAGTTGGTTTATTATGGGAAATGAGATTGATGAGAAAAGATATTCTATTATAGAGAGCTTGGAAAAACCCCATTCCTCTGTAATCCATTACGAATGAAAAATAGCCCAAACCTTAGATTTCTATAGGACTATCTTCGATAAAATTAATATCTTAAAATCAGGATGTAGTTATTTATTTACAAATTCTTCAAAAACAAGGCTATTCAAAGCCGTCTATAAATGATGAAAAATTATATTTTCATATTAATTTAGGTGATTGGGAAATGATTGAATTAACTTTATAGAGGTAACGAAAGAAAGGTTTATATATTAATTATTTTTAGAAAATCTATGGAAACAGAAACACAGTCAAAATACAAACCAAGAATAGTAAAAGGAAGAGTGCGGGTTCCCTATGGAAATGGAGAAATAGCATTTTCTCATCCTTCCGTTCCAGGTGATTATAGAACCGCGGGAAAATTAATTTTAGATAAATGTCAATTAGTTCCAACAGGAGATTATACAGCATCTTTGCTTCATGTTGCTTATGGATGTACTGAAGAAGCTAGAAAGGTAATGGATGAATTAGAATTTGAAAATGTCAGAGAAACAATGAGAAGTAATTGGCTTCCAGTTTACAACATATTAACATGGACAGATAAAGGGGTTTATTCTATGAAAGATTTGGAAGCATTAGGATTAAGCGATGAAACTGGTATTGCCCAACTTGAAAAAACGCTTAGAGAGGGAAGAGAGTTAAGTTGGGGAGGAATCAGATTTAGTAAAGATGGAAGAGAGGCATTCGCCCCAAAAGGAAGCTATAAATTAGGAAACTATACACCCGAATCTCTTGCAAAAGATGGATTAATTGTTATTGCTTTTGGTGAAGAGGGCGCTGAGAAGTTCGGAGAAGTTTCTGGAAATAAAAAATATTTCAAAAATAATCCGAGAACTTGGGGCGTAGAAGTTGCAGAAGGACGATATCCTGTAAAGAGAGTGTCTGCGGTTGGCGGGGGCGGCGGTGGGCTTGGCTTCGACGGCGACTGCTGGCTCGGCGTCGGGTACTATCGTGCTTTCGGGGTGTTCGCCGAAGCACTAACGCGCACGTCCGTCGCAAATGCGCCAGCCGAAGGCGATGTGCAAAAAATTTTGTGAAGATTTATTAATATTTAGGCAAACAGTTTTAAATTAATTATTACTGGACTTACTATCTTTATTAGTTTAAATTTCATAAGGTCATTTTAGCAGATTGCGCAACTAAAATTAATTTTTATTCCTTATTTTTCTTTCATGGCATTCGCTTTTTCTACCAAACTTGAAGAGCTTTGGACTTTTGCTCCGACGCCGTCTATTATTTCTATTCCGTGCTCTTTGCATATCGGAGTTTCAGGAATTTCGTAAATATAACGGTCACCGCCTTTTGTAAAAATATGAGGTTTTAACAATTCAAGGGTTTTGCATTGCGTTTGGTCTTTATCTAAACTGATAAAAACTTCGTCTACGGCGGACAGCTCTGAAATAATTTTCGCCTTTTCCTCGGCCTGCATAAACACATAGCCTTTTTTCTGCATCGTCTGGGAGTCATTGTTTATTATTGCAATCAAATAATCTCCCAATTTTTTTGATAGGGTGAGCAACTCAACATGACCGAAATGGAGCGGGTCAAAATATCCGCTAGTCGCGACCACTTTCTTAGTTTTTTTTAATTCGCTGATTTTCTTTTCTATTTCTTTTCTGTTGTGGGGTTTTGTCAAGTCTGTAATTCTGAGATTTTCCATAATTTCAAGAATAATTGGCAAATTTAATACTTTCTGTTTAGGGAATTACGGGTGAGATATTGGCGTTAGCAGACTTTATTTGAGATAATCCTGAAGGGGTTAATGCAATCATAAATTAACTAATTTATATTCTGCAAAGGTTGTATAAACAGGGCCGAGTGGTTTTAGTTCGGAGGATTTTAGAAAAAAAGAATTGATTTGGAAAGAAATTGGCTTTACAGAAATATTTTTTAGATATTCCTTGAAAATATCAGGAGATTTTGTATGTTTTATTCTTGCTATTGTTAAATGAGACATGAATCTTTCTTCTTTTTGAAATGTTTCTTTAAGAGATTCATCAATTTGTTTTTGCAATTCGTAAATATTGCTTTTTTCCCCGCCGCCTTCCACCCGACCGCCCGCCCCAGATTTGCCTCCTATTTTGAGCCAGATGATTTTCGGCTGGTCTTTGTAAGAGAATGTGCCAAGGTTAAGCAGTTTAGCTTCAAACGCCGGGAATTTAATAGATGATAATTTTTCTTTTACTTTTTCTAATTGTTCCGGAGAGATTTCACCGAGGAATTTTAATGTGAGGTGCAGGTTTTCCAACTCTGTTAATTTGCCTGTGAATTTTTGCTTTTCTATCAGCGACTGAATGCGCGCGACTTCTTTAATTATTTCGTCGGGGAATTCTATACAGACGAAGGCGCGGGTTTTCATAAATTATTAACTGTTTTTTCCATTAATAATTTATTTGTTTCAATTTTTGATATTTCTGAGTCTAATTTAATTAACTTTTTTACAAATAAATTATTTTTATTTAGCTTGAAAAGTTTTGCGTTTCCGATGGTTCTTGTCGGGGTTATTATGTTTTTTTGCAATAACTTTTTCCAGATACTTATAAAAGCACTCCAGCCGACTTGGGAGCCCTTTGCTACCTCAGTCATACTATAGTCAAATTCCTGGCCTTGGATGAGAAAGTCTAAAACTTTTATATAAGGTGAATTGCCAAAATATTCTACAAAGATGCTTTTAATTTCATTTTCCATGTTTCTTTAACAAATTGCAGATATTTAAACTTTTTGTTTTCACAACTTAGGTCATTATTTTAATAATTATTAAATTGGAGTAGAATAGGAACATAACATAATTAAAAAGAATTTGTCTTCTTTCTTTATGTCGGATGAGAAAGATATTAAGCGCTTTATTTTAAGAAAATTAGTGAGACATAGAATCTGGATGCATAAACATACGAGCATACATAATCTCCCGAAGGGACTGCCTGATTATCTGAGAAGCGGAAGAGAAGTGCGGAAAGTTATAGACAATCTTTTGAAAGAAAATTTGTTATTATCCAAACCAACTAATTATGGGCTGGAAGTTTCTTTGAATATAAAGAAGAAAAAAGAGATAGAGGATTTTATTGAGGAAAAATAAAGGGGGTGAAATTTTATTTTTCTATTTTAAACATACTTTACTGAGATAATTATAATCCAAAATGAGCGGGACTTTGAATAACTTTAGAAATATGCTCAAACTAAATTTAATTTATTGCTTATAATTATTTTTCTCAATTTATAGTTAAGAGGTTATTGATAAAAGGGTTGTTTGAATATAAAATAATTAGGTGATTAGGTCATTTTAGCACCAAAAAATAGCCATTTTATTAATATTAACGACGATAAATCGTAATTAATTATTGCCAGACATTACTTGCAATTTAAAATAATTGGTTGTATGGTTTTTGGGCTTATAACTGCAAAAAAATAAAAAAGTTAGTGCCAATTTGGACTAATCGCCATGATTATTCTGATTTGTTAATTTGAGGCATTTGGTAAACATACTCTGTTACATTTTTACCCTCTTCTTTTAATTGGCGGTATATTCCCTTTCTCAATTCAGGGGTGTTCCACCACTCTTTTGTCAGGCATGTCCAGAAGACCGATTTATTTTCTTTATTAGTGCATTTGGATGTTTTTTCTATAATTTCGTTCATATTATTATATTTATGATAGGGGCTGACGGCAATTCTTACCCATTCAGTTTTATTCAAATAAACGCCGTGCTCGTCTGTTCCTGCTTCCAGTAATGTATTTGGATATGCGATATTTATTTCTTCTTTGAAATTTATTCTAAATGGAACTTGGTCTCCTGGGCCGTCAAGATAATTATTTTCTTCTGCTTCAGCTAACGGCGTCCCGACTAATATTCTTCTCTCGTAGTCTTCATCCAAATAATAAATAAATCCTGTTCGTGAACCTATGAGATGTTTGTCGTCTATTTCTATTAATTTATCTGTTGTTCCTTTTTCGTCGTTTAGTACTTCGTAGAAGGAGGTTGTGTTTTGGTTGTAAATTAAAAATAATCTGATTCCTGATTCGTCGTGTATTTGCCCCATGAATTTTTCTTCAGGAGTTAATGTTATTTTTTCAGGGGCTTCAAAATCTGTTTTTGGTATCTTGAACCTAACGGTTTTTTCTTTGTAAGTTAAATAATAAAGATAATCTGATTTTTTGTTTACTTTAAGTCCGTCTTCTTCGGTGAATTCTGTTATCCATGTTTCTTTTTCAATATCGGGATTGATTGTAAAATATGCAAAACTTATTCTGCCTTTGTCTAAGTCAGCAATTCTTATGTTTCCTGCTATTGGAATATCATTTATAGATGTGGAAAAATAATAAAATGCTTCTGTTGGATAAACTATTGCATAAGGAGGAACATTTGAGAAAATGTAGGAAAAAATTTCTTCAGGGTTTTCTAAATTATTTGGCTCTTTTTCTAAATTTCCTCTCAGGAAATTTATTCCCATAGAATATTTAGAGAAAATTTTGTCTTTTGTTATTTCAAATGTTGCTGTGTTGTATTTTGATTCTAATTTTTGAAGTAGGAATTGGTTGAACTCAACTTTTTTTGGGATGAAGTAATAAAATAATAGGGGCAAGAGCAAGATTAGAAGAATAATAAGAGCAGAAATTATGATTGTTTTTTTGTTTAGCATTTTTAATTAAGGAAATTCTTAAATATTCTCACTATTTCCTCTGTGTATATCTGAATTGGATTTATGTGCATCTGAAGCTGTGGTATGTGTCATTGAATCTGCGCTGTGGGGATGCTCACTACCGGCCAAATGATAAACTGATTGTGACATATGGTAATCTGAAGTTGTAATGTGCGTCTCTGAACTTTCATAATGTAAATTTGAGAATGAATCATGTTCATTTTCGATACTACTATCTGTTCTATGATTGGTACTATCGGCACGATGTGTTCTTGAGTCTGCATAATGGTTAGGGTCAGTGTTCTCGATACTACTATCTTTGTTATGAAGAGTACTATCAGCAAGATGTGTTGGTAACTGTGTGGAGCTATCGCTTGAATGACTATCTCCTTTATGGAGGGAACTATCACCTCTGTGAAATTGTGAGGGAGCATAATGTGTGTTACTACTCAGAGAATGAGGATTACGTTGGCTTCCCGCATAATGTGATTCGCTACCAGGAAGATGAGTAATACTTCCCCCTCCATGCGTTGAACTGCCTGTTCTGTGAGTTGTACTATAGCCGTTGTGAGTAGAACTGCCTAATCTGTGTTCGCCATTACCATTATTTTCTGATTTTATTCTTGGCCCAAGCAGAACATCTTCATCAGTGTATTTTTCACTCATTAAATTGTCTTTGAAATAAGAGTTATATGAACTATTGTTTTGGAATAATAAAACAACGAGAACCAATAAGATAAGAACAGAATTCAGATATAGTAAAATTTCTTTTAAATTACTGCTCTCTTTTTTCATCTTGAATTATGGGCAGAGAATCTTTATAAATTTTCTTATTTCATTTAGGGACAATCGCCGCTGTTGAGTAATTTTTTATTAAATTTTCAGCGAGAGATTTGACTTGTCCGAGCGAAACCTGAGATATTTTTTTCTCGAAATTGTAATATTCTTCCGCGTCGCCGTTGAGTTCGTGGAACATCAGCGCATTCATAACTCCAGAGGATTCTTCTGATTCTACTTTTCTTGAGCCGATTAATTGTTCCTTGGTTTCTTTCAGTTCTTTTTCTGTCATTTTGCTGATGTCTTGGAAACCTTCAATTATCAGTTTTTTTACTTCCGGGAGAGCTTCTTTTGTCGTGCCGACGTAAATTGAATAATATGAGTAATTTTTTTCCGTATTGAACGAGCCTTTTACTGTGTATGCGAGTCCGCGTTTCTCTCTTATTTCCAGGAATAGTTTTGATGACATTCCTTCCGCGAGATATGCGTTCAGGATTTCGAGAGCAGGGTATTCTTTTGAGTAAAAGAGAGGGGCGTGCGCCGCGAAGAGAAAGTTTGCCTGGTCTATTCCCGGACGTTCTTCAGTTGTGTGGGTGTTTTTTATTTTTATTTTTTGAATTTTTGGCGAGTGATTTTCCGGCGAGAAAGTTTTTTCCAAATATTCGCAGACTTTGTTCAAGTCGGTGTTTCCCACGATTGTTACTATGAAATTTTCCGGCGAGTAATTTTTTTTAAAATAGTCGAAGACAAAATCTCTTTTCATTGACGAGATTGTTTCTTTGTTTCCTATCACAAGTTCGCCGAACGGTTTTTCGAACAAGTTTTTTTCTATCTGCTCAAATACTGCGTGCTGGGGGTTGTCTTTGTAGAGCTTTATCTCTTCCAAAATTACGCGCTTTTCTTTTTCGAATTTTGTTTTTTCAAATATTGGATTGTTGAGAAGGTCGGCTAGGATTTCCAGCCCGGAGAAAATGTGCTCGCTTGGGAGCTTGAACCAGAAGGAAGTAACTTCGTGGGCTGTGAACGCGTTCAGGATTCCCCCTTTTTTTTCTATTTCTCTTGATATGTCTTCGTGTGTTCTTGTTTTTGTTCCTGTGAAAACCAAGTGCTCTATGAAATGCGCAATGCCTTTTTCTTCGGACTTTTCAAACGCGGCGCCGAAGGGGTTTGTTATTGAAACAGAAACTAAAGGAAGGTCTCGGAATTCATGCAGGACGGTCAGACCGTTTTTTAATTTCTTTTTTTGGAATTTCATTTTGCTGGATAATTGAGAAGGTTAATAAACTTTTATTCTGTTGTTTTATTATGGACTCGCCGATTTATCTTCGTGATTTATTTCCTTGCGAACCAATTGAACCGGCAAGATTGAGCAGGGAAGAAATCCAGAGATTTGTTGAGGAAGTTAAGGGAGAGATGGACAGAAGGGGATTTACCGAAGCGAATAGGCGGACGGAAGAAAGCCAGAGATTAACTGGAGAAGATTATAATGTCATTATTAATTGTTGAGAAGAATTATGCAAAGAAAAGAAAGAACGCGTGTTCGTGTTGTGATAGGCGAAGCGCAGTTAAAAAGAGCTGTTTGTCTTTTGGATAGAGCGGAATATTTGAGTGGTTTGCCGAGCGCTGAAAGAGATAAATTGGGGGTGGAAGACAGGAGATTAATTTCAATATATGAAAGACCTCAAAGAGAAATGCAGGCGTTGATTGATTCTTGTATGGAGTCTGAGGTCAGGACAATTAGAGACGATAGAGTTTATATAAATGTTAGATAATTTCAAGTTTGTTTATCTGGATTTATTTTTAGGATAGATAGAAAGTATTAAATATTCTTTGATATTTTATTCTTGATGATTAATATAATGGGGAAAAAGTTAATTTTTTTTGTAATGTTTCTTTCTCTGCTTCCTCTTGTCTCCGCAAATATAAATTTGGAGTTTAGAACGGATTCAAATACGGCGCGAACAGGAGATGTCGTGAATGTAAGATTTTACGCTGTTTCGGATACAAACGAGAATCAATTGCTCGGTGCGATGGATGTTATTTTTGGTTGGGGTTCAAGATGTTAAGCAAAGTTTTTGAGAAGCAAAAATTTGGGAAAATTTCGCAGCCCACGAGGGCGTGAACGAAGTGAAGAAATTTTCTGCTTAACATGTGTTTGAAGACCGAACGAAGTGAGGCACGA